>WPCK01139155.1_pt1 | contig 24853 bp, 20 predicted proteins | sample 5399851 | NCBI WGS metagenome assembly WPCK01 (sample SAMN12869471, study PRJNA574797) | sludge metagenome | isolation source: wastewater treatment of pH11 | place: China:Beijing | collected 2019-05-20 | reverse complement strand
GGGCATCCGGCCGCGCGCGCGCTTCCGCGCCCGCGTCGCGGTCGGCTCCGACCCGGTGATGCAGCTCACCGGGGTGGTCCCGGCGGCGCGGCGCGCGCTGGAGATGGCCGGGCTGTCGATCCACGACATGGACTGGATCGAGGTCAACGAGGCCTTTGCCAGCGTGGCACTGTGCTTCGTGCGCGAGTTCGCGCCCGATATGGACCGCTTCAACCCCTGGGGCGGCGCCATCGCCCACGGCCACCCGCTGGGCGGAACGGGCGCCGGCCTGATGGCCAAGATGCTCGCCGGCCTCGAACAGCGCGACGGCCGCTTCGGCCTGCAGGTCATGTGCATCGGCCACGGCATGGCCACCGCCACCATCATCGAACGCATCTGAGACACAAGGAGCACACGCAATGAAGATCGCAGACTCGGTATTCCTGATTACCGGCGGCGCCTCGGGCCTGGGTGCGGCCACCGCGCGCATGGTGGTCGAAGGTGGCGGCAAGGTGGTACTTGCCGACCTCAACGACGAGGCGGGCAGGGTGCTGGCGGCCGAACTCGGCGCGGCGGCCTGCTTCGTGCGTACCGACGTCACCGACGAGGCGTCGACGCAGGCAGCGGTCGATGCCGCGGTGAAGGGCTTCGGCGGCCTGCACGGTCTGGTGTGCTGCGCCGGGGTGGCACCGGGCGAGAAGGTGGTGGGCAAGGAAGGCCCGCACCGCCTGGACAGCTTCGTGCGCGGGGTGACGATCAACCTCGTCGGCACCTTCAACCCGATCCGCCTCGCCGCCGACGCCATGAGCAAGGCCGCGCCGAACGCGGAGGGCGAGCGCGGCGTGATCGTCACCACCGCCTCGGTCGCCGCCTTCGACGGCCAGATCGGCCAGGCGACCTACTCGGCCTCCAAGGCCGGCGTGGTCGGCATGACCTTGCCGATCGCGCGCGAGCTGGCACGCTATGGCATCCGCGTCATGAGCATCGCCCCCGGCATCTTCGAGACGCCGATGCTGCGCGGCCTGCCGCAGCAGGTGCAGGATTCGCTCGGCCAGATGGTGCCTTTCCCCTCGCGCCTGGGCCGCTCCAGCGAGTATGCGCAGCTGGTGAAGTCGATCTGCGAGAACCCGATGCTCAACGGCGAGGTCATCCGCCTGGACGGCGCGATCCGCATGGCGGCCAAGTAAGCCCGCTTGCCCGCGTACGATGGGGGTGCCTGCGGGCACCCCGCAAGCACTGAATGAGGACATGAGCATGACCGCAGCACACCACACAGCCATTCCCGCCGATGTCCGCCGTGCCGGGCGCAATCTGATCGGCGACGCCTTCGCGCGCTCGGTACGCCGTAACCCCGAGCGCGAGGCGCTGCGCTTCGAGGGCCGCAGCTGGCGCTACGCCCAGCTCGAGCGCGCTGCCAACCGTGTCGCCAACCGCCTGCTGGCGCTGGGCCTCAAGGCTGGCGACCGCGTCGCCGCCTATGGCCGCAACTCGGACGCCTACGTGCTGCTGTGGCTGGGCTGCGCCAAGGCCGGCCTGATCCACGTGCCGATCAACTACGCCCTGCTCGATGCCGAACTGCACTACATCGTCGCGCAGTCCGGCGCGCGCGCGCTGTTCTGTGACGCCGACATGGCGACCCACGTCGAGGCGCTGGGCCCCACGCTGTCCTGCGAGTGGCGCGGCACGCTGCAGGGCGGGCAGGACCGCGACATCCTCTCCTGGGCCCAGGCCGGGGGCGACGACATTGCGCCGGAACTCGAGCTCGACGAGGAGAGCATCGCCCAGCTGCTCTATACCTCCGGCACCACCGCCGCGCCCAAGGGCGCGATGATGAGCCACCGTGCCTTGCTGGCCGAGTACACCAGCACGCTGCTGGCGACCGACATCCGCGGCGAGGACTGCTCGCTGGCCGCGCTGCCGCTGTATCACTCGGCGCAGATGCACGTGTTCCTGATGCCGCAGCTGCTGGTGGGCGCCACCACGCTGCTGATCCAGGCACCGCAGCCCGAGCGCTGCTTCGAGCTCATCGCGCAGGAAGGCGTCACCTCCTTCTTCGCGCCGCCGACGGTGTGGATCGCCTTCCTGCGCCACCCGGCCTTCGATCCGGCACACCTGGCCTCGCTGCAGAAGGGCTATTACGGCGCCTCGATCATGCCAGTGCCGGTCGTGCACGAACTGGCAGCCAAGCTGCCGGCGCTCAAGCTCTACAACTGCTACGGCCAGAGCGAGATCGCGCCGCTGGCCACGGTGCTGCGCCCCGAGGAGCATGCCGAGCGTCCGGCCTCTGCCGGACGGCCGATCTTCAACGTCGAGACGCGCATCGTCGACACCGACCTGAACGATGTGCCGGCCGGCGAGATGGGCGAGATCGTTCACCGCTCGCCGCAGCTCATGAGCGGCTACTGGGGCAAGCCGGAAGAGACCGCGGCCAGCTTCAAGGACGGCTGGTTCCGTTCCGGCGATGTCGGCTACATGGACGAGGCGGGCTATCTCTACATCACCGACCGCATCAAGGACATCATCAAGACCGGTGGCGTGGTGGTGGCGAGCCGCGAGGTCGAGGAGTGCCTCTACACCCATCCGGCCGTGGCCGAGGTGGCGGTGATCGGGCTGCCCGATGAGCGCTGGATCGAGGCAGTGACGGCGGTGGTGGCGCTGAAGCAGGGTGCGCGGGCGACCGCGGATGAGCTGGTTGCCCACGTCCATGCCCGTCTGGCAGCGTTCAAGGTGCCCAAGCGCGTGTTCTTCGTCGATGACATGCCGCGCAACGCATCGGGCAAGCTGCTCAAGCGCGAACTGCGCGTGCGCTACGCTGGCTAGCCGCCTAGCGGTAAACCCGTGGCGGTGGTCACCGCGCTTTGCTGCGCGGGCAGTCGGTGCAACAATCGGACGGTAATTGCATCCATGTACGCCTACCTGGAGATGACGTCGATGAAGCTACCCCGCCTTGCCGCCACGCTGCCCCTTGCCCTCGGTGCCTGCGCAGTCCTCGCCACCTTCTCCACGCCGGTCGCGGCCCAGACCGTGCGCTGGGCGGCGGCGGGCGACGCCCTGACCATGGATCCGCATTCGCAGAACGAGGGCCCGACCCATGTCATGAACCACCAGGTCTATGATTCTCTGGTGTTCCGCGACCAGGACATGAAGCTCGCGCCCCGCCTGGCCACTTCCTGGCGCATCACCGATGACCCCAGCGTGTGGGAGTTCAAGCTGCGCGAGGGGGTGAAGTACCACAACGGCAACCCCTTCACTGCCGACGACGTGGTGTTCTCGATCATGCGCGCCAAGCACGAGAACTCGGACATGAAGGGGCTGCTGACCAGTGTGGTCGAGGTGGTCAAGGTCGACGACCACACGGTGCGCATGCGCACGGACGGCCCCAACCCGTTGCTGCCCAACAACCTCACCAACCTCTTCATCATGGACAGGGAGTGGGCCGAGGAGAACAAGGTCACGCTGCCGCAGAACTACAAGGCCGGCGACGAGACCTTCGCGGTACGCAACGCCAATGGCACCGGCCCCTTCCGGCTGGCCAAGCGCGAGCCCGACGTGCGCACCGAACTCGAGCGCAATGAGGACTACTGGGGCAAGGGGACCTTCCCGATGGAGGTCAGCAAGGTGGTGTTCACCCCGGTGCGCTCGGCAGCCACGCGCGTCGCTGCGCTGTTGTCGGGCGAGGTCGACTTCCTGCTCGACCCGCCGGTGCAGGACCTCGAACGCCTGTCCGCCGCCAAGGGCCTGGTGGTGCGCTCAGGGCCCGAGAACCGCACGATCTTCCTCGGCATGCAGCAGGCCCTGCCCGAGCTGCGCAGCTCGGATGTGAAGGGCAAGAACCCGTTCGCCGACAAGCGCGTGCGCGAGGCGATGAACATCGCCATCAACCGCGAGGCGGTCAAGCGCGTGGTGATGCGCGGCCAGTCGGTGCCCGCGGGTATCGTCGCGCCGCCCTTCATCGATGGCTACGACAAGGCGATGGACGTGGTGCCGGCAACCGACGTCGCGCGCGCCAAGGCGCTGCTTGCCGAGGCAGGCTACCCCAATGGCTTTTCGGTGACGCTCGCCTGCCCGAACGATCGCTACGTCAATGACGAGGCGATCTGCCAGGCGGTGACCGGCATGTTCGGCCAGATCGGCGTGCGCGCCCGCCTCAGCGCCCAGCCCAAGAGCATCCACTTCGCCGAACTGCCCAAGGGCGAGTACGACCTCTACATGCTTGGCTGGGGCGTGCCGACGATGGACTCGCACTACGTCTTCCACTACCTGTTCGAGACCAAGACCGACAAGGGCGGCTCGTGGAACTTCACCGGCTACTCCAAGCCCCGCGTCGACGAGCTGATCAGTGCGATGACGCGCGAGGTCGATCCCGGCACGCGCGCAGGCATGGTCGCCGAGGTGTGGAAGACGGTGCAGGACGACGTCGTCTATCTGCCGATCCACCACCAGATGCTGAACTGGGCGATGAAGGACAATATCGACTTCCCGGTGCAGTCCGAGAACTATCCCTACTTCAAGCTGCTTAAGTTCAAGAAGTGAGGGGTGTGAGGTGCCGTCGCCTTCAACGTCTCGCGGCTGTCGCCGCTCCTGCGGGGTACGCCGAGCTGGCCTCGCCGTAGGAGCGGCGACAGCCGCGAGCCTTTCATCGGGCCAGCCCAGGCCGCGTCGCCTTCAAAACCTCGCGGCTGGTGCCGCTCCTGCAAGGGGCGGCGTGCGGGGCTCGCCGCGGGAGCGGCGCCAGCCGCGAGGTTTGTGGTCCCTTGCGGCGGCGTCTGGCCCGGCCATGATCTCCCATCGTTCGCGCTCCTGATGCTCGCTTTCATCCTGCGTCGCCTGCTGCAGTCCGTCCTCGTCATGCTCGCCGTGGCGCTGGTGTCCTTCGGGCTGTTCCGCTACATCGGCGACCCCATCAACAACATGGTCGGCCAGGAGGCGACGATGGCCGAGCGCGACGCCCTGCGCGATTCGCTCGGCCTCAACGACCCGGTGCCGGTACAGTTCCTGCGCTTCGTGGCCAATGCGGCGCGCGGCGAGTTCGGCGTGTCCTACCGAATGGCGCGGCCGGTGGCCGACGTGATCGCCGAGCGCCTCCCCGCCACGCTGGAGCTGGCGCTGATCTCGGGCGTCGGCGCGCTGGTGATCGGTATCGCGCTCGGCGTGTATACCGCGCTGCGCCGTGACGGCTGGCTGAGCAATGCGATCATGGGCCTGTCCCTGGTCGGGGTGTCGCTGCCGACCTTCCTCATCGGCATCCTGCTGATCTACGTGTTCGCGGTGGAACTCAAGGTCCTGCCGGCCTTCGGTCGCGGCGAGGTGGTCGACCTCGGTTGGTGGACCACCGGGCTGCTGACCACCTCCGGCCTCAAGTCGCTGATCATGCCGGCGATCACGCTCGGTCTGTACCAGCTCACGCTGATCATGCGCCTGGTGCGCGCAGAGATGCTCGAGGTGCTGCGTACCGACTACATCAAGTTCGCACGCGCACGCGGCCTGTCGAACCGCGCGGTGCATTTCGGCCATGCGCTCAAGAACACGCTGCTGCCGGTGATCACCATCACCGGCTTGCAGATCGGCTCGATCATCGCGTTCGCGATCATCACCGAGACCGTGTTCCAGTGGCCCGGCGTGGGCCTGCTCTTCATCACCGCCGTGCAGTTCGTCGACATCCCGGTGATGGCCGCCTATCTGGTGCTGATCGCGCTGATTTTCGTCGTCATCAATCTCATCGTCGATCTGCTGTATTTCGTCGTCGATCCGCGCCTGCGCGTGCAGCGCAGTGGCCGTGGGCATTGAGCCGGCGCCAAGGAGCAGGTCCCGAGCATGCCTTCCACATCCCATCTTCCGCCCACCGTCGCCGCCCGACCCGCTTCGCGCTGGGCGCGCCTGGTCGATAGCGACCTCTTCTACAGCTTCATCCATTCACCGGTGACGATACTTTCGGCGCTGGTCACGCTGGTGATCCTCGCCGCCGCCCTCCTGGCGCCGGTGATCGCGCCGCAGAATCCCTTCGATCCCGCCACGCTCAACCTGATGGACGGCTTCACCCGGCCCATGCAGGCCAACGAATTCACTGGCAACGTCTATTGGCTGGGCACCGACGCCCAGGGCCGTGACCTGTTCTCGGCCATTCTCTACGGCTCGCGCGTGTCGATCCTGGTCGGCTTCGCCGCGGTGGCCTTCGCCGCGGTGCTGGGCATCACCCTCGGCCTCATCGCCGGTTACCGCGGCGGCTGGGTGGACAGTCTGATCATGCGTATCGCCGACGTTCAGCTGAGCTTCCCCGCCATTCTGGTGGCCTTGCTGATCTTCGGCGTGTTCAAGGGCGTTGTGCCGCCTGCGCTGCAGGACAGGATGGCGGTGTACGTGCTGGTGGTGGCGATCGGGCTGTCGGACTGGGTGCAGTACGCGCGCACGGTGCGCAGCTCGACGCTGGCCGAGAAGAACAAGGAGTACGTGCAGGCCGCACGCGTGATCGGCGTGCCGGCGCCGATGATCCTGCTGCGCCACATCCTGCCCAACGTGATGGGGCCGGTGCTGGTGATCGCCACTATCGGCCTGGCGCTCGCCATCATTCTGGAGTCGACGCTGTCCTTCCTTGGCGTCGGCGTGCCGCCGACCCAGCCCAGCCTGGGTACGCTGATCCGTGTCGGCCAGGACTTCCTGTTCTCGGGAGAGTGGTGGATCGTGTTCTTCCCGGGGCTGACCCTGCTGCTGCTGGCCTTGGCGGTGAACCTGCTCGGCGATTGGCTGCGTGATGCGCTCAACCCGAGGCTGCGCCGATGAGATCCCGGTCCCCTGTGATTTACCAGGTGCCGGCGCGCGAAGACGTGCCGCTGCTGTCGGTGCGCAATCTGCGCATCGAGTTTCCCTCCCGGCGCGGCACCCTGGTGGCGATCGACGACGTGTCCTTCGACATCGCGCGCGGTGAGGTGCTGGGCGTGGTCGGCGAGTCCGGTGCCGGCAAGTCGCTCACCGGTGCCGCCATCATCGGCCTGCTCGAGCCGCCCGGGCGCATCGCCGGCGGCGAGATCCTGCTCGACGGCGAACCCATCCACGCCCTGCCTGCCGAGCGCATGCGCCGCCTGCGCGGGCGGCGCATCGCGATGATCTTCCAGGACCCCCTCACCAGCCTGAACCCCTTGTATACGGTGGGCCAGCAGCTGGTGGAGACCATGCTTACCCACCTCGATCTGTCCGATCGCCAGGCGCGTGAGCGCGCGATCGAACTGCTCGAGGAGGTGGGCATCCCGGCTCCACGCGAGCGCATCGATCACTACCCCCACCAGTTCTCCGGCGGCATGCGCCAGCGCGTGGTGATTGCACTCGCCCTCTGTGCCGAGCCCGAGCTCATCATTGCCGACGAACCGACGACCGCGCTCGATGTCTCGGTGCAGTCGCAGATCATCGCCCTGCTGCGTCGGCTGTGCCGCCAGCATCGCACAGCGGTCATGCTGGTCACCCACGACATGGGCGTGATCGCCGAGACCGCCGACCGCGTCGCGGTGATGTACGCCGGCCGGCTGGCCGAGATCGGCCCGGTCGAAGAAGTCGTGCGCCGGCCTGCACACCCCTACACGCGCGGCCTGATGGGCTCGATCCCGGTGCTGGGGGCGGACGTTCGCCGCCTGGTGCAGATCGACGGCGCCATGCCGCGGCTGACTGCGATACCCGCCGGTTGTGCCTTCAACCCGCGCTGTGGCGAGGCCTTCGCGCGTTGCCGCGAGGTCCGGCCCGAGCTGCTGCCCGCCGGCGCGACGCGGGCGGCCTGCTGGCTTTATGCCGATGACCTGGCGTCGACGCCGGGCACCGAGCCTGTGGAGGGCGCGTGATGAGCATCATCGAGCGCGCGGTGAGCAAGGCCAGGCGCGAGGACCAGGCTGCAGTGGAGGACGCCGAGGGGCTGATCCACCAGCCGGTTGAACACGACGTGGCACACGACGTGGCGGGGCCGGAGCGGGACGCCGTCCCGGCTTCGCAGGCGAGCGCGGCTGCTGGCGATGGCGCGCCTGACGTCGACGCCGTGCCAGCTGCGTCGGGTGTCGAGCTCGCGAAGGCCGGGGTCCAGCCCTTGCTGAGGGTCGAGGATCTGCGCTGCGCCTTCGACGTCTCGAAGCCCTTCCTCAACCGCCTGCTCGAGCGCGCGCCGCGGCGCTGGCTGAAGGCGGTCGATGGCGTGTCCTTCGACATCACGCGCGGCGAGACCTTCGCCCTGGTGGGAGAGTCGGGCTGCGGCAAGTCGACGGTGGCGCGGCTCATCGTCGGCCTCTACGAGCCGTCTGCAGGGCGCATCGTGTTCGATGGCCACGACCTCGCGCTGGTGACGCGCGCGGCCGAGCGCCAGAAGCTGCGCCGCCGCTTCCAGATGATCTTTCAGGATCCCTACGCCAGCCTGAACCCGCGCTGGCGGGTGGAGCGGATCATCGCCGAGCCGATCCGTGTGTTCGGCCTGGAGACGGAGCAGGCGGCCATCCGCGCGCGCGTTGCCGAGCTGCTGACCCAGGTTGGCCTGTCCCCGGCCGATGGCGCCAAGTATCCGCACGAGTTCTCCGGTGGCCAGCGCCAGCGCATCTGTATCGCGCGTGCGCTGGCCAACCGGCCCGAGTTCCTGGTCTGCGACGAGCCGACTTCGGCACTCGACGTGTCGGTGCAGGCGCAGATCCTCAATCTCATGCGCGACCTTCAGGATGCGCTCGGTCTCACCTACCTGTTCATCAGCCACGATCTCGCGGTGGTGCGCCACATGGCGAACGAAGTGGGGGTGATGTACCTCGGCCGCATCGTCGAGATCGCTGCCAGCCGGACGCTTTTCGAGCGCCCCCGCCATCCGTACACGCGCATGCTGCTGGCGACCATCCCCAGCCTGGAGATGCGCGGCCAGCGCGAGGACCTGGTGCGCGGCGAAGTGCCCAACCCGATCACGCCGCCGCCCGGCTGCAGCTTTCATCCGCGTTGTCCGCTGGCGGACGCGCGTTGCCGCAGCGAGGCGCCCGCCCTGCGTCCGCTGGACGGCGGCCGGCGTGTCGCCTGCCACGCCGTCGAGGAGGGGCGTGAGGGTGAATGGGACGGTGCTGCCGTTGTGCAGGAGGTGGTGCGGTGAGTGCCGGCGATACGCCTGCGCTCGCCGTCGTCATCGGCAGCGGCGGCATCGGCGCTGCCGTGGCCGAGTGCCTGCGCGCCGACCCGGCCTACGCCGAGGTCGTGGTCCTCGGCCGCAGCAGCACGCCTGCGCTCGACCTGCTCGACGAAGCCAGCATCGCCGCCTGTGCCGGGCATGTGGCTGCGCGCGGCGTACCGAGGCTGGTGTTCGACGCCACCGGCTTCCTCCATGGCGAGGGTATGCGCCCGGAAAAGAGCCTGGCCCAGCTCGATCCTGTCCACCTGGCCCATGCCTTTGCGGTCAACGCCATCGGCCCGGCGCTGCTGATGAAGCACTTCCTGCCCTTGCTGCCGGCGACCGGGCGCGCAGTGTTCGCGACCCTCTCCGCCAAGGTCGGCAGCATCGGCGACAACCGGCTCGGCGGCTGGTACGGCTACCGTGCCTCCAAGGCGGCGCTCAACCAGTTCGTGCGCACGGCTGCCGTCGAGCTGCGCCGGCGCAATCCGGGTGCGCTGTGCGTGGCCTTGCATCCGGGTACGGTCGATACCCGGCTGTCGGCGCCCTTTGCCAAGGCCGGCCTGCAGGTGCAGCCGCCGCGGCTGGCGGCCGAGCGCCTGCTCGGCGTGCTGTCCGGCCTGGGGGCAGAGGACTCGGGGGCATTCTTCAGCTATCTTGGTGAGCGCCTGCCCTGGTGAGGGCGATTGTGGAAGGGATGCGAACATGAGGACCAAGGCCATCGTGACCGGCCACAGCCGCGGCCTGGGGGCGGCGCTGGCCGACGAACTGCTCGCGCGCGGCGTCCACGTACTGGGACTGTCGCGGCAGGGCAACCCCGAGCTGGCTGCGGCGCATCCGCTGCAGCTGCGTGAATGCAGCCTGGACCTTGGCGACAGCGCGGCGCTTGCTGCCTGGCTGGCCGGCAGCGCCTTGCAGGACTGGCTCGCTGATGCAGCGTTGGTGCTGTTGATCAACAATGCCGGCACCCTGCAACCGATGGCGTTGTTGCCGGCGCAGGAGCCTGCAGCCGTGGGCCGGGCCATCGCGCTTTCTGTGGCTGCCCCCTTGATGCTGGCTGCGGCCCTGGTGCCGGCCAGTCCGGCGGCGCACGAGCGCAGGATCGTGCATGTCTCGAGCGGTGCGGCGCGCAAGCCGTATGCGGGCTGGAGCGTCTACTGCGCCGGCAAGGCCGCGCTCGACCACCACGCGCGGGCGGTGCAGGCCGAGGCGATACCGGGCCTGCGCATCTGCAGCCTGGCGCCGGGTGTGCTCGACACCGCCATGCAGGCGGAGATCCGCGCCGCCTCGGCTGAACGCTTTCCGCAGCGCGAGCGCTTCGTCGACCTGCAGCGCAGCGGCGCGCTGGTGGCGCCCGAGGTGTGCGCAATGCACCTGGTCGATTACCTGCTCGACGACGACTTCGGCCGCGAGGCGGTCGCCGACTTGCGCGACCTGATGCGCTGAGCGGCGGGCCCGCAGCGCGCAGCGATCAAGTGCCGGTGTTGAAGCGTCGAGTATTGCGTTGGGTGGTCTGGGTGCGCAGGCATCCTGGCCTGGTCGCAGCCTTCGGTTTCGTGTCGGGCGTGCTCAGCTTCACCCTGATCGAGCGCCATGAAGGTGTGGGCCGGGTGATGGCGATCGCCATGCTGGCGGGCTGGCTGTTGCTGGTGCTCGAGCGCGTGCTCAGCCAGGCCGTTGCAACGCGCTTCGGCCATGCCCCGCCGCCTGCGCTGTTGCGCTACCTGACCCAATTCACGCACCAGGAAAGCCTGTTCTTCGCGCTGCCCTTCTTTGCCGCCAGCACGTCCTGGAACAGTGGCCAGGCCCTGTTCTCGATTGCGGTGGCGGCGGCGGCGCTGGTCGCGATCATCGACCCCATCTACTACCGCAGGCTGGCGACACGACGCTGGCTGTTCCTCGGCTATCACACCTTTGCCCTGTTCGCCCTGCTGCTGGTGGCGCTGCCGCTGATCCTGCGCCTGCCGGCCATGGCCAGCTACCAACTGGCCCTCGGCATTGCGGTGCTGCTGTCCTTTCCGACCCTGGCCGGCCTGATCACGCTGCCGCGCTGGTGGCGGCCGCTGCTCGTGCTCGTACTGCTTGCGGGCCTGGGGGCGGCCGGCTGGTTTGCCCGCTTGTGGGTGCCGCCAGCGACGCTGAGGCTGACCGAGGTGGCGGTGACGACGGCATTCGACACCGTCGGGCGCAGCCCGGAGCTGGCATTGCAGCGCATCGGCGCGGCGCAGCTGCGCGAGCACGGCCTGTACGCCTACACCGCCATCCATGCGCCCCTCGGCCTGAGCGAGCGCGTACGCCACGTCTGGCTGCACGAGGGACGCGAGGTCGACAGCATCGAACTCGAGGTCAAGGGTGGGCGCGCCGAGGGCTACCGGGCGTGGACGCGCAAGCTCAACTTCCCGGAGCACCCGGAAGGGCGCTGGCAGGTGCGTGTGCTGACTGCGGACGATCGCATGATCGGTACCCTGCGCTTCCAGGTCGATCCTTGAGCGTGCCGCTCAGCAGATGCGCTCCCACAGGCTGAGCTCGTCCTCGAACTGGTCGAGCTCGAGACCCTTGAAGTCACTGCGCGAGACGATGCCCACCACCTTGCCGTCCTTGACCACCGGCACATGGCGGTAGCCGCCGTCGCACATCATGCGCAGGGCCTCGATCGCGGTGCGCTCCGGTTCGATGGTGTCGGGCTTGGGCGTCATCACCTCGGACAGATGCACATGGGCGGCGTTGGCGTCCCGGGCCAGCACCTGCACCGCATCGCGACCGGTGAAGATGCCTTTCAGGTGGGCGCGGGCATCGGTCACCAGCACTGCGCCGACACGGCGTTCGCACATCTGCTGGCAAGCGGTCTGCACCGTGTCCGAAGGTCGCATCATCAAGGGCGCCTGGTCCTTGACGATGAAGGAGATGTTGCGGTTTGTCATGGCGGGCCTCCGTGCAAGCGCATGTGATTCAGGTCACAGCATAGGCTCCCAAGGCCTTGACCATATTGACCTTTGGCAAGCTTGTTCGCTTGCGGTGTGCGCTGTGTCTCGCGCCGATGACGGCAGGGCTGCGCTGCCCGCATGAGCAGGTGTAGTCTTGTCGTCATGAAGACGACTCCTGCACTGCCGCCCCCAGGGCCGGCCGCAAGCGGCGCAGAGGAAGCTTTCCCGCTCAGCCTGCGGCGCGTTGCCATCGACACCTATCGCGAGAACGTCGCCTACCTCAATCGCGACTGCGAGATCTATCGCGCCGAGGGCTTCCAGGCGTTGGCCAAGGTCGAGGTGCGCGCCAATGGCCGGCGCGTGCTGGCGACGCTGAACGTGGTGGACGACCCGCGCATCGTGCGCTGCAACGAGATCGGGCTGTCGATCGACGCCTTCGCCCAGCTCGGTGTGGATAACGGCCACCCGGCCATGGTGGCGCAGGCCGAGCCGCCGTCGTCCATTCCCGCGCTGCACCGCAAGATCGCGGGCGAGCGCCTGGGGCGCGACGACTTCCGCGCCATCGTGCGCGACATCGCCGAGCATCGCTACTCCAAGATCGAACTCACCGCCTTCGTCGTCGCCAGCAACCAGGGGGAACTCGACCGCGAGGAGGTGTACTTCCTCACCGAGGCGATGGCGGCGGTCGGCCAGCGCTTGGACTGGCGCGAGCGCCCGGTCGTGGACAAGCACTGCATCGGCGGCATCCCGGGCAATCGCACCTCGATGCTGGTGGTGCCCATCGTCGCCGCCCACGGCATGCTGTGCCCGAAGACTTCGTCGCGCGCGATCACCTCGCCGGCCGGCACCGCCGACACCATGGAGGTGCTCGCCAGGGTCGAGCTGCCGGTCGATGCGCTCGCCGACATCGTGCGCGAGCACCGCGGCTGCCTGGCCTGGGGCGGCACCGCCCACCTGTCGCCAGCCGACGACGTGCTGATCTCGGTCGAGCGCCCGCTGTCCATCGACTCGCCCGGGCAGATGGTGGCCTCCATCCTGTCCAAGAAGGTGGCGGCGGGCTCCACTCATCTCGTGCTCGACATTCCGGTGGGGCCGACCGCCAAGGTGCGCTCGATGCCCGAGGCGCAGAAGCTGCGCAAGCTGTTCGAGTTCGTCGCTGCGCGCATGAATCTGGTGATCGACGTCGTCATCACCGACGGCCGCCAGCCGGTCGGCAGCGGCATCGGCCCCGTGCTGGAGGCGCGCGACGTGATGCGGGTGCTCGAGAATGATCCGCGTGCGCCCAACGACCTGCGCCAGAAGGCGCTGCGCCTGGCCGGGCGCATGCTCGAGTTCGACCCCGACGTGCGCGGCGGCGACGGCTTCGCGATCGCGCGCGACATCCTCGATTCCGGCCGCGCGCTGGCCAAGATGGACGCGATCATCCGAGCCCAGGGCGGGCGCCCCTTCGACCACAACGCGCCGGCGCTCGCCCGCCTCAGCTTCGAGGTGGCGGCCGATGCCGACGGCGTGGTCACCGGCATCGACAACCTGCAGCTCGCCCGCATCGCCCGTCTGGCCGGTGCGCCCAAAGTGCAGGGCGCAGGGGTGGATCTGCTGAAGAAGCTGGGCGAGCCGGTTGCCTGCGGCGAACTGTTGTACCGCGTGCATGCCGACTACCCGGCCGACCTCGAGTTTGCGCGCCAGGCCAGCCTGCGCGCATCGGGCTTCTCGATCGGTGACGCTGCCGGGCTGTCGCATCTGTTCGTGGAGTTCTGAGCCTGCCTTGGGCGCTGCCGCGCCTGGCTGCAATGCTCGGGCTGTCAGCCCAGGCGCAGCTTGAGGACGGCGCTCTCGATCGCGACTTCGGCGGCGATACCCGATTCCACGCACAGCGGCTGTCCCGGCCAGGCGTCCAGTGCCGGTGGCGCGACCGACAGCGCGAAGCGCCCTTGTGCCATGTCCGTTGCCGTGAGCGACTGGCTGCCAAGGTGGAAGGAGGGCGCGGGGGCGCCGCCGTCCGTGGTGCCGTCTCCGGCGTCGTCGTCCAGCCAGGCCGCATCCAGCGTCAGCGCGAGCGCCCTGCCATCGAGGTCGCCTGCGTCCTGGCGTATGTGCCAGTCCTCGCCGGCGCTGCCGCTCAGCCAGATGCCACGCCCTTCCTGCAGCCCCAGCTCGATGCGCAGCGCCTGCGCCTGCAGGTCCAGGGCCGGCCAGCGCACGGCGAGCATCAGCACGCCTGCCGTATCGGTGTCGAAGTCGAAAGCCTGTGCGAGCAGGGCGGGTGTGCCGCGTCGGGCGTCAGCGGGCAGTACGCGCAGGCTGCCACGCAGTCGGGCCGACAGTGGATGCCAGCCCAGCACCAGGCCGGCCACGCGGCTCGGGGCGAGCAGCGCCAGGCGGCCTTCGACGCGGTGGTCCTCCTCCAGCAGCAGGCCCTGGCGCGCAGCAGCCGTGGTTGCGTCGCGGCCCGGCCCCACGCCAGGCATGTCCGCGCAGCGCATGCGCCCGCCGAGCTGCAGGCTGCGCCGGTTGCCGGCAGGTGGGGCGGGCAGTTCGAGCGCCAGCCGGGTGCGGCGGCTGCCGTCGAAAACCAGCCTCGGCGCACCGGGGGCCATGGCCTGGCCGTCGGCCAGCAGGTCGTATTCGGCGTCGAGGGCGAGCGCCGCATGCAGCACGTTGACCGTGCAGGGGGCATCGGATTCGATGTCCAGACGCAGGCCGGGCAGTCCGGCGCCGGGCGCCAGCTTGCTGCAGGCGGCGATGATCTGTTCGAGGGCGGCCGCCCATTCCTGGGCGAGTTCGGCGGTGGGCAGGCTCACCGCAGTGGTGTGCTCGCCGGCGGCGATCGTCTGCCACAACAGACGCTCGCTACCGCCTTCCTCCAGCACCAGGCGCAGGCGCGGGCTCGTCGGGCGGGCGGCAATGCGTACGCTGGGGACAAGCTGCGAGCTGCGCCGCAACTGCTCGATGATCCCCGCCTGGGCCGCCACCAGACCATGGTCATGAGACTGGATGAGACCGCCAGCGGCGGGGACGCCGAGCGCACGCGCCTGCGGCAGCGTGCGGGGTCTGGCGGTGGCCGGTTTCTTGAGCGTTGCGCTGGCCTGCAAGGGCACCGGGGCATCGAAGCGCACCACCAGCGGCGAGCCCTGCCAGGCGGGGGCCAGTGTCTGCCCGGTCCTGCCGCGCTGGCTTGCCTCTGCGCTCACCGCTTCGCCGTCGGCACGGTGCAGGCCGAAGGCGTACTGAGTACCCGCATGCGGGCCGTCGATGCGGACGACCGTTGCCGGCCAGACGAAGCTCAGTCGTGCCTGGGTCCGTTCCGTGTCCTCGGTGTTCGAGAACCAGTGACTGTCGTCGGTGGCAAGCGTCATCTCGCCCGGTGTGAAGCGCAGTTCGAGCCGGCTGTCGGCGAGCTGCAGTGCGCGGGCTTCGCGACAGGCCGGCGGTAGCGGTAGCCACAGCGAAAGGCGGAACACGAAGGCACCGCCACCGATCGCCTGCGGACGATCGAGTGTGAGCGAGTTACCGGCGCTCAGCCGTGTCGCTGCGTTGAATGCCGCGCTACGGTAGAGGCCGAAGGGCGCCTGTGCGGGCGAGTTCATCTCAGCCCCCGCCCAGGCGCAGGTTGTTCAGGCTCACCACGGTGTTCAGGTTGCGGTCGACCGTGTTGATGCGCTCGGTGATGGTGGCGCGGCTCTGGTCGAAGCCGGCGAGGTCGGCGCGAAAACGGCCGATATCGTTTGAGAACTGTCCGTATTGTGCGTCGAAGGCGTTGAGCCGGCTATCGAAAAGGGTGTAGCGGCTGTCGAAGTCGGCGTAGCGTGCATCGATGGCGAGGCGGTCCTGATGCACGCCTGCGGCAAGCGCCTGCATCTGCTGCATCTGCTGGTTCACCGTGGCCGCCTTGCCGTCGATCTCCACGGCCAGCGCGCTCAGGTGTTCGAACTGCGTGAGCGTGTCCTGCGCGACCGCATCGATGCGGGCGTCGAGGGCGTTGCGTGCCGTGTCGGCGAAGGTGAAGCTGCCAAGCGAGCGCGCCGTGACGCCGCTCGCGGCAACGCCGAGCTGGCGCACCACATCGTCGCGTACGGCCGGGGCCAGCGCGTCCACCCCGCTGCCGAGGAAGCGGTCGACCGTCTGCGTCAGCTGCTGACGACCCAGCCATTCCGCGGTACGCCCAGCCTTGCCGGCGAGGAAGGACTGGCCAAGGTTGAGCAGCCGCCCCAGTGCCTGGCCGTCAGCCTCGGGCGTGTTCGCGGTATCGGCGAGGGCACGTCCCAATGCGTCGCCGTCGGCCACCACCTCGGCCATGAAGCTCAGCCAGGGGCCGACCCAGTTGATCCAGGTCAGCGTGCGTACGCCGCGCGCCAGGCTGGTGCCGCTGTCCTCGTCGGCGAGCACATCGGCCTGCACCAAGGCGCTGTCTGCCGGCCAGGCCAGACGCCAGCGGCCGGGATTGACGCTGTCGAGCATGGCGTGGCGGTGGTCGCGCACGTAGAGGTCGATTGCGCTGCGCAAGCTGTAGCTGCGGTCGCGCAGGTATTCCTCGGCGATCGCACGCAGTGCCGGCGCCAGGGTGAGCGGGTGCGGCGCGTGCACATCGAGGCGCGCGAGTGCATGCTCGAGCGCCGCCTGCTGGTTCTCGGACAGGGGCTCGGTGGGCGGGGTGAGCAACTCGAGTTCGGCCGTGCCGTCAGCGCCGCTGAGCACGGTCACCGCCTGGCCTTCGATATGGCGGAAGCCGTACATGTACACAAGATGACCTCTACCACTCTGCACCACCACCGGCACGCCGGCGCGCGGCGTGCCGCCGAGGTCGCACACGCGCACCCGCAGCGTACGCGGCTGGCCCAGCCATGCCGTCTGCGGCAGCACCTCGATGCTGACGCCGAGCCCGGTTTCGGCTTGGGGGGCGAGTGGGTCGCTGCCGTAGAACAGCGCCACCCAGCGCACCGGGTCGAGCCCGAGCGCGGCGACGCAGATCTCAGTGAAGCGTTCAGGCCCGATCAGGCGGATTGCGCGCACCTGCAGGATGTCGGTGAAGCGGCCGCCGAGCGCCGCGCGCGCGTCGAGCAGGCGCTGGCCCAAGCGCACGCCGATGTCGGGCTCGCCCGGAAACTCGATGTCGCGGTCGAGCTGGGCAGGGCTCGTTGCCCGGTTCAGAAAGTCGAGCACCTGCGCCGCCTGCGCGGCAGACAGATCGCTCGGTTGCAGATGGACGATCGGCATGGCCTTGGCGTCGGTTCGTGGTGGCGGGCCCTTCGCCTTCAGCGGATCCTGCTCGCCAGGCCGCTGAGCGAGGCGTTGATTGCGTTCAGGCGCGACCCAAGGTCGGCTACCTGGACGACGTCGATCTTGTTGATGCCGTCGCCGAGCGAGCGCAGTCCGGCGCTGATCTCCTTGCCGGTCTGTTCCGCGGCCTTGACGCGGTTCTCCAGCACGGTGACCGCCTGCTTGGCAGTGGCGGCATCCAGTGCCGTGTCCTGCGCCGCCTTCGCGGTCTGGCTGACCTGCTGGGTGACGCCGGCCTGGCGGGCGTAGCCAGCGGCCACGCCGGTGTCGGCGAAGCCCGTCGCGAACTGCATCTGCAGTGCGCCTTGCATCATCGCCTTGCCGTGCTGCATCAGCGTGTCGTTGCCCGGGTTGATGACATTGGCCGCCTTCTCCAGGGCCTTCATGTCGCGGATGCGGCCGAGCACGCCGGCATCGGTCGCACGCTTGTCGAGTTCGCTGACCATGCGGTGCACAAGGTCCGGTACGCGGATGTGGACGTCGAGCAGTCGCGACCAGTCGGGCAGCACCGGATCCACCCAGTCGATGTGGCCGAAGGACCAGTTCGGGATCCATTCGCGGAAATTGACCTGAATGGTGGCGACGCCGCGTGTCGGGTCAGGCGAGGTGGCGACGGCATCGGGCTTGGCGAAGGCCATCACGGTAGCGCGGTAGTGGCGCCATTCGCCCGGGTTGAGGCTGATGCCGCCGATGATGCGCCCTCCGGTGTACTGGTCGATGTAGGCATCGGCAAAGCCGCGCACGCTGCGGTTGCCTTCGTACATCGTGCTGATCGAGCGGAAGGCCATCTGCGCTTCCGGGTCCTGCGGCGAGGCGGCCTCCTGCAGCACCCGCATCACGGTCTTGCCGCTGTTGCCGGCCTGGGCCTGGAGCACGCCGGCAAAGGCCGCTTCGGTGCTGGCAGTGATGCCCTTGGTGAAGTGCGAGCGCAATTGCACCCGCACCTGGCCGGCGTTGTTGAACTGCACCGCGAGCGCGTTTTCCTCGGCGTTCTCGCGCACGATGAAGCCGGGTACGGCGCGCAGCCGGCCCCAGGTGGTGACGATGTCGAGCCAGGGCCGTGGCTCCGGCAGCGGGCCGCCATCGAGCGCGGTGGCGGTGAACACCAGTTCGGCGACCTGGCCGACGAGGTAGTGTTCGTTCGTCGTGCTCACCCTGAGCAGGTAGTTCTCGCGCAGCGGGGCGGTCTCGGCATCGATGCGTGCGACCACTTCGTCCAGGCCTTCGAGCGGCGCGACGCGCGCTGCGAGCTCGGCGATCGCGGCCTGCACCTCCGTTGCCAGTGCAGCGACGTCGGCCTGCACGCCCTGAAGCCCGGTGTCGAGGGCCTCGATCTGCGCGCCATAGGCGCCGAGCACGCTGACGAGCGCATTCCAGTCTTCGGCCCGGATCAGGTGGCCCGCCGCCTTGCCGCCAAGCCCGTCGACGATTGCCTTGGCTTGTTCCAGGGTCATGATGTGCTCTCCTTGACGATTCTGCCTTCGACCATCAGTTGCAGCGGCACCCCGGCCGGGCGGGCGCGCTCGACCAGCTTCCACACCCGCTCGATGAGCGCCGGGTCGGCGGCGGCGTCGGGCTCGGGCAGGCACAGTCGGATGCGGATGCCCACCGCCGGGCCGTCCGGCAGCAGCGCCCACAGCCGTGCCGAGGGCGGGTAAGTGAAGGCGAGGTGGTCGAATTGCCCTTCGCCCTCGGGGTCGGCGACGAAGGTTGGTGCGCTGCGAAAATGCCCCGGCAGCACAGCCTTGCGTGCCGGCGCGGGAAACAATTGGCCCTCGGTCGACCACCATGGGCTGTCTCCTGCGGGGGGCGCGGCGGCGGTGGCTAGTTGGAGGTAGCGCCAGCGCTCGTCGCTGCGGCCGCTGGGCGGCGGCAGCAGGGGCGTGACGCCATCGACCACGCGCAGTTCGTCCGCCTTGATGCGCAGGCGCAGTTCGGCCGGCGGCACCTCCGCATGTGCGCTGAAGCTGCCCGCGGCGGCATCCCACTGGCCGAGTTCGGCACGCACGCCCGGGGTGAACAGCACGGCGGCGATGTTCGCGTCGGCCCCGGCGCCCGCGCCTGCGTTGCGGCGGTCAGCCAGCCCGGGGTCGGCGAAGCGCCGCTGCACGGCGTCCCAGCGCAGCCAGCGCGCCTGGTCGCGGTCGTAGCGCCAGTGGCCGCGCGGCATGCTGGTGAAGTCGCTCGGGTAGGCCGTGTCTGCTCGCCCCTCCGCCAGCCAGGTGCCGGCTTCGGTATCGTGGCGTGCGAGGTCGCGTCCGTCGTAGCGGAACAGGCCGTTGTCGGCGGCGATCCACAGCATGCCGCGTTCGTCCACCACCAGGCTGCGCACCGCGCCGATCAGCTCGGGGAAGGCCTCCAGCCGCGTCCCTTCGCCGTCGGCGACATGCCAGCGCGCCAGGCCCTCGGCGCCGCCCAGCCACAGGCTGCCGTCGGCCGTCGCCGCCAGTATGTCGAGCGGCGGCAAGGGGCTGTGCAGGCCGGCGGCTGCGGCAGGCTCGGCCTGCCAGTCGGGCAGGTGCTCGGAGACTGCCGCGCCTTCGTAGCGCCAGCACCGTCCCTGGCGGAACATGAAGAGCGCGTCGGCGGTGGCGACCAGCTCGCGGTCGTGGTCGATGAGGAAGGTGTGGATGTCGAGACCGACATGGCGGCGTTCGATCGCCGGGTGCTCTCCGGGCTGTTCCAGATCGAGCACGCTCAGACCGTCCGCGCCGCCGGCGTAAAGCGTCGATCCATGCGTGGCCAGCGCGCGCACGGCGCCGTCGATGCCGTCGACGGCCTGCCAGCGCAGGCCGCCGGCTTGCGGCCACAGCCGACAGCGGAACAGGCCGGCATCGGTGCCCAGCCAGGCCGAGTCGCCGGCGCAGCACAGGGCAAGGTAGGGGCCGTCGGGTGCGTCGGCCTCGATCGCCGTGAAGCTGCTGCCGTTGAAGCGTTGTACGCGCCAGGTCTGTTGCGTGCGCTGGCGCGCCCACAGGCTGCCGTCAGGGGCGGCCGAGAGGCTGAGGATGCGCCCTGCGGGCAGGCTGGCGGCCTGTTGCCAGGGGCCGTTGGCCGAGGGGTCGCGGCCGGCGTTGGCGGCCGACTCCGCTGCGCTGGCGAACAGGTGGGCGTCGCGCGCCAGCCAGCCGCGCCGGGTGGGCGTCAGGCGTAGTGCCTGGTCGGGCGCCAGTGTGCCCGTCCATGCCAGGCCGATGCCGACCGGGTGGGTGCCGGGGGTGTAGCGCTCGATCATCGGCGTTGCCGTGGCGGCGCAGGGCGGGTCGGCGGCAATGCCGGCGAGGACGAAGCCGGGGGTCGTCGGGGCGTCGAGCCGCCAGCGTGCGAGCGGGGCGATGCGGTCGCCTTGCTGAACCGTGGGCGGAGCGGTCAGCGCGCGCACCCGGCGCAGCACGACCACCGGTTCCTCCAGTGCGAAGCGGCTGCGCTGGCGGGCGAGCGGCGCCGCCATGTCCTCGGGCAGGGCGGCATCGACCAGGCGTTGCAGCGCATCGGGGGTGGTGAGCCCGAGCCGCCAGGCGTCGACGATGTCGGGTAGGCGCTGGCGGTATTCTTCGACGTTCTCGCGCAGGCTGGCGGGCTCCTGCCAGGGCGGCAGATCGAGCAGCGCGCCGATGCGGGCGAGGTCGCGGACCCAGGGGTAGCGCTGCAGTTCGGCGCGGTCGCGCGGCTCGCGCACGTTGGCGGCAGGCAGGCCGCGTTCCCGGCGGTCGGCCTGGTAGTGGCGCGCCCACAGTGCGGCGTCCGCGGTGTCCCACCAGTGCGCGCGCAGCACGTTCTGAAGTTCGGCAGCGGCTTCGCCCTGGGCTGCGGCCACTGCGGCCAGCCAGTCGGCGAGCAGGCCGCCCTCGTCGTGCTGCGGACGCCACAGGCTGGGCAGCAGCGCCAGCAGGCGCTCGTGTTGGCTGGCGTAGGCCGGATCGCGTGCGCTCATGCGGGCCTCCGTGGGTGGGTGGCGTGGCGTGCCGGGGGCGTCCTCATGGCGCATCCTTCGGCTTCACTTCGACCACGATGCCGGCGAGTGACAGGCGTTCGCCGGTGGCGAGTGCGAAGCCCGGGGCAGTGGGGCCGTCCAGCACCTGGCTGAGTGCGTTGGGGCGGGTGAGCACCCAGTGCACCGTGTAGGGGGCGACGTCGGCTGCGCTGGCACCCGCCGTGCCGGCGAGCTGCTGGGCCAGCGTGGCGCTGCTCCAGCCCGCATGCGGGAGCGGCAGGAGGCGGCTGAGCCGGCTCCAGTCGAGCACGCGCTTGGCATCGTCGCTGGCGTTGCCGGCTGCGGCGAGCTCGTTGAGCGCGGCGATGGCGGCCTCGGTGGCGCTGCTCAGCCTGGCCTGGTCGGGGATCGCGGCGCTGCGCGGGTAGCGCAGCACCAGGCGCAGGGCGGTGGCGAGCGCCGGGTCGACGATGCGTACTTCGCCCAGTTCGGTCGATAGCGAGGCCAGGTTCAATACCCCTTGCGCGCTGTCGAGCACGTCGGCGCCGTCCGCGTGGGCGGCCGTGATGCGCACGTCGTCGACGCCGTCGACGCCGATCGCAAGCCCGACCAGGCGCGTCAGGCTGCCGTCGCTGGCCAGCGGCAGGTGGGCGAAGTAGTCGGCGTAGCGCTTGCGGATGCTGTCCTGGACCGCGCGCAACTCGGTGTCGAGCAGGCCCGGGGCGGTGGTGAGACGCAGGTCGAGCGTGATCTTGGCCGGCGGGCTGCCGTCATGGATGTGCACCTGCACGCCGGCCGGGCGCGCGCTGCGCACGGCCTTGTCCAGGCGGGCGCGGTGGTCGGGGTCGAGCACGCCCTGCAACTGGATATCGACGCGGCCGGGCGAGGGTTCGAGGATCTCGGCGCGCAGGCCTTCGGCGGCCACCGCGGCTTCCAGCGCGCTGCGTGTGCCGCGTGCCGAGCCGGCAAGAAAGCGGCGCGCGCGGCTGCGCAGTTCGTCGTCGTTCTCGTCGCGCTCCTGGCGTGCGGTGGCGGCCGGATTGGTGACCGCCTCGACGCCGGCGATCGGGCGCACCATCAGCACCAGGCTGTCGGCACCAAGGGCGTCGTTGGCGGCGACGAGGTCGCGTGCGGCGACCTTGGCCGCGGCCTGGCCGTCGACCAGGGTGAGGTCGGCGGTGGTCTCGTACTCGATTGCACCGTCAGCGGTCGCCACCCGAGTGCCGGCGGGGATGGTGATCTCGCCCGCGGTGTTGCGTGCGCGGGTAAAGCGCAGTTCGCCGCTGTTGCGCCCCGCGCGTACGCGGCGGATGCCGAGCAGGCCGACGACGTGGTCGAGCGCTCCGCCGCTGGCGGTGTCGAGAAAACCCGCACGGTAGACCGTTTCCATCTGTGCATACAGGCCGGCAGTCTCGAGCGCGACGGCTTCCATCAGCGTGCGCACGACCGAGCCGGGATAAAGATCGTTGACGCGCATTTCGCGCTGGCGCGGCAGGTAATGCACCTCGAAGGCCGTACCCTCGTCGGGGCGGGCACCACCTGGCCGCCATTCGAGTTCGGCGCCGTCGGCCGACAGGGCGTAGTCGGCATCGGCGGCGAAGCGGTAGGTCTCGCCGTTGTGCGCGCCCCACACCGCGGTGATGCGGTCGACAGGCGGGCGTTCCAGCGCATGGCGGTAGGGTTCGCGCGCGGCCTTGGCCGGCGGATAGGGGTGGGCCTCGCCGCTCACGCCGCCCAGCAGGCGGTTGAGCAGGCTTTCGGCCACTTCGGGATAGGTTTTGCGGCGGAAAGACATGGCGTCCTCACACGGCAAGTTCGATGGAGAAGGGGCCGATCGTCACCAGTTCGGTGGCGGCGACCGGCTTGACCCGCAGCAGCACATCGACCGTGGAGCGGCTGCCGGGCGAAGGCTCGACACGCAGCTCGGCCACCTTGTCGATACGCGGTTCGGCCTTCAGCGCCTCGAGGATGAAGAGCCGCAGCAGGTTGCGGCGCGGGCTGTCGTTCTCACGCCCGATCAGCTCGTGCACGCGCGAACCGTAGTCGGGGTGGCCGAGCGCGGCGAGTTCGCCACGCGGTGTGAGCAGGCGCAGGATGACGGCCTGGGCGAGGTTCTCCAGGCCGTCGCGGGCGACGAGGTCCCAGGCCGAGCGCGGCCGCCGAGCAGTCTCGCTGGGGCGGTACACCGGACGCAGCTCTCGATGCACCGCATGGATGGCGATATCGCACAGCAGGTGCGCAGTGGAGGGAGGGCGGAAGCTGGGCATGGCGTTCATCCGATCAGGACCGTGCCGCTGGCGATCACGCTGCCGGCGGGCAGGTCGGCTGGGTCGTTGCAGGTCTGCGCCATGTCGCTCATGCGCGCCGCCGGTTTGCCGTTGATGTGCACCGTGGATGAGCCGGCGAGGATGGTGGCACTGTTCGACGGCGGTGTCTGGAACGGACCACCGGCCGGGATGTGGCCGGGCGTATTGGTGGCGGTCGAGTCCTTGGTGGCGGCGGCCTTGCCTTCGATGAGCACGTCGGCCGACAGGCCACCGTCGAGCGTGCCGACGAAGGGGCTGGGCAGCGGTGTCGGCACCGGGCCACCGGGACTGGGCAGCATCACGATGTGGATGTCGGTGGCGAGGATGCGGTCGCCTTCTTTTGCGGCTGGCAGGCTCATCGTCGCGTCTCCCTCGTCAACCTAGTTGATCTTGACCATCGCGCCCTTGAGCACGAGGTTTCCGCCAGCCTCCAGCGTGGCGTCGCCGTCCGCCTTGAGGCGTAGCCTGCCTGCGGCGGAGACATCGAGATTGCCCGGGGTGTCGATCTGGACGCCGCCGCCACCGTCGATGCTGATCGTGGTGTCGGCGACCTGCAGCCGCATCACCGGGTCGTCGTCCTGGACCTCGAGCTTGAAGCGCTCGCCCATCAGGCTGACGCTGAAGCCCTGCGGCGACGACTGGCGGATCTCGACGCGCACGCCGCCATCGCGGGCGTCGGCACCCGAGGGCAGTTGCAGCACCCAGTCGTTTTCGCTGTTGTCGGGCGGCGTGTCGGCCTCGTTGTAGAGCGTGCCGCACACCACAGGGCGGTTGAGGGCGCCACCGACGAAGCTGAGCAGCACCAGGTCGCCGACCTCGGGCAGGCTGGCGAAGCCCTTGCGCGGGGTTGCGACCGGAACCTGGCGCAACACCAGCTCGGTGTCGCGCAGCACCACGTCGGCACTGTAGGCACCGCCCCCCGATGCGGCCGGGAATACTGCCTGCACGATGCCGATCTCTGTCTGGCGGCGGCTGGCGAGTTCGCGCCGGATCATCTGCTGGATGGTGTCGTAGAGCGCGCTCATGCCGGCACCCCCGTCGCCCGGGTGATGAAGCCCCGGCCGGGCTCAAGCCGGTGCGTCACCGCCACCGCGATCCAGTCGCCGTCGCCGCGCCCGCCGGGGCAGCCTTCGAGCCTGAAGGGGCTGGCGATCTCCAGCGCCGGGCAGCCCGGCACGCTGACGTATGTCGACAAGGTGCGCACCCATGTGCGTGACCACCTGACTCAGCTCGCGCCGGTGTTCACCAAGCAGAAGTTCATGCTGGGTGACGAGTTCTCGATGCTTGACGTCGCGATCGCGCCGCTGCTGTGGCGCCTCGAGCACTA
>WPCK01296335.1_pt1 | contig 24952 bp, 24 predicted proteins | sample 5399851 | NCBI WGS metagenome assembly WPCK01 (sample SAMN12869471, study PRJNA574797) | sludge metagenome | isolation source: wastewater treatment of pH11 | place: China:Beijing | collected 2019-05-20 | reverse complement strand
GCAGCATCTTCGCCACGTCCGTTGCATAGGTGCACGATCTGGCTTCGTCCGGTTCGGTGGTGAAGCCGACCTGGTTGTTGACGACAACGTGTAGGGTTCCCCCGGTCGAATAACCCGGAAGTTCACTCATGTTGAGCGTTTCTTGGACGATGCCTTCTCCGGCAAAGGCCGCATCGCCATGAATGAGGATGGTCATCGTTTTGGATCGCCGCTCGTCCCCCAATCGGTCCTGTTTGGCGCGACAGCGGCCTTGGGCAACGGTATTGACGAATTCGAGGTGGCTCGGGTTAAAACACAACGAGATGTGAACCTTGGCTCCGGTCGACGTCGTCCAATCGCTGCTGTAGCCCAAGTGATAGCGGACATCGCCGCCGCCCCGGTGCATATCGGGAACCGGATCATCGAACGACCAGAAAATGCTCTGGGCACGCTTTTGCAGGATGTTGGCCAGAACGTTCAAGCGGCCGCGGTGAGCCATTCCCAAGAGTACGCCTTCGACTTGATGTTGACCGGCTTTCTCGAGAGCTAAATCCAACAACGGAATTAAACTTTCCGAACCTTCGAGTGAAAACGTCTTGGCTCCAACAAACTTTTTGCGTACGAACTCTTCAAAAATGGCCGCATCGGCTAGTCGCGTATAAATACGGACTTGAACATCGCGTGATAGCTCAAGGCGGTTCTCACAGCTTTCCATTCTGCGCTGGAGCCAATCGCGTATGTTGCGATTTTCGATGTGCATGAACTGTGCGCCAATGCTGCGACAATACGTATTGCGCAGCTTAGTTACGATGTCGCCCAGCGTTCGAGAGTCGAAATAGTTGAGGTGTTGGCAAGTGAACGGTCGCTCAAGGTCACCTTCCGTTAGCCCGTACGTTTCCGGATTCAACTCGGAAATGTTTTTGTTGGCCAACTTGAGTGGGTCAAGCTTGGCCATCATGTGTCCACGCACGCGGTACTCACGCACCAGATTGTCGATGCGATCCTGCATTCGCGCCAGCCAAAGAGCTTCATCGCGCAGCGAAATGGCATCTGCCCCAGGGCCTTCGTCTTCGGCTAAGGCGACGGCGGCCGAGCCATCGTTCTTGGCGCGTTGGCCAGGAAGAAGACTACTTCCAACCAACGAAAATTCGTCGAAGTATTTTCTCCACCCAGGTGAGACGCTTGCGGGGTCGCGAATGTATTGAACGTAAAGGTCGTCTATGTAGTCTAAACTGTAGCTGTCCATTATGTCTGGTGGCATTCCACCGAGCCAATTTTCGGGCGTCGTTCGCTAAGTTCAAGCCACATGCCACGCACATGTTGGTCCGCTGGAACAACGCTCAACTCTATCGATGGTAACAATTATGACGATGGCAAGAGTTTGTGGCTAGTTCATTTCCCTCGTCCATTTACAATCGACTCCGAGTAGTTCCGTTTTTTTGCAACGGCCCAATATTCTCAGAAAACATCAAAAGGAAAATTGCGGCAGGTTGTCTTAGGATGGGTGAACCAAAAAGTCCGGCAATAGCCTTCGCACTGGAGAAAAGGTCAAGGCTCAGGCGCGAAACTGGAAGATCTTTCGTTGAACTATTTGAGTCTTATTTTCGCTTCGTTTTAGGTTAAGCCATGGCACGATTCAAAACAGCGGCTCGGTACCTTTTGGGCGTCCTTTTCGTCGTGGCCGGAATCAACCATTTTGTGAACACTGACTTTTATGTCGGGATTATGCCGCCTTACCTTCCGTGGCATACCGGGCTTGTTCTTGTGAGCGGAGTTGCCGAGATTGCTCTCGGGATCGCGCTTTGGTTTCGGCGTAGGATGGTGTGGGCAGGCTGGGGGTTGATGGCGCTGTTAATCGCCGTCTTCCCCGCAAACATCCATATGGCGGTGCATAGTGAGCTCTATCCCGACGTGCCTTGGCTGGGTCTATGGTTGCGGCTCCCGCTGCAAGGTGTCCTGATCGCGTGGGCTTATTGGTACACTCGAACTGACTTATTGCAAACTGCTTCGGATGAGGCAACCGCTTGACCTGTGGGATCGACAAAATCGTAGGACCAGAGCCCTTGAGTGTGCCCGCCCGGGCTGGTACACCCCTTCGTCTTTGCCTGACACTTTTGTTGTGCGTGACATTTAAGTAAGAGATTCAGGCAACAAGATTTTTTTCAATTCTCGCCTGAGTTGCGTGACGATCCTATTCCGATGGAGCCAACCTGTCGCTCCAGCGTCATGATGGCTTAGGATCCGAGCCATCATCAAACAAATTGCGCACGGATGCGGTCTCGAAGCGCAATAGGGCTAAATCAACATGAATCTCGAATGGTTCCATGCCGTACTGGCGACATTTTTCACCACGATCTGGTTGATCGTAGGGCAAATCATGGCAGTCGAACGCAGTAAGGAACTCAGCGGATAGAGCTGCCTTTGCGGGGCCGCAACAGAATACATTACCCAAATGCAAGTGTCAGGTAATTTTTCGGAAGTACCAATCAGGGATCGCGGCTACGTCTCGTGCCCGATCCTGCTTGCACCCAAACGCCCCGCAGCGACTTCTGCCACCAGGCTTGACTCAACGATGTCGACCACCCAGCGAGGACTTACCCAGGGAGGTCGACGGCAAGTCGTGAACCCTAGAATTGCGATGGAATAAGCCATGAAAATCGGACCTCGGTCGACCGATTTTCATGGTGGATTGTGTGGAAGGTCGACCGATCGGCGTGGTTGAATGATCGACCACGAGCCCGAGCGGTACTATTTGACTTCTACTGAAGCACCGGCGTCTTCGAGTTCCTTCTTGACCTTTGCCGCTTCTTCTTTGGAAACCTTTTCTTTGATCTTGGCGGGAACGCCTTCGACCAACTTCTTGGCATCCATCAAGGATGCGCCGGTAAGATTCTTGACGACTTTGACGACTTCGAGTTTCTTGTCGCCAAACCCGGTCAGAACCACATCAAACTCGGTTTGCTCTTCAACGGCGGCTGCTCCGCCGCCGTCTCCGGATGGTGCCGCCATAACGATTGCGCCGCCTGCTGCGGCTTCGATACCATGCTCTTCCTTAAGATAATCGCTAAGCTCTTTAGCCTTCTTGAGCGTCAAGCCAACGATCGTGTCTCCAAGTTGTTTGATGTCGTCTGCGAATGCTGTTTCGGACATGTGTTTTCCCTCTCAATTGAGTTGTAAGGATTAAGTAGTAAGTTGTAAGTTGTTGAGCTTCAAGTTGCGTTGTCTAGAAGCCAATTTTCAAAGTTCAAGCTGCAATTATTAGGTAACGGATTCAACCTCGGTAGGGCCTTATTCATTGTGGCCTGGATCTGGCGTGGTGCGAAGCACCCGTGAATGTCGTTATGCTTCGCCCTCCTTGTTTTCGATGATCTTCTTGACCTGTCCAGCAACTTTTGAGCCTGCGCCCAAGAGCTGTGCAGAAAGTTGCGAACCGGGGCCAAGGATTTGACCAACCAGCAAGGAAATTTGTTCTTGGCGACTCGGCCATTTGCTGATTTCCAAAACTTTCGCTGCGGTCAATGCGTCGCCATCCATGACTCCGCCCTTAAGTTCAAACTTCTCGAAATGCTTGGACTTGACTAGGTCGGCGACGATCTTTGAAAGGCTCACGAAGTCTTCGGCGCCCCAAAGGACGGCAACGGATCCATCTTGATTATCAAAAATTCGCGCTAAGTTCGAATCGGTAATTGCTCGGTTGGCCAAGCTTCGTTTGACGACCAGAACCGAGACGCCCTTTTCTCGAAGTTGCTTGCGAATGCGATACGTTGCATCGGAATCCAGTCCGATGACGTTCGCCACGACCGCGTCGTTGACACCGGCCAGCCGACCCTTGATGTCGGATGAAATCAGGTTTTTGACGTATTTACTCATAACTGAACACTAATAATGGATTAACTTGGATTGGACTGCTTAAGCGGCGACCCGGACGCTAGGTGACATGGTAGCACACAAGGCGATGCTCTTGATGTAAGTGCCTTTAACGGCGGGGGGCTTGATGGTGTTGACGTACTGGATAAAGGCCTCGACGTTCTCGACCAATTTGTCCGCATCAAAACTCAACTTTCCTACCACGGCATGGATATTCGCACCTTTATCGTTTCGGAATTCGACTTTCCCAGCTTTGTATTCATTGATGACTTTGGCGACATCGGTCGTCACGGTTCCGGATCGCGGAGCCGGCATCAAACCACGCGGACCGAGTACTTTTCCGAGCGGTCCAACGACTCCCATCATGTCTGGAGTTGCGATGCACACGTCGAATTCAGTCCATCCCTCTTTGATCTTTTTCGCCAGATCCTCTTGACCCACGTAATCAGCTCCGGCTGCTTCAGCGGCTGTCGCCAAGTCACCCTTGGCAAATACCAAAATTCGCTGCGTCTTGCCGATTCCGTGTGGCAGGACGACCGAACCGCGAACGATTTGGTCGGCTTGCGCAGGGTCCACACCTAAGTTCATATGAATTTCAATGGCTTGATCGAATTTTCGAGCCGGAAAGCTCTTGAGGATCGATACCGCCTCTCGCAAACTCAAAGGTGTACTGCCCTTGGTGTTCTTAGCCCGCATGGCTTTAATCGCTTTGGTTACTCTTGGCATGTTCGTTTACCCCTCCACCACTTCCAAGCCCATGCTGCGAGCTGTGCCTTCGATCATTCGCTCGGCATGTTCGGCATCGCGCGAGTTGAGGTCCGCCATTTTCTTGTTGACAATATCGCGAATTTGAGCGCGAGTCACTTTGCCAACCTTTTTCTTGTTGGGTTCTCCGGAACCGCTCGCAATTCCAACGGCCTGCTTGAGCAAGGCAGCGGCCGGAGGACTCTTGGTAACAAACTCAAAAGTTCGGTCGTTGAAAACCGTGACGACCACCGGAATGGGCGTACCGTTGTATTCGCGGGTTCGTTCGTTGAAGGCCGAGACGAACTGTCCAAGATTGATCCCGTATCTACCGAGCGACGTTCCCACAGGTGGCGCTGGCGTGGCTTGACCACCCGGCACCTGGAACTTCGCTTGACCTACCATTTGTTTAGCCATATTTCTTATTTCTCCGCAAAGTCGGCTTGAACTCCGGATCGAATACTACCATTCGAAACGAGCCCTGAAATTCGATTGGTTTGATGATCAGATTTGTTCGACCTGCCAGTGCTTCAACTCAACAGGAGTGCTGCGACCGAAAATGCTGATGATGACGGTTACGTGACCGTTGGCTTCATCGACCTTTTCGACTTCGCCTTCCAGATTCTGGAAGTTGCCTTCTTTGACTCGAACACGATCACCAGCGCGATACGGGATCGAAGTCTTGAGCGGCTTGTCTTCCTCTTCGTCAGGCTGATCCGCCTTGATAATTCGAGCCACATCGGCAGGCTCCATCGGAGTAGGCTTGCCACCCGACCCCGTGAAATCGCCGACACCAGGCGTCTCTCTGACCAAGAACCAAGACTCATCCGTAATGGACATATTGGCCATTAGGTACCCAGGATACAGCTTGCGCTTGACGACGCGGCGAGTCCCATTTCGTGTGAAAGTGACAACATCTTCGGTGGGAATAATAATTTCACCGAACAGCTCGTCCATTCCAAACTGCTTAACTCGCTTCATCAGGGCCGCGCGAATGCTATCTTCGCGGTTGAAGGCCACCTTGATGATGTACCAGTCCATCGATGGAGCGGCACTGATGGGTGCCGAAGCAGAACTGGCGGCAGCGGAATCGGATTGCGGATTGTCACTCAAGTGATGAGTACCCCCACGCCAGTACAATCGATCGCGGACCAGCCGGTTACACGCCGACTCAAACCCGCTGTCATCTCCTGGCTAGGAAAACAGGTATCTATTCAAAATGCTTTGACCAAAATCAGCTGATCCCGGTCGAAGGAGCAACAATTTACTCGCTGCTGCCCTGGTTGATCAAGGGCCTTGGCCCGAGTTTCAACGAAAAAATCCAAATTCTTACGAAATCCCAAGCGTTTGGAAAAGCAATCTCCAGATTGCATCGTAAAGAAAAAGAATAATCGACATGAAAAGGATCGTGAAAATGACCACCATCGAGGCCCGGATCAACTCTCGTTGGGTTGGCCACGACACTTTGTTCAACTCGGCTTCCACCGAGATTAAAAAATCGGCAAAGCGCGGCCAGTTGACCAACCGATAGGCTATCCAGAACCCGATCGCACCTAAGGCGATGGCGATCAAGTAACTGTACGATTGTCGCTCAGACCCGATCCAGGATGCAAAAAACGGCTGCATCCGATACACGGCTACCGCGATGACAACCCAGATGACGATGCACGTGATTTGCCGAACCAAGCGACCTTGATTTCGCTTGTACAAACCAGTCGATAACAATTCTGAGAAAAAACCGCCCCGCCCAGAATCCGATTCTGCGCGTCCGCTAAAGGTTGTGTTTTTCGTACTCATGTACATCTTCTTTAAAATGCCGATCCGAGGCGGAACTGGACTCCAACGAGCCGCCCGGCAAGCGGCTCCTGCCTCATAAGCAAACAGGGGCGGAGGGACTCGAACCCGCAACCGCTGGTTTTGGAAACCAGAACTCTACCAATTGAGCTACACCCCTAAAGAGGCCGCAGGCGGAATACTGTAGGGCAACGAACCCACAGCAAATGCCGTTAGGGCCGAAGCCTGAGTTGAAGGCCGGGGCACGAACCTTCAACCTTCAACCTCAATCGCTTCAACCTAACTACTCAAGGATCTTCGTTACGACACCGGAACCCACCGTTTTGCCGCCTTCGCGGATGGCAAAACGAACTCCGTCGTCCATAGCGATTTTCTTCTGAAGCTCAACTTCGATTTTCACGTTGTCGCCAGGCATGCACATTTCTGCGCCGACCAGCGTCACCGCGCCCGTTACGTCCGTCGTGCGGAAGTAGAACTGAGGTCGATAGTTGCTAAAGAACGGCGTGTGACGACCGCCTTCATCTTTGCTCAAGCAGTAAATTTCAGCTTCAAACTTTTTGTGAGGATTGATCGATCCCGGCTTGGCTAATACCTGGCCGCGCTCGATGTCTTCTCGTTTCATCCCGCGAAGCAAGCAGCCGACGTTGTCTCCGGCGCGACCTTCACCCATTTCCTTGCGGAACATTTCGACGCCCGTTACAGTCGTCTTGCTCGACTTGTCTTTGAGTCCGATCAATTCGACTTCTTCGCCGACCTTAATCACACCCCGCTCGACTCGGCCTGTGGCAACTGTTCCGCGACCTTCAATCGAGAACACGTCTTCGATGGCCATCAAGAAAGGTTTGTCTTCCTCTCGAGTGGGTTGAGGAATATACGAATCTACGGCTGCTAACAGGTCGGTGATACACTTGCTCGCCACTGGATCGGCTGGCTTGTTGTAGGCTGCCAACGCATTGCCGCGAATAATGGGAATATCATCGCCCGGAAAGTCGTACTTGTTAAGCAGTTCCCGAATCTCCAGTTCGACTAGTTCAAGCAATTCCTCGTCGTCCACCAAGTCGACTTTGTTGAGGAACACCACGATTGCAGGCACATCCACCTGGCGAGCCAGCAAAACGTGCTCTTTGGTTTGAGGCATCGGGCCGTCGGCAGCGCTAACGACCAGAATTGCACCGTCCATCTGTGCGGCACCGGTGATCATGTTCTTGATAAAGTCCGCGTGGCCCGGGCAGTCAATGTGCGCATAGTGCCGGTTTTCGGTTTCGTATTCGACGTGCGATACAGCAATTGTCACCGTCTTAGTCGCGTCGCGGACCGTTCCACCCTTTGCAATGTCAGCGTATGTCTTGGCGTGAGCTAGACCCTTAGCCGCTTGAACTGCCAGCAGCGCGCCGGTCGTTGTGGTCTTGCCGTGGTCGATGTGTCCAATCGTTCCGACGTTACAGTGGGGTTTGTTTCTCTTAAACTGCTCTTTGGCCATTGTTCATTCACCTAAAGTTGAAACCTGTGACTGCCGCAGGGCCAAAGTTGGCTTGCGACGTAATAGTAAACCTAGAATTGTACCAATGTTTCAGAAAATGCAAGCGCAACCCTTGAAGCATAAGCTGCTGATGGGACTTGAACCCATGACCTCTTCCTTACCAAGGAAGTGCTCTACCAACTGAGCTACAGCAGCGGTGCAATCGTCAACAAAGCGGGTGAAGGGAATCGAACCCTCGTATTCAGCTTGGAAGGCTGCTGCTCTACCATTGAGCTACACCCGCATTTTCCAGGCCCCAAGAAGCCTTTGGATTCGTCAATTTTTTAAGTGGGAGGTGTAGGATTCGAACCTACGTAGCCGAAGCAACGGATTTACAGTCCGTCCCCATTAACCACTCGGGCAACCTCCCAAGTTAGACTCAATGCCTAACCCCAGAGCCAGCAGAGGGACTCGAACCCCCGACCTGCTGATTACAAATCAGCAGCTCTACCAACTGAGCTATGCTGGCTTTTCAAACCCCCTTGGCCGTTGGCGGCTCAAGTTCCCTTCAAAATTTGGGATGAACTAGTTTATCGGCAAGCTCACGTGCTGCAATAGGGATTCGGACCCGGAATTTACCGTATTCCACCAAATGACAAGCCAGACACGTCATCCGGTTCGCGTAATCCCGTGCCGCGAACGAATTCGATCCAAGATTCGAGATTTCCCGGCGAAGGTTCGCGGCGACTTTGCCAAATCCCCAGGCTAACCCCGTTCCAGAAAGGCTCGACCGCGTTCCATTCAAGCCGAAACGGCCCGCATGACTTCTGGAAATATCTCACCCTCGACGGCGTTCCAATAGGGCCATCATCAGTACCGACATCAGTGCCCGGAGTTCCTCAAACGAATCGACTTCTAAGAGCTTATCCATCGTAAAGGTGCTTTCGAAGAAAGATTTCTGCTTCGTCAGGCGAAACGCCAATTGCCCTTGGGGATCCGTGATGACATATTTCGGCTGGAAAATGTAGCCCGTAAAAAAGCCAACAATGGGCACTTCGCCAAGCAACGAATCAAACACTTTGGCCATTGGATTCTCCTCGCGGATCGTGAAGTCATGCTGTCCATTCTCGTCATTGATTTCGTAGTGTGATCGAAAGAATGACTTCATCCCACGGCGCTTAACCGATCCGAAACCTTGACCCGCCGGGTCAATAAACGAATAGGCTGCCGAAAAATCGATCACTCGGTCCGCTCCGATCTGGCACAGCAATTTCTGCATCGACTCGTCTGTATAGACATCGACTTTTTCCTTGATCTTGAGCATCTTCTGCCGCACATAGCAGACCGGGGCACCGCGAGCATCATTGACGTAAATTTGGTTTGCCAATGCCAACAGCTTAAAGCGAAGTTGAAGTGGGTATTCCATCAGCGACTCCTGAAAAGAAACTACCGTTTGGTTTGAGAACTGAACGTGCTTTCAAAAATCTTGTCGGCATTGCCAACTTCAAAGCCATCGCGTCGGTGATGACGCTCTAGTGAATCGGCTGGCAAGTGCGAGAATTGCTCGAGCGGTCGGCGCTGAGCGAATTCGACGTAGGAACCCGAAATTGGATGCGTGCTCAAATTACCATCGGAATCGAAAAACTCAGCCTCCAACATTTGAGCTACGGTCGAGCTTTGAACCAAAAGACCGTCGGGGCTTGTCTTGATCTTGCCGCCCGCGTCATTCAACCTTACACCAAGCGATTCGACCCATCGATTGAACTCCGGAATGCTGTTCCAGGGCTCGGGCAAGTTGTGGACGCTGATCGTAAAGTGGTTCAGATAATAGCGATTGTAGATGACCCATGCCGCATACTCGCTTTCGTCGCTTAGCCGCTGGTAGTGTTCCCAGCTCGGCATTGTCCAGAGTGGGCGATGCAAAAACTCATCGACTGCCGCCCCGTCGTCTAGGTTGATTTCAAGGACTGGATCGCCTTTCACCTGATCTGTGTAATGGCGAACAATCGAAGCCGCCTCGCGCGACAGATCATCGACTCGCAACTGGCTTATAAAGACTCGCGGATAGCGTGGACTGGGCGGCGAATACCAGTACGCATCCAGCTTCTTTGCTTCGAAGTAATACGCGTCCCGCCGCTCGTAACCGCAGTGCAAGAAAATCCTTTCGAGCGACTGGATACCGAGCTGCTCGACCCCCATGGTGCGAAAAGCGATGTGATCATTCTCAATGTCGTGAGATGACGCAATGATCCCCTGCGAGACCATTCCACGGACCACGCGGTTTACGTCTGGAACTCGCTCGCGATATCGGCTCATCAAGCCCTCTAGGATTGTGTCGAGCGTATCGTATTGTTTCGTTGTTTTCATTTGCATGCTATAGCGTTTCAACCTTGAAGCCTGCGGCAACTATTCGATAAGACTTACAGGCATGTTGCGAGACTTTGTTGCGTTCAGCAGTTCGCCCGGATTCATCCAATCAACAAGTAAATGATAGCAATTTTCTGTACGCAAATTGATGGCGAAACGGTCTGGAAAAGGTTCGGATCGGCGAGCCGCCCATTTTGGTCCCCGACTCACGCACTCCTGATCGGATTCATCCTTGCCAGTATCGGCTGCGGGACAACTAAAACGTATATGGCTACCGAACAATTGCTCATGAGCAATGCAGTGGATGCTACCATCGCCAAGATGAATTTTTCAGCATTGACGGGGCGCAAGGTCTACCTGGACACAAATTCCATCAACAAGGCCAGAATTCCTGGTCAGTCGCTGATCGTTGATGCGAACTATATGTTGAGTGCCTTACGTCAGCAGATGGTCGCCGATGGCGTGCTGTTGGTCGAAAAAATGACCGACGCGGAAATCGTGGCCGAGCCGCGAATCGGTGCACTTGGCATCGATGCGCACGACCTGATTTATGGTATTCCAGCTAGCAATTCGATTTCGACCATGGGCAGCGCTGTAACCGGCAACTCGCTGATTCCACCGATTCCCGAGATTGCTCTTGCCCGCCGTGAAGACAAGCTTGGTGCGGCCAAGATTGCGGTTTTCGCCTACGATCGTCAGACACGGGAACCCTTCTGGCAAAGCGGTATCGCACAATCCAACAGCAACTCCAAGGCAACGTGGATTTTTGGAGTCGGTCCGTTTCAACAAGGCACAATTCATGAGGGAACTCAGTTTGCCGGTGAGGGCGTCTTCACTCAGAATGTGGCCAAATCGCGGCACGACCAGGCATCCATCGAGCAATTTGCATCAAGCCATTTATTCCATCGAGTTGACGACCCAAGCAATTCGCCAGAATCGTCGGCTACATCAACCGAAGGATCCGATAGCTCAGTCGCTGCAACAGACAGCACACCTGCCGGCCGCGAAGTTGTTTCGGCGAGCCATCAAGAGTCTCTCAGCCAGCGCTGATGAGTTGGAGGTGTAGGCGATGGCCAATGATATTGTCACGATTGAGCGACCGCAGCGATGGGACCACCCGCTTGATCCGAAGATGAATCTCGCAACCGCAACTTGGCTGCTAAAAATGCCGCCATTCTCGTCGATGGATTCAGGTCGCTTCGCCAACTCGACGCCCTTGGCGGAAGTGGTGCGAAACGATTGCCGGTTGATCGAATTGAAAGCAGGGGATGTTCTTTTTCAAGCCGGGCAATACGGCGATTCCGCATACCTTGTACTAGGCGGAAAAATTCGGATCTTCCTCGAAGGGCTGAGGACGCAGCGAGAACTGGAGCGACGCCGCAGTCATCGCCGCCGCAACCAAGCGCGAAGCTGGTTGGGTTGGTTGAAATCCAAGAAAGGACCGGACGAGTCAAACGAAGATCGCCGGGCGCGGACTCGCACTCGAAGTCAACCTCGTGACATGGACTCAAGTACAGGCTTGGAACGCTCCGTCCTATTAGACGTTCGACACGACAGCGGGCAGTCTCGGGTTTTTCTGCAAGATATCCCCGGTGTACTGTCCACCCATCAAACCTCATGCGTTCAAACCGGCGAGCTATTCGGTGAAATGGCGGCAGTTACTCGGACGCCGCGCGAGTTCACCGCCGCCGCAGAAACCGATGCGGTCGTGCTCCAAATTCGCTGGCAAGGACTGAAATTGCTCAAGCAAGACCCAGCGTTTCGCGAATCGCTGGACGAACGCTATCGGAGCAGCGTCCTGCGGTCGCATTTGAAGGAAATACCTTTGTTCCGATTTTGCCCGGAACAACATCTGTCGGAAGTGATTTCGGCCACCAAATTCGAGCAATTCGGCGACTTGGAATGGTATGCCAAGTATCGAAAACAAGTTGGTCAATCACCTGCCGGGCGCATCGCGGCGGAACCGCTCATTGCCGAAGAAGGTCAATATGCCGCCGCGTTGTGGATTGTTCGTAGCGGCTTCGCTCGATTGAGCCGACGCCAAGGAGCCGGTCATCGCACGCTGGCCTATCTAGGAAAAGGGCAGCTCTTCGGACTGCGTGACTTGACGCACAACTTGAAAAACTCGGGGCACAGCCCTCCCCTGCCCTATCAAGAATCGCTGCGGGCAATCGGGTACGTCGACGTGCTGCAGATTCCAAAATCGGTTGTTCAGCAACATGTGTTGCCCTTCATTCGCGCCGAAGACCTACCTCCGTCCATTCAATCCCCACGCTACGAGTTTGGACAGCCCGTGCTCGATGCCCCGCTGACGATCGAGGACTCCCAAGAGTTCGTCGAAACGGGCTTGCTTGAGTTTTTGGTTGACCAGCGCCTCATGAACGGTCGGAAGACGATGATGATCGACATGACGCGATGCACTCGCTGCGACGATTGCGTCCGAGCCTGCGCGGCCACACATTCGGGCACTCCGGTGTTCGTTCGAAACGGTCCACAGTACGGTCCCTGGATGTTTGCCCACGCCTGCATGCACTGCGAAGATCCCGTCTGCATGATCGGCTGTCCGACGGGAGCCATCCACCGCGACGCCGAATCCGGGTTGGTGATCATCAACGAAAGCACTTGCATCGGTTGCAAATCCTGCGCGGAGAGTTGCCCGTACGATAACATTCGCATGGTTGCAACCAAAGATTCGAAGGGTCGAGCTCGAGTCGATCAGGCCAACGGGCAACCGATCTTGCGGGCATCCAAATGCGATTTTTGTTCCGACAGTTCGGCCACGCCTATCTGCCAAACCGCTTGCCCTCACGGTGCGCTGGTTCGCATCGACCTTTCCAACATCGAAACGTTGAACCACCATCTTCACGTTACCTCAGCTCAATCGCGATTGGGGACCGAATGAAGCTTCTTACGCAACGGCGAATGAAGTCGCTTACGGTTACATTGACTGCGGTCGTGCTAACTTGGTTTTGTGTCGATATGATCAGCCAGCGGTTGGGTGACGAAGCGACCTTTACTGGCCTAATTCTACTTATTTCGATTGTGAGCCTGTACTTGCTCTCGATTCGCAAGGCGTGGATTACTTGTCGACTTGGCCCAGTTGCCGCTTGGCTTCAGATGCACGTCTATGTCGGCGTCTTTGCAAGCCTCATTTTTTTGACGCACATTCGCTGGCCTGTTCGCGGTCCGTTCGAACTGTGTCTGGCGGCTTGCTTTTTGTTCGTCGCCGTCAGTGGTATGGCGTTAGGCATCATGAGCCGCATGACGCCTCGACGGCTAGCTGCCATCAAGCACGAATTTGCCTTTGAGCAGATTCCTGCTCTTCAATTCTCGCTGGCGGAAGACGCCCATCGCGCGGCAATCAGCTCGACGAAGCAGGGTGAAGGTGCGACGCTTTCCGAATATTACCAGCGTCGATTGTTGCCGTATTTCCAGGGTCGGCGCGGCTGGCTCTTTCAGTTGTTACCGACGAGTATATTGCGACGCAAGCTGCTGCGAGAACTTGAAGACCTCGACCGCTATTTGTCCAGCAGCGGTTTGGGCTACCGAAAGCAACTCTCCGCCTTCGTCCAGTCCAAGGACGACCTGGACTATCATTTCGCCCTCCAATCTCGACTGCGATTGTTCTTCACGCTGCACGTGGCACTTACCTGGACGCTTGTCGTTCTGATCGCAGTCCACGTCGTGCTCGTCTTGCGATTTTCGGGAGCCTTGATATGACATCGCCGGATGCGCCCGAACCTGAACCGACACGCGATGTGACACAGCCACGGCCGAATCCGTCCAAGGCATATCGCTGCGGTCACGATTCGCCGGATCTGCCATGCTCGCTCGGCCCAACAAGTGCGGGCAAGTGCTGCCTCGCGCGACGGATCAAAGGCGAAACCGGCAGCAGCGGCGATCAGGACGTTTGCGTTCCAGTCGCGAACCCTTGGCGCTGGCGAAATCTGATATCCATCAATCTAGCGACCCTGGCCACTGGCATCCTGGCCTTTGCCTTTGCTTCAAGAGATAGTGAATCCGTTTTCGCTCCGGGAACGCTTTCGAAAAGCCATACACAGATTCTCGGAAACACACTCGGTGCCGCCCGCTGTGGCCAATGTCATCCCACTTCGCACAGCTCGGGCCAACGCGTTACTCAAGAGCAACTTTGTATGAATTGCCACAAGTCCACTCTGCCTGACGCCATCCACGGCTTCGCACACGACATCGCGCCGGAACGTTGGGTGAAGCTAGTTTCAGCAAAAGGAAAGCCGGATTTCAAGCTTGCGCCAACGGAGAATACGCGTTGCGCACAATGCCATCAAGAGCATCACGGGGATAGTCAGAGTTTGCGCGAAATAACCGACGCCAGATGCCAATCTTGCCACCAGCAACAATTCGCCAGCTTCAATCACGGACACCCGGAATTCAAACGGCTGGCTAAGTCCACGGCTCGACGAATTGCCTTCGATCATCAATCGCACTTTGACAAGTACTTCGCACAGAACAATGCAACGATGGATTGCCGATCCTGTCACGATGCGGACCCGACCACGGCGAGTGGCATGTCTCGCTCGGTTTCATTTGAAAGAGCCTGCGTGAATTGCCATGAAGCACCGCTGCGAGCTTCGATCGTTGACGGCTGGGCTGTGATTCAACTCCCAAGTTTGAAGCCCCACGATATTCAATCGGGCGAGGCGGACCTGACCGGATGGCCGGCCGGCGCGCAGTATGGCTACGATGGACCAATTACGCTGGCCATGCGAATGTTGCTTGCCGACGATCCGATAGTTGCCAAAGCGCTCAGCCTATTCCCCGACGGCGATCTGAGCAAAATTGATCCGAACGATGCCAGGCAACAAGAAGCGGCCAGAATAATCGCTTCGGGAGTTCGCCAACTTTTGGCAGAGACCGCCGCCCAAGGTCAACAAGCTTGGCAACAACGCTTGACTTCGATCGCGACCAAAGTGCTGAATCACGAGTTAAGCGACAATGAAGCCGGCCTGATCCGCTCGATGGTCGCTGGCTTGCCGCCAGATTTGTTTCGGCAAATCCAACTCGAATGGTTCGGTCAACGAGACGTGGCAATGAAAGACAGTCCGACGAACGTGCCGGCAACGTTGGTCGCCGTTCTACAGCCCCCTAACGACGAACTTCTCGGCGATTCGGATCGCGACTTGCTCGGTGGCGATGAAGATGCCGACGAATTGCTTCGGAGTTCTTCAACCGAGGGAATTGCACAAACTCCCAGTTCAGCACCCACGACAGTGCCTGCATCCGAAGGTGCCAAAGAGCAGCCGGCGCAGGCAGAGCCCAAACCCGCGAACAAGGGACGGCTTACCGGTGCCGCTCGCCTGGCCAGCGGTGGCTGGTATCTTGATCCGCAAGTCTACTCGCTGCGGTATAAGCCGCAGGGACATTCTGACCCGGTGGTCGCAGCCTGGATTCAGTTTGCAGCGCTGATCGACGCACGGGTGGGTTCGTCAGATTGGCACGCGGCATTGAAGCTGCCGAATTGGTCAAGCGAAAAGATTGCAGTTGGCCAATGCACGCAATGCCATTTGCTGTCGACTTACACAAATGAGTCTGTTTCAACCGAGGACTGGCAATCGATCGACCGAGGCCACGCGAAAGGGTTCACACGCTTCAATCATCAACCTCACTTGATGCTTGCCGACACGGTCGATTGCAAACACTGCCATCGACTCGGCGAGTCAACATCCAGCGGCGAAGAACGCTTTGCTCAAGCTCTCGTCAAGTTCGCCTCGGAATCTCCGGGTGACCGAAACTCCCATCTGGAATTCGCACGCAAGCATTTCAGCGGCGAATTCGAGTCCATTGAAAAATCCCAATGCTCAATCTGCCATCGCAATGGTGGAGCACCACAAGGCTGTACACAGTGTCACAACTATCACGTTAATCAATTCGAGCCTTGATGATCTAGCTGCCAGCGTGCTCGGAATTGCTCTAAAGCACCGAATTTATCCAGCCCCGAAGCTTTGCCGCCTCAAATCTCATGTTACAATGATTGCACGCTCCAATATGAACGAATGGGCGGGCATATTGGGGCACTTTCATCGAGGCATTTGATGCGCGTAGGCGTCGTTGTAAAAGTCATTCCTGACAAAAAGATTGGATTCATCCGCAGCGATGGTTTGAGAGATGATGTCTTTTTCCATTTTTCGGTCGTCGAAGCTATCGGGACTCGGCCATTGGGTGACGGCGATGAAGTCGAATACGAAATCGATGAACTTTTTCGTATTAAGGAAAAGAAACTGCACGCGACCATCGTGCGCCGATCGATTCGGCCTCTGTCCGCAAAGATAAAAACCAGCGACCTTCCGAAACTCAAGGCAAAACATCATCCCAATGCTCGAAAACGCCGGCCCGATTGGCGGAGTCAGCCGGAATAAGCTCGCGCCCTCGGCTCGATCCAACTCAATTTGCGTTATGCGCGGTTGATTTTCAGGTGCGTCTGTTGCATGATCGGGTCCTTCGGATGGATCCGCAACAACATTAGAATTGAGTACGTCAAGCCAACAAAAACTTCGAAATTACACCTCATCGATTACCGCGATCTATCGTGAAGCTATTGCATCGATTGTGCGTTTCGATCTTGGGCATCTGTGGGGCATTCGCAGAAGCCAAAGAATCGCGAGGCGACGAGTACCGAACGGAGCTTCATTACGGAGCTAACATTTCAGCCGATGTAAGACTCCAGTCGCACGATGGCCAAGGGTGGCATTTTCAAACGGATACTGGCGTTGAGCTAGCGGTCATAGAACCCATCCGCTGGGGTCGTTGGTCCGGAATCGTGGGCCATCAAGCGGTTTGGATGGCCGATGGCAGTTGGATTTCATGCGAAGTTCTCGGCGTCGATTCCGATGCGGTTCACTTGCGACATCGATGGCTCGACGTAACCGAAGTTCCATTGGCCAGCGTTCGAGCGATCGTATCCAGCCCAGCCGCCTCGCTTGGCGAGTGGTTGGAAATTCTCCGACAGCTCGAAACTCATTCGGGCCAAAGCGACACGGTGGAGCTTCGCGATGGGCACCGGCTGGTGGGTGTGATCGATTTCGCATCGGAGGACGAACGACCTTCAACCGAGCTTCAACTTCGCGTAGCCAGCCAGAGCGTCTCGGTCCCTTGGACAGACGTCCGATTCGTCGCGATTAGCCCCACGCTAGTTGGTCGAGCAACGGGATCGGATGGACCTCTGAGACTCGGCCTGCAGGATGGGTCGTTGCTGATCGTATCCAAGGTTGATCGTCGCGGTTCTCATTTCGAACTAGAGACACCCTTGCTTGGTAAACTCAAGAGTGTTAGTCGATCAGAAGAGTGGCTTGCCGCGATCCGGTTCATTGCGTCTGAGGACGCGACCCACCCAATGAGACTCGACCAGATCGAACCGATTTCCTACAAATTCTTGCCCGAATCGGAAATCGAGTTTCCTCTTGGAGTCAATCAATCCGTCTTTGGGGAGCGTATTGTCGTGGGCAGGCGTACTCAAGCCGGTATTGTTCCCCATGGACTTGCGATTCACAGTTCGGCCCAAGTCGCTTTCCGGTGGGACGGGTCGCCAGCCCGATTTGCCGCTCAGGTGCAGCTTACCGATCGAGCTGAAGGAAGCAAATTCGGCGACGCCGTGTGCAAAGTGTTGCTCGCCAAAGATGGCAAGCTCATCACGGCAACCGAATTCTCTCTATCCCATGCCGAGGGTCAAGCGAGTAGCCGTAGTTTGGGTATCGACGTTTCTGGAGCGCAGCTTCTTGTGCTGGTCGTTGAGAAAGGTCGATTGGGTCAGTGGGGCGACGAAGTCTACTGGCTCGATGCCCGAGTTGTGCGACCCTAGGTTTGCTGTAGGTCGTTGGACGATCCCATAGTAAAATTTTCGGCCAATCTGGCGTTATTTTGGCCGCTGCTCCCCATGCAAATCGTTGTTGAAGCGAAATGATCAACCCGCTGCTACTGCCTGAACTCCGCGAAATGCTCGCCAACAACGACCGCGATGAGTTGGAGCAATTCTGCACGGCTCTCAACCCGACGCGGACGGCCGAGTTCATGGAAGGCTTGGAAGATGACGAAGCCTGGGCCGTGTTACGAGCCACCGACGTACCTCGAAGGGCTGAGATTTTTCAGTACTTCAATCACGATCGCCAGATTTCGCTGCTCAGTCACCAAGAACCTGAGGAAGTCGCCGCATTGATCGCGGAATTGTATGCCGACGACCGCGTCGACTTGCTGCAAGAAATGGATGCGGATCGAGTCAACCAGTTGCTGGAGCTCCTGCCGAAATCGGATCGTCGCGACATCCAGCGATTGCAAGCCTACGAAGAGGGTACGGCTGGGTCGTTGATGACGACTGAAATGGCGAGGCTGTCGGAGCACCTTACGGTCCGAGAAGCTCTCAACGAACTGTCGCACCAGGGCGAACAGCTCGAAATGATCTACTACATCTACGTTGTAGACCAAGAAGATAAGCTTCGAGGCGTTGTGTCGAGCCGGCAATTGATTTCTGCGATCGGTCGCGGCAACACGAAACTTGCCGACTTGATGGAGACCGATGTGCTGGTGGCTCAGGTGCGCGAAGATCAAGAGTCAGTCGCGAAGAAGGTGGAAAAGCTCGACTTGCTGGCAATACCGGTGGTTGACGACAGCGGAAAGTTGGTTGGCATCATCACGCACGACGACGTGATCGACGTAGTCCGCGAGGAATTGATCGAAGACGCTCAACGCATCGGCGGTATCACGCCGCTGCGCGAAGAGTATTTGAAGATCAACCTTTTGTTGTTGGGATGGAAACGCGGCGCATGGTTGGTTGTCTTGTTTTTCACGGCCTTGTTGACGGCTTTTGCGCTGGTGCATTTCGACGAGGCATTGCAGAGGTACGCTTGGATCGTGCTTTTTCTACCGCTCATCGTCAGCACTGGAGGAAACTCGGGTAACCAAGCCGCAACCCTGGTGATCACCGCGTTAACAGCCGGAGAGCTTTCTGTGAAGGATTGGCTCCGCGTGCTGATTCGAGAGTGGGTGATCGGCACGCTTTTGGGAAGTGTGCTAGCCATCATCGGCTTTACAGTCGCCTGGCGGTTCTTTGCTCCGTCTGCGCGTGAAGCGGCGGTCATTCCGCTGACGCTGCTTCTGGTCGTGACATTGGGTTGCTTGGCAGGTTCGATGCTTCCATTGTTCTTACGGCGGTTGGGTCTCGACCCAGCCCTGATGGCCAATCCGTTTATCGCCGGTATCATGGATATTACGGGAATCGTTGTTTATTTGAATGTTGCCATGTTGATTATCGGGTGAGCGGTATGGATCGATTGTCAATTGTCTTAGTGTTGATTCTTTTGATTGCGAATTGTGCAATTGCAGATGAACCTTCCTCCGATCGGTTGCTGCGAGTCATTTCATACAACGTTCAGTTTCTACCCGGTCCGGCGGCGATCGCAAATAAACGCAAGGAAGCTTCGTATCGAGCTCAGACCATTGGTCAGAAGCTTACCGAGTACGACATCATCGGTCTGAATGAATTATTTGATGACAAGCCGAAAGAACTCGTCCTTGCCGAAATCAAGCAAGCTTGGGGCGACCAGGCCAACATCTTGGTCAGTCCCAAGATTCGACCGGATCGTTTTACGGGCGGTCTGGCGATTATCAGCCGCTACCCATTCCTTGAAACGAACGTCCACACGTATACTCAAAGCAGCAGCCCCGAGAAGCATGGCTTTATGGCGGACGGCTTTGCCATGAAAGGCATCTTGCATGCTCGCATTGCCCTGACCGAGGATCACTCGTCAGAAAACTCAATCGATGTCTTTGTAACGCACCTCGAAGCCCGTGAACCGGCCATCCGTCCGAGTCAGTACGCTGAATTCGCCGATTTTTTGGGCAAACATTCCGCTCCGACCCGGCCCGCGATTTTACTCGGCGATTTCAATACTCGCGGCGGCCAAGAGGAGCGAGATGACAAGCAATCGGCCTACAACGACATGACCGGCCGGTTCCAAGCTGCCTGTGAAGAAAGCGCTTTGATCGACCTTTGGCCGGCTATCGGCAAGGGCGTCGGGGGCACAACCGATCAAGAGAGTCAGGACGGTGGCAAGCGTATCGACTACATTTTTCTGCTCAGTCCGAATCGCAATTCAGCTCCGAAGCTAAAGGGAACGCAAGTCGCCGTGAATCGCTTTCTTGACGACAGAGTTTATTCGTTGTCGGATCATTCAGCGGTTGAAGCCACAATTGAATGGACGCAGCCCTAGATCTGGGTCCATCAAGACGAGCATTCATCGGGAAAACAGTTTTCGGTACTGGCCAGCTTTCGAACCGGATGCAATAATAGGCAAGTTCTCACTGATGGCCGTTCATCTTCTGGAGGATCTACCGATGAGTTTCGCGATTGGAAAGGTCGGACCAGTGAAAATTCATTTGCGGGGTATAGCTCAGCCTGGCTAGAGCGCTACGTTCGGGACGTAGAGGCCGAAGGTTCAAATCCTTTTACCCCGACTGACAAAAAGCCTGTAAAACCACGTGTTTTATGGGCTTTTCTGTTCTTGCATGGTCCCGCCGTGGCTCTACGGCATATCGCGGCAATCGTTTATTCCTAAGAATTGTGCACGGAACTGCGGCGTAGCCTACGCCATGTAGGTCGGCAACCATGAAAGGTACGAAAAACACAAAATCGGGTCTCGACGTACTTCTCAACTCGCCTGATCTGCGGCTGCAGTGCGCGAACTCGAATTGGGTCTTCGTTCACGTGCCGCATTGGAAGCTGGAGTGACGCGGTTCACAACCTGCGTCACCCCCTCCAATTCCAATCGCGCTACATTTGAAACCTCAAATCCCCGGGGATTCACGTTTACTGCACATGCCACTAGCTAGATAAGGCTATCAGAAAATCCCATATCATTGACCCAAGACCGACTTGATCGACGTAAATAGTTGATGTTGACTATTTGGTGGTCATCTCAATCTTAGTTTCTTTCGTATCAGCCGTAACTTCGAAGGCCAGGTCACTCTTGTCCTTAAGGTATTTTCCGTTGAGCTTATCGGGCGCAGTTTCACCTTCGCCACCCATCATGCTGCGCTTCGGTTTGAAACTTGGGTCCGGCCATTCAGCGGCCACTTTATATTTGCCTTCTGCGATGCCCGACTCCATATTCGTACTGAATTTGAACGTTCCATCGTCGGCCGACGTTGCAGACGAGACGGCTTGGCTACCGGAGGCGTCAAAGATCGTCAAATTGACGCCGCCTGCTGGGCTGCCGTCTACGGTAACAGTCCCTACTACATCGTACAGCACGGGACCTTTTCTGCATCCTGACGTTGTGGTTAAAAAGATTGCTGCCAGACCTGCGACCGCTAAAATTCCTGAAATTCTTTTAGGGCCAGAGAACCTAAAACGTAAGTGCGATACTATGTCCTTCAAGATCATGCTCCCCTTTTTTCGATGGATTGTCCATGGTTGATAAAAACGCGCGTTCAGCAATGTCAAGTGTAAAACCGCGATGCAATCGAGTCAATTGGGGTAGGGTCCTCACCAGGAGGAAGTGCACAGGTCCGGTGGAATTCCTTGCGCTTTCTGTCAGCAGCGCAATGTGAAAATTCGAAGGAAGACGGCGAATGAACTAATGTCGGCCGGGTGGCAGACTTTCTACCACGAAAGCCACGAAAAACACGAACGTCAAAATCGACGTATTCTTGTTGAGCCTGGCACTGTCCTGAAATAGTTTCCGGTTTTTTGTTGTCTCCGACAAACGGCGTGCAGCACGGATTTCGGAGAAATCCTCGACGAATGTCGCTGACTTCTCCGAAGTCAGTGTTTGTACCGCCAACCCCGCGTTTTTTCTCAGAGTTCGGGAAATTTATTCCGGACAGATGCTAAGTACAGAGTTAGGGTTGAACGGACAAAGTTGGGGCTCAGTGGGCCGCGAAAAATAGATGCCTCTCCGTGTTTTCGCGTGAGCGAGAGCTGAAGGCGGTTAAGGCAATTGTCGCGTGAAAAAAAAGCGAGTACGTTTTTACACGTACTCGCTTCGAAGTTAAGCAAGCTGAGCCTCTAGCAAGCGATTAGTTACTGCTTACGGCTTGAACTACTTTTCCATCGTTTCGAGCCATCAACTGATAGAAGGTCACAGCGTCAGTGGACTGATTGATAACCTGAACGGAGCCATCGCCATAGGCCGCTTGAACTGAACCCGAATGGAATGAATAGGGTTGATTCGCGTTGAATACGTTCATTACAATGGTTCCAGGGAGCTCCCACTGGGATTGGTTTGTGGGGTCACCTGTTCCACTTAAAGCCTTTACGTGTCGAGCGACGTTCCAGTCGACGATGGAGGCATTAACCAGATCCATCGGATCGGATAGCTGAACGAGTTGACCCTTGAAGTACAAGTTCTGGCGACCTGCTTGTTCGATAATACAGATCGTGTTAGACAGGCCGTCTGAAACATCTCCAAACTTGACCGTCTTGTTGCTCGACAAATTCAAACACTGAATTTCCTGCCCAGGAAATACACCCAACATTGCGTTGTTGCAAAGCGGGCTGAACTCGTTGCAGTTACTTGGAACATTGCTCGGATTGATATACGGAACCAAACCGGCTGTTAAGTAATTTCGGTGAACTCCCCGCATTGGAGCATAATCCGTACGTGGCAAATTCCAAGGATGCCTCAGTAGCCCAAGCGCTTCGAATCCTTCTTTATCATAATCGCATGGAGCTTCGGGAGACGACGGACACAAGAAAGCTGGAACCAGCTTAACCTCGTGAATGGCGTTTGAAACTCTTGGTTGTGCTGCCGAAACTGAGGTGGTTCCTGGAAGATTCCGCTCCGAAATCAACGCATAGTTCAAGTCAATCATATTGATGATGTTGTCTTGTTCCATAAACGAAAACAATTGCAGCATCGCCGGCGCGCCTCTACGGACATCTACAGACACATTACCCAAGGCTTGCCAAATTGGATCTGTCGATGCCACCGAACCGTCCTCAAATTGTCTGCACCATGCAGGTATTTTTTCCTTATAGGTAGACCCGAAGTTGTGGATGGCCAGACCGATTTGCTTGAGGTTGTTGCTGCAGGACATGCGCCGAGCTGCTTCTCGGGCTGCCTGAACCGCGGGCAACAGCAAGCCTACCAAAATGCCGATGATGGCAATGACGACCAAAAGTTCGACCAGCGTAAAGCCGGTACGACTCAATGTTTTTCTCATTTTTGCCTCCAAAAAGTTGAATAGAGAAAAAGACGGATTGAAACGAAAATGCAATTAAGTGCAGCCAACTCTCTAATATAAGGAGAAACGAAACAATGTCCAGTGGTTGTTTCCGGGCGTCTAAGGATTTTTGTGGGATTTTGGCTGCCACAAACGAAAGAGTAATGGGTTATCGATCATCAATCAGCCAGTACGATAGCAAAAGCTCCAAAATTTCTGGGAAGTGGGGTCTGGATAAGAAAAAACAGCGCCGAAATTCGGCTTCGAGGCTGATTCCGGTCGATTGATCAGCCGCGCCTCAAACGGCCGGATTCGGGCATGCCAGTCTCAAAATCCCAATCCGCTACCATGGAAAGCACTATCGCCAGCTCCGAAGCCTTGGGCTAGGATTACCACTTTCCCATCCGAATATTACACCCATGGCACTCGGCGGGGGCCCTTAAGGGCTGAACCAAAGTTGCCAATCTTGAACGATCGCGAATCCCAAAAAAACACTACCTCTGCATCAAAAAAATCCATGAAAGGCATCTACACACCCAACATCACTCCCGTCGATTCGCAAGGCCGGGTGGACGAGGACCGGTTGTGCGGGTACGTCGACTGGCTGATCGACCGCGGCGTCCATGGGCTTTACCCGAACGGTTCCACGGGTGAATTCACGCGGTTTACGGCCCCCGAACGGCGTCGGATTATCCAAGTCATGACCAACCACGTCCGAGGCCGCGTGCCGATCCTGGCTGGTGCGGCCGAAGCCAATGTCCGCGAGACGATCGAGGCCTGTGATACCTACGGACAATTTGGCGTGCGAGCTGTGGCCATCGTATCGCCGTTCTACTATCGACTCGGTCAGGAAGCCGTTTACCAGTACTTCAAAGACATCGCCGACAAGGTTTCGGTCGATGTGACTTTGTACAACATTCCGTCGTTTGCGACGCCCATCGAGGTCGCCACGGTCAGACGATTGGCCCTGGATTGCCCGCGGATCGTAGGCATCAAAGACAGCAGTGGTGACATTCCTCAGATGATGCGTTTGATCGCGGCGGTTCGACCGCATCGTCCCGAGTTCGTCTTCTTGACCGGTTGGGATGCAGCTCTAGCACCGATGATGCTTGTCGGCTGCGACGGTGGAACCAATGCCACCAGCGGCGTGGTTCCCGAATTGACCCGGGCTGTCTATGACGCGTCGGTAAGCGGCCAATGGGATCGCGCGATGCAGCTTCAATATCGACTGCTGACTTTGTTTGACGCCATGATCAGCCTACCGGAGTTTCCCGAAGGATTTCGTCGAGGCCTGCTGGCCCGTGGATGGGATCTGGGTAGGAGTCGCCAGCCGTTATCTCCAGAGCAAATCGCCTCAGCTAAGCGGACGCAGGAACAGCTCGCTCAAATGCTTGGGGAACTCAACCAGTGGCTACCTGGTATTCAGCCCGCTGTTGGCGACGGACGCACCAAGCCCGCCGAGACCGACGAATTCATCGAAGACATCGTACGAAAAGTCATGCATCAGTTGCGGGCGTGAGGCCGAATCCGCCGCAGCACCGCAAGCAAGGA
>WPCK01302670.1_pt1 | contig 24966 bp, 31 predicted proteins | sample 5399851 | NCBI WGS metagenome assembly WPCK01 (sample SAMN12869471, study PRJNA574797) | sludge metagenome | isolation source: wastewater treatment of pH11 | place: China:Beijing | collected 2019-05-20 | reverse complement strand
CATCTTATTATCTGCCTTTTTCATTTTGAATCGTTCTTTGGGAGGGGGAGAGGTGAAAGCGGCAAGCTCTACCACTCGTCCTAAATCCTTTGCACGCTTATCTCTAACTTCTTCAGCTTTATCAAATATCTCTTTATCAATAATTGCTGGATACGTATCATTTCCAAGGTAGTTGACGTTTTTCAAAATGCGACCCATCACAGAATGTGTCTTATCAATACCTGCCTGTTCGCCAGCCACTGTAAGGGATAGTCCTGATATGTATTTCTCAAAGAATACCTTTACTTGACCTGCTGCCTTTTCATCGACAGTAACCACTCCATCTTGAATTTTGTATCCATATGGAATATATGCCATTTATCTCACCACCTTTTCTTTCAGGGAGAGACCGCATTTCAAATTGAATGTCAGCTCATCCCTGGAATTTACAATGATGTTCTCTACAAATTCTTCAAATACCTCGTCCGTATAATTGCCATCAAACTTATCTTTTGACACATGCTCAAGAATCGTCTTTACCTCATCAGCCTGTGATGTTCCACTTGTAAATGACATGACCAGGTTTGTCTTCTCAGTGGTTAGATTTTTTATTTCGCTATCCAGTGCATTTCGTTCCTTGCTAAAAAGTGCCGGTTCAAGAAACCCTTTTGTCATAAGGCCAATAAGGGTATTACGCTCTTCTGTTAGTTGTTCCATGCGCTTATCGATGGCGTCAATTCTTTCAAGATCGCACTCTTCTTGGGTTTTGCTTATGGAATCATAAAGTGGCCCCAGGATGACCTTTCTGCTGTAGGCAAGCTTATTCATCATGGTGGCAAAGGTTGACTTTATCTCTCCATCCCGAATAAATAGCATGGAGCAGCTGTTCTTGTCTTCAATATGCCCTATGCAGCTCCAGGCGATATAACTTCTGCCAGCAGAGTAGTTTGTTTTTCTCCTAAACACGGACCCACACTCTCCACAGATGATTTTGCCGCTTAATACATATCTATTCTGATAAGCCTTTTTGTTAACAGCCTTAATCTTTGCTCTTTGTGTTATCAGCTTTTGTGCCTTAGAAAACACTTCTTTGCTGATGATAGGCTCATGATGATTCTTGCAGTAAAATTGGTCTTTCTCACCTTTATTAGGTCGCCGATTGTAGTTGTTATCCGTGTAAGTCTTTTGGAAAAGGGCATCCCCTTTGTATTTTTCATTTCGGAGCATATCAATCACTGTTCCTGTGCTCCAATGATTACCTCTTCTTGCAGGAATCTTGTCCCTGTTAAGGCCCTTTGCGATCACACTTCCACCTTTGCCCGAAAGGCACTCTGAAAAAATGCGCTTAACAACTTCTGCTTCTTCTGGAACGATGACCATCTCACCATTCACATTGGCATAACCATAAGGCGGACTGCCAATAATGAAACTGCCATTTTGAAATTTTCTGCTGATTGACCATGTCATGTTCTGTGAAATGGATGCGGACTCTTCTGCGGCAAAACCAGATAAAATAGAAAGCATTAACTCACCTTCCATATCACCCGTATTCAGATTTTCTTTCTCAAAATAAATGAAAACACCGATATTTAAGAGTTTTCTTACCAGCTCTAAGCAATCTGTGGTATTACGTGCAAAACGGCTTATGGATTTGGTGATAATAAAATCAATCCGATCTTTTTCACAATCACGAATCATACGAAGAAGCTCAGGACGTTTTTCCTTCTTGGTACCTGATATGCCTTCGTCATAATAAAGCCCTGCAAACTCCCATTCTGGATTGTATTTGATGTAGTTTTCATAGTGTTCCCGCTGGGCTTTAAGGCTTACCATCTGCTCATCACTATCTGTTGAAACCCGAGCATAAGCGGCCACTCGAAGTTTAATATTTGACGACTGTGTTTTATTCAGTTCATCGATCTTCGTTATCTTTTTCATTGTCTCACCTCGCTTTCTTTCATTACATATATCACTCTAAAATCCACTAATAGCAAGTGATTTAAGACATAATCTCAGCTAGCTTTGGTGAGAATTTCTGGCGGTTTAACGCTGATATTTTTTGTCGTTCATCCTCTGTAATTTTGCCTTCTTTCTGAAGCATTCCGATAATGCTTTCTGCTATATAAAAGTCATACTCTCGCTGCAACTGTTCCTCTGTCATCGGCTCCGTTTCACCCTTGATTGGGCTACCATCTTTTACTTCAATTATCTTCATAAAAAAAACACCTCCTACCTGGTAGCCACGGCAAGAGGTGAAATCTGATTGTTTAACTAATCTTTCTTATAAAATTCGCATTCATAACCATCGGTATCAAGAAGCAATCCCTTTGCCCAGGGAGGGACTCTACTCATCTGCTGGCACACCCTATCAAGTGACATGCTATGATCCGCCTCAATAATAACTTCATCATGCACATGAGCCACAATGCGGTAAGAGCTTAGAGTCTTTATGGCATGCATCAAAATATCACGAGAGATTGCTTGGACAATGTTTTCTACAAACTTAGGCCCATAGCTTTCAAGTCGATCCCATTTTTTAGTAGCACCGACACCTTCATAAGTGACCGATTCACCACCGAAGATATTCTCACCAATCTTTGGTTTAACATAGGCAAGCTGCCTACCAGAAGGAAGCACAATAAAGAGCATTCCACTCCTGTAATGAAACTTGATATTTTGTGTTTCTTGAGATTGCTTTTCTTTGATGCACTTCTTAGCAGCTCTATCCACATCCCACCAGAATTTTACGATGTATGGATTGGCCTTCCTCCAGGCATTAACCAAGGGTTTTAATTCTTCCTCCTCAAGGCCCATAGCCAGTGCGCCCATAGCCTTTAAAGCTCCCACTGATCCACCATAACCTAGGGCCAGTTCTGCGATCTTGCCTTTCTGCCTTAAATGCCCATTCACACCATGCTTTTCTACAGGGACACCAAACATCTGTGATGCGGATGCACAATAAATGTCACCGCCGCTTGCAAATACTTCACTTCTCCACTTTTCTCCTGCAAGCCATGACAGCACACGAGCCTCAATGGCAGAAAAGTCGGCAACTATAAACTTACAGCCTTTCTTTGGCACAAAAGCGGTTCTAATAAGCTGTGAAAGTGTATCTGGTATGTCTTCATAGAGCATTTCGAGGACTTCAGAATCACCATTTTTTAAGATGCCTCGTGCCTCTTTTAAATCCATCATATGGTTTTGCGGCAGGTTCTGTAGCTGCACTATTTTTGAGCTGAAGCGTCCTGTCCGATTGGCCCCCAGAAAAGTAAACATACCACGAATCCTGCCATCACTGCAGACTGCATTTTCCATTGCAGCATATTTCTTAACAGAGGACTTTGCCAGTTGCTGACGGAGTTTAAGCACCTCAGCTAGATGCTCCGGCGCTTCCTTTAATAACTCTGCTACTACTTTTTTACCAAGCGTATCTGTTTCCACACCATTTTCAGAGAGCCAGCCTTTCATCTGTTGCACTGAGTTGGGGTTATCAAGTTCTGTTACTTTCTGCATCTGATCCATTAGCTTGGTGCGGGACATCTCATCCATAGTAATGGCCTGTTTAACAAAGTCCATATCTACCTTAATGCCTCGATCGTTAATTCTCTCACTCAAATGATATTCATCCCATACGAAATCTGGCACAGGAAATTTAATCAATTTCTGCTCAATCTCCATCTCAGCTTCGACATCACGAATGTTATAGGATTTGAATCGCTCCCATTTATCTGGGTCATCAGAGGGTAAATTTCTTGTGCGGTTTCCATTTGCCTTAGTTGTGCTACAAAGAGAACAAAAGAAACGAATCAGATCTTTACCTTCCATCATTTTTTGCTTCCCAAGGCCAAGAACCGCACCCACACCTACTAATGATAACGGCAGCCCCATATATGCTGCCCATGTCATTGTGCACCTCCATGATTCAGGAGGAATATACTTACCCACTGGGTATCCCAGAAAGCTTGAGAAGCATATCCGCTCAAAGGAAGCATTATGAGCATATTTTATAACTTTATCATCTTCTATTGCAGAAAGTATTACTGGTGGTATCTTTTCACCGCGGGCTAGATCGATTATTTTAACCTCACTTCCGTCTATGGAATAGGCAAACAACAAAATTTCAAAATCATCTGCCTGAACATAACGATACACACCACACTTTGCTAAATTGACACTACTATAAGTTTCAATATCACAATGTAATGTTTTTATTTCAGCCATGCATATCTATCTCCATTCTTTATTTTGCTTATAGCCTGATGACCCACACCATACATCTCTCCCAGCCGAGTGCAGGTAAACCCACAGAATAATCCGAATCGTATTCCTTCAACATCATCCATGGTAAGTTTCTTCCATGCTTTGCCTTGGCGATAAACATCATAAACATTTTCAGTCTGCGTATCATATCGAAGGTTCATTAGGCGATTATCTTTGGGATCCCCATTTGCATGAAGCACATACATACCATCCCTTTCGCCTACAAAAGCAACCATAACCAAATGATGAACTGCAAAGGTTTGTCTTGGATCATTTAGGACAACCATTAGGTAATTACCTCGCTTTCCGGGTCGAAGTATTCTTTCCTTTAATAAATAATCAAACTCGCCATTCTGGTTACTACTATGAATTACACGTTCAAGACTCTTAATTCTGCCCTCACTGCTTGCCTGGTACTTCCCCTCATATCCGGGTATGTCTTTCCATATCTCATCCATTCAATGCACCTCCTAAAAAAGCAGGTGGCAGAGGAAATACCCCCACCACCGTCAATTGGCCTTTTCTATTAGGCAAGGAAGTCATCTTCTGCAAGAGTTGTAAAATCATCTGCTGCAGAACTCTTTCCACCAAGAGGCTCGCCATCTTTAATCTTTTGAATGTTGCCAAGTCCGCAAGCAACACCCTTATTCCCATTGGAATTGAATGCGAAAAAATTCAGAGAAACCCTAGCAAAGCATCCGCTGTAAACTTCACCACGATCCATAATTGGCTTTACACTCTTGTCCACAATTTGGGGAGCGGTTTTGCTATTGGCATTGATAAAATAATGCCCTTTATATGCTTCGTCATCGCGCTCCACATCCCCATCACGCAGAGGAATTTTTATAGCAGCCTTGTTGGGCTTCTTTCCACCAAACTTAGCGATGCCTTCTTCAATAGCGGCATCAATTGCAGCATTTACTGCGTTAATGGTTTCTGTATCGTCCTTTGGGATGAGTACAGATACACTGTACTTTTCAGCACCACCATTCACGGAAACAGGCTCCCATCCGTGGAAGTAAGAGAGTCTTGTATTTACACCTGTAATAACCTTAGTTCTATTCGTATTGTTTTTCATAATGATCAATCCTCCATAATTTCATTAAATTCGTTTTTTGCGTTCGTTACGTTCATAGCCATTCTTTTATCTGTTTTAGGAACAAGCGTTGGCTTTCCCGGTGGTTTTACTATGAGGCTTCCTAAGATTTCCTCAAATTTGGTTTTGCCCATCAGTTTCTGCATCTCTGTCAAAGGAATAAGGCTCTTACGGTAAATATCTTTATATCCACTCTCTACAGCTTTTTGTGCTACAGTATCTTCATCTTTGTACTTACGAACTGAGCGACCTTCCACAACTTTAAAACCACTCCACTCTTTCCCATGGTTAACTGCTGCATCTGTGGCATAAGCAGTTATTTCACCCGCCCACTTTGTGAGATCAGGAATAATGTTTAGAATTTCTTCAATCTCACTATCTGTAAGCAGTGGTGGCATCTTAAACTCCTTCTGGGCCAGTTTGAGCTTTTCATCAGCTCTTGCACGGCATCTTATGGATGCTCTGCAGAAAGTACACCACGGGCCAGGGATATATTCACCTTCTCCTTGATAGGCTTTTGCTGCCTTAGGTTTTAGTTCTTCTTCTGCCCAGGCTTTAAGTTCTTCTACCGGAACAGTCCAGGTGCTGACGTTTTCTCTTCGCGGCTGAAATATTGTCATTGATACTTCTTTGATGTCGTAGAGACTGTCATAGATTTCAAGAGCCCCTAATGCATAGAGTTTCATCTGCGGATTATTTTCTGCGTCCACAAGGACTCCAATTCCGTATTTGAAATCCACTATATGAAGCCTGTCATCTGAAATGATTACACAATCTCCTGTCCCAAATCCATCTGGCACATAACAGGAGAAATCAAGACGTTGTTCAATAAGAACGATAGGGTCAGTACAGGACTTTCTTGCAAGTTCTACCTGCTCCATGATGAAGGCAACATAGTCATCTGTGCATTCTTCCATTTCATCTGAATCATACTCTGACACGGGCCTCTTACTTCTGATGCGGAGTGCCTTTTTCAGTTTGTGTTCTGAGAGTTCATGTGCTGCAGTACCTACTTTTGCCGCCTCTCCACTTGTGTTTTCAAACTCAAGTTCAAGCCTTGCAGATGGTAAGCAATGGAGCCATCTGTGGGATGAAGATGCAGATAGTATTGCGTGATTACCCATTGCCAAGAACCTCCGCATCTTTCAAGATGTCAGCGTAATATACCTTGTCAACAGCACTGAGCTTATCCGCACCATACTTCCCGATAATAGCTCTGACTTCCGCAGTAAAACCAAGCTGGCTTTTTTCTGCAAGGACCATACGCACTTTTTCAAGTGGGATATCAGGTTCCTTTGCTGTTTCCGACTTTGTGACAGGCACTTCTTCAGGTGCAGCATCGCTTTCTGTCATTGCATTGCAAACCACTTCTATGCTGTCTGCAAGGCTTCGCATGTCACTTACCACATCAAGCAGTAACTTTATTTTGCTCAAGTTCATTTCCTCCTTTCGTAGTCTCACAGATAGCAAGTTCCTGGACGCTATCTCCCGGAATCAGAATCGTTACACGCTGTTTATCTCCAAGGAGGAAACGTAGAATGCGCTCCCTTACGGTGACATTACGGCAAGTAACGATTCCGCCTGTCTGTGGCATTTTTGAAACACTGATCTTCAGGTTGTGTTTCATATCCATCACCTCTTTCTGAAGGGTCATTATTTGTTCCCCTCTATCTGGTAGCCATGAGATGGATGGAAATCTGACGGTTTTATGAGATAACATAAAAATAATGCCCTCAGAAGTTTAAAACCTCCAAGGGCATGATGCTTGCTTATTCGATTTTAATAAAGGCATCAGTAAAGCCTGCAGCTTTTACTCTGGCCAGCATTGCTTCGGCATTGGACTTAACGCTATAAGCTCCAACCTGAACCCTATACAGCTTCTTAGTTGGTGTCGTGGAAGCTGCAGGCTCTGTGAGTAGCTTTTTAACATCAGCCCTAAAAGTATCCATACTCTTTCCATGTCTCGAAAACCAGTGCCTAGGATCACCATGATTACTGGCGATTTTCTTTTGATAACCTTCGTAGTGGCCGATGATGTCTTTTTCAGTCAGGTTATAGAGTTTACAAAGATGTGCGCATAGCTCTGTGGCTTCTTTGTAAACCTCGCTGAAGTATGAGACATCGGACAGGTTGTCTTCACAGATTTCAAATCCGATATGACTATCGTTTGCGTCACCACCTGCATGCCAGCCTCTATGATCCCATGGTAGCGTCTGGTAAGTTGCGATGGTACCATTCTTAAGCTTTCCAATAAATGCATGGACACAGACTTGTCTACCACTGGGTCTATGCTGATTCCAGTGATTGTTATACTGGTTCTCTCCTAAGATGCCATCATCTGGACCAACGTATCTACGAAGATATGGGTTATTGGCCGCAGTGCTGTGGACCATAATCCCTTTGGGTTTTATTTTTCTACCTGCTTTATAGCATTCATTTTCTGTAAAGATAAGTTTTTTAAGGTTCATAGATTTTCCCTCCTACGGTTTGTTGCAATCTATAGAAAAACAAAAACGCCACAGGCTTGGCCTATGACGCTTCTACTAGAATAGGTATTCTTGATCAGTTATGTCGTCTTCATTTAAATCTCTGGTCTCATTTTCTTTCCTGCAAACCGGGCACGTGCCATAATAATCTCTAAATGTTAAACTCCCTTCCAAGTGCATTAAATACTTCACTAAGATTAACGTCGCACCACAATGGCATTTAATTTTGGTCACTTTCATCCCCTCCAAAAGCATTATGCGAAGGGGAGGACAATTTATTCAGCTAATCCAGTTTTCCTTCATCAAAAATCTGATCGCTGTTTTCATGCCAATAGAAGTCTAGAGTTTTGTGGCAGCATGGACATTCCTCTTGATAGTTCCTGATCACCATTTTGTCACTGAGGAGTAAATTGTAGTGGATGACACATTGTGGCTCGTTGCAGTAGCTGCAGTTAATAAATACCATTTGAACACCTCCATAACTTACATATGCAAAGAATGCTCAAATGGCAAAATCATTTATTACTTTGTTCCGTCTTTATCTCCGCCGTCTTTGAGCTGTTCAAGAATCTCTTTGAGTTTCTCTGGTACAGGAAGTCCGATTCTTGTTGAGTTTTCTATGATGCTGATTCCTTCATTGGATAGATAGAAGAAGATAACAGCCGTTCTAATGACGCCACCATCTCCAATAATATTCTGATCAATAATGTGGGCAATGCCTACCAGAGAGAAGATCACCACTTTCTTAAAGATGCCCCGAGCACCTACATCACTCGAAAGATGCTTTTCTAAAATGGCGCACATCACTCCAAGAATATAGTCAATGACAACAAAGGCAATCAGGGCATATAAAAATCCATCGTAACCTCCGAGAAACCAGCCAAGCCAACCGCCAAGGCCAGCAATAGCCAGTTGAATATAAGTCCAAATGTCTCTCATTATTTTTCCTCGCTTTCATGTAGATTTATATATAAAAAGACGCCTAGTTAAAGGCGTCATAATCTGATAGTAATAGGCTTCCATTAGTAGGGTGCATAGTAAACATAGCCGCTGGCTTTGGCATAGAATCCGTCTCCGGGAATGTACATAGCACCGTCAAAGGTATCGTATTGGGTAGTTGTGAATCCTGGCTGATGTAAGCATTCCCAGGTAATCCCATCAGAGGATACACAAAGGCTGCTCTCTTTTAGAAGCGCGAACTTACCCCAGTCGGGCATCCACATGATATTCCTTGGATTGGGGATGTTGTTATTGGCAAGATCGCCTACCCAGGAGAGATTGGTTTCGGTAATTTCTGTGGCATTATCGTTCATCACGCAGAGCTTCACATAGTAGGTGTAAGTGCCGCCTACATTGGTGTAATTGAACTTCATGACAAAGAGCACACCATTGATAGAGCGAATGAACATGTACCGAGTATCATTAACATCTTCTGGAATGGTGGTTACCCAGCTTCCAGGACTTGATGTACTTGCTCTGGCGATGGATTTATCCCCACCAACAACTCCCACAAAGTTTCCTTTATGCCTGGTCAGGTATTTAAAGATGGGGACTGAAGTTCCGTCAGAGCCTACAAGGGTCCAGGCAGTTCTTTCTGTCAGAGAATCGAAACTGTAGTAAACCGGCGATTTGTAGTACCACCAGCTGACCACCCCTGAGCCCCTGTCCATATCATAAGCACCACAGGTCATGGCATTTTGCGCTCCGGCGCAGTACCCAGCGTTATGCCAGGTGATCCCGTCAAAGGATGCGATGATATTAGCGAGGCCCACGATCTTGGCAATAAAGACACCATCCGCAGCATAAAGTATCTCAGGCTGTCCATGACTCCACCAAGGAACACTGACAACGGTCCATTGTTTGGTGGTCTTGTTCCAGTAGGACATGTAGGGAGTTTTGGCATAATAAACTGCAATCTGAGCGTTTCCGTTATCATAGACATTAATCTGTCTTTCACTTCCGTATTGGGTGTAGCCAAAGTTGTTATAGTACTTCTTGGTCCAGCTTAAGGTAGGAATAGGAAGGACAATGCTGCCTCTACCACCAAAAGCTGTCCAGATGGCCAAGGTGTTATTAAAATTACGATCATAGCTCATGGGTTTCCTCCTTAAACTTTCTCAATGGCTGTAATTCTTCCGCTGGAATCTGTGGAGTAGGAGTAGCTTCCAGTTGAGCCATCTGCATAGGTTACTTCAAAGGCTGCAGCATCAATCAGAAGTGAAGAGAACTCTTTAAGGAGAAGCTCTGAGAAAATATCTTCTAAGGTGATGCTGGTGATCCTGCCACTGGAATCAGTGGTGAAGCTGTACTCGGCATGATATTGATGGGTATCACCTTTTTCCACTTCGTAGGTCACATTGATTTTGTTATCAACCACCGACAGTGTTTTTACAATGGTGTAGGAGACGCCTAAGTCATAGACCTGGTTTTGAAGATCATCCACGGAGCTTCCAACATTAGAAATAGAGTTTTCTATGCGATAAAAGGTGTCAGAAATACTTGGCCTGTACCTTCCAACCTCAACGCGGATGTTAAATCTGTAAAATGGGTTGTATTCAAGAGAGATGATCCTAGTCTTTACGTTAATGCCTAATGGATTGAAGATGATGTGCACATTATCACCAACAGCCAAATCCATCAGCTTGAAAAAGGAAATGTCATAGGATGATGCATTCTCCCTGGAATCATGGGATACAGCCACATTTGTGACATTCTTTGAACCCATCACAGGGATATACTCATTGGAGCCTCTATGGCTACGAATATTAATGCTATAGCCATCGTACTGGATTTCACCACCCAAAATAGCAATGAACTGCATCAGCGCAGCTCGCCTGGAAACCTTCTGGTTGATTTTCATCGTGACGCTCTCTGTAAAATCCACAATCCCAGCTGAAAAGGGAGTGCCTGCAAGGAGCTGTGATAATCCTACTGAAGGATCACCCGTGAAGTCAAAACTGCTTATTTGATACATTTCATGGTTCAAAAGATAAGACACATGCTCACAAAGAACAGAGCAGACCGGTAGGCTCCCTTGAATTGATTTACTAATTTGGACCAGTTCAAAATACTGATTATCTAGTTTTGCAATTTGCCTAGTTTTTAAGGCCAATGCAGACTTCGCCATAACAGTAAATGAGAGAGTAAATTCACCCTCTAAGGTTTCTCTAATATTTGAGCTGATGACTTTCTTAACGGACTGAATCATAGTTGCTCCTGCGTAAATTTCAATCAAGGGACCGCCTCCTCTCTATTAACTTCCTGCCACACCAAGGTTTCTAACTGTGACCGTATTTTGGTTCCACTGAAGCTGTGCAATAACTCTTGTTAGAATGTTACCGTCAATGGTAAGAGGGATAGTTACATCAAAGACTGCTCCGTCAGAACCACCAAAACTTCCAGTGACTTGAGAGTTCAGATCCAAATCAAAGTCTGTAGGAATAGCTCCCTGCATATCTTTTCCTACATCACCCATGGCTTTTTCGAAGCCCTCTCCAATACCTTCACCCATGTTGGAACCAATACCTGCAAATACCTTTGAAGGAGATCTAATACCAAGAACCTTCTTAACACCACCAACGATCCCGTTGACCATATTTTTTACTTTTTCTCCAAGCCAACCAATCATAGATGCGATACCGTCCCATAAACCTCTGGCTATATTTCTTCCCACTTCTAAAATGGATGGAATCCCACGGGCAAGTCCGGTGACAATAGACATGATGATCTGAGGCAGTTGAGCCACGATCTGAGGGATAGCTCTAATCAAGCCCATACCAAGCTGAATGGTCAGCTGAACTCCCATTTCAATGAGCTTTGGTAGGTTACTAGTGATAAAGGTAATGATGCTGTTAATAATCTGAGGCAGTGATTGAATCAGAGTTGGGAGAGAGTTTAAAAGCCCCATAGCCAAGCCGCTGATAATCTGAAAAGCTGCATCTAGTACCAAGTCCAGATTGTTGATTAAGGTAGTAGCGATAAGAATCACTGCCTCAACAATGGATGGTATAAGTTCAGGTAGGGCATCTCCAAGGCCCGTTGCAAGGGTTACAATCATCACCAATGCCGCTTCGACCAGGGCAGGAAGATTGGTAATAATCCCATCCACCAATGTTAGAACAAGCTGCAAAGCACCATCTGTAATTTGAGGTAAGGCTTCGATAAGGCCACCTACAATGGTCATGATGATATTCGTTGCCGCTTCAATAAGTGTGGGAAGATTATCTAAAATGCCACTGACAAGAGCCAGAATCAAATCAGGTGCTACTTCTGCAATAGCTGCAATAAGTCCAGTAATCACATCCAGAATTTGAGGAAGGATGACGGCAATCTGTTCAACCGTCTGCCTTGCACCTTCCTTAAGCTGCTCTGCGGCACCCTCTTGACCAGTGATCAGGCCTGTCAAACCATCTAATATCATGGTAAAGCCAGGGAGGAGCTGTGAAGTGATATTGTTTTTCACCCCGGAAAAGGAGCGGGTGAGATTGTCCATGGCATCTGTGTAGTTCACCGCAGCATCCACAGATTCATCACTCATGACTAGCCCTAGCTCGCTGGCTTTGTTCTTTAGAGCATCTGTGCTTTCAGCGGTCTGGTTTAGAAGCGCCCCTAGCTCAACTGAAGACGTTCCAAGGAGGTCATTGGCAATGGCCGCTTTTTCACCTTCATCAGAGATGCCTTGAAGACCTTTAATGGTCATTTCAAAGACTTCTTCACGGGTTTTTCCCTGTAGATCTGACATGGAAATACCTAGTCGTTGAAACTTTTCCGCGGCTGAAGAACTCCCATTGATGGCATCATCCACGGTGTTATTGAGTTTTTTCATTCCATTATCTAAGGAAGAGATACTGGCACCGTTTTGTGAAAGGACATAATCCCATTCTTGATAGCCTTTTCTGGAGAGACCAATTCTCTGGCTGGCCTTATCGATCTCATCCCCTGCGGCGGCAGCATCATTAGCCATATCAAAGAGCTTTTTACCTGCGGTGACAGCAGCAGTTCCAATGGCAGCCATGGCAACACCAATCCCAGCAGCTACACCTTTCATAACTGAACCTAGCTTTTCAAACTTACCACCGGAATCATCTGCTACTTTTGCAGAGTCTTTGATTTCATCCCCAAACTTGTCTGCTTCTTTACCAGCATCATCAAACCCATCACTGGCTGCATCTAATGCCTTATTGTTATCATCCAGCTCTTTTTCCATTTTGTTTAGATCTGCATTTGCATTGTTTAGCTGAATCTGCCAGGCTTTTGTTCGCTTGTCATTCTCCCCAAAGGACTCAGCAGCATTTTTCAGCGCAGCTTCAAGGGTGGATACTTTGCTTTTCTGAGCGTCGATCTCTTTATTTAACACTTCATTTCTTGCTGTAATAGCTTTGATAGATTTATCTTGCTTATCAAACTGTGAGGTGACCAGATTCATTTCAGAACCCAGCACCTTGAATGTTTGATTGATATCTCGAAGAGAGTTCTTAAATTCCTTTTCACCCTCAACACCTATTTTTAGGCCGAAGTCCGACATAGCATTCACCTCCTTTGGGGCATAAAAAATGACACCGCCTAAGGTGCCACTCTAAATGGTTTTGTTATAGAAATTCCGGTATTATTTCATCGATGTAGCGCTCTTGTTTCGGTTTCGATATTCCGGTAAATTGCTTGTGACATTCCCAAAGGTCCATCAAATAGCCAATGGGCATGAGCCACACTTCATCTTCTAAACGTCTTAAATGGACTGTTCCAAAGTAGATAAGTCGGGTAAAGACTTGTTCATCACTTACCCGACCACCTCGTTTTTTGAGTCGTCACTCTCCACATTCCTTTTTGTGCCTTTCATCATACTGGCCATAATGGCATTCTTGTAATTAGCCAGGTCAAAGGGAGTGGTAAGAAGCTCCACTTCATCTTCTGTGAGAAGGTCTTTTTTATCATCCTTGTTCCTAATATTGTGGATCAGGATGGATTGGTTTGCCAAAAGGGTGATGAGCCACACCACCTCTTCTAGCGCCATTTCAAAGTTCTCAGTTTTCATAAGCTTATCGCCCAAATTCTCAAGACCGCCATAGCGCTTGGCAATTTCCTTTGTAGCTTTAGTGGTAAGAATCATCTTAAACTCTGTGCCGCCAATATCAATGGTGGTACTTCGTTCTTCAGAAGCCTCATCAACCTTTAATTTTTCATCTGTCATGATCAACCCTCCCATTAAGAAACAACAACAGTAGCCACTGTGGTCGTCACGTTTTCTGCACCACTAGAGCTTAAGACGCAGTAGTAGTAATAGGTATCTGCCAGAAGGTCCGTTGGAATATCAAAGCTCGCAGAAGTTTCTCCATTGATAATAGTACCGCCAGTGGTGCTATCGATGGTATTTTCATACCACTGATAGGTTACAGGGTTTGAGGTGTTTGAATTTGCCACAACAGAGAGGCTTCCAGAAATGCTTCCTGCTGTCAATTCAGTTAAGCTTGCTGGTTGTGTTGCGATGGTTATGGTTGGGGTTACGGCTGTAAAGTCTGGTTCATAAACGGATGTGAACCAGCTTGTAATTGTTGATGCCGCTACACCATTATCTCCTTCAGTAACTTCCGCTTTCCAAGGATGTTTGCTTTCTCCGTCTAGTTTGTTTCTTCTAAAGACGGTTCCTTCTATGGTGGGACTGCTAAAAGTAATGGAGTCGCCTTTGGTGGCAAGGCTTGTGGCGGGAACAGAGAAGATAACCCTGTAGAGCCAAAAGTAGCGATATTTTCCATTGGCCTTCTTGGCACGAAACCCAACTGCCACAGGGCTACCACCATCTTCACTTCTTGAAACCACCACATTGTTGCTGTCAATTTTGCAGCCGGTTAAATCTTGAGCTACAAGTGAACCAATATCATCAATACCTAAACTTAAAGCGCCACTCTTAAATTCTTTGACCACCTCGCTGGCACCGTCATCTGCGTAGAGAATGGCTTCAATGAGCTCAATGCTCAGCTCTGCAGTCATGGCTTTAGCCAGCACTTTTGGGGTGCCATAGGTTTCGATGCCGTTTTGATCTTCTGTGATTTTTGCATAAAATAGAGAGTCCAATCCGATTGTTGCCATTTATTCTTCCTCCGTTTCATATTCTTTCATTACGTCAATGGCGTAATGATGAAATTTAGTGTCGTGTTCATAACCAACATACTGTCTATCTGTTATAGTGATCCCTCCGGATTGCAGGGCTTTAGTTAGTTCTTTCTTGCGCTTCATATAGTTCTTCTTCGTGAAAAGAGAAAGCCGAGCTTCTGAAAGAATCATATAGGCCTCATTATCTGCAAAGAGATCCAGTCTATCAGACATAGGGGTAATAACCAGATATTCATCAGGCGGCGTATCGGAAAATACTCCGGTCTCCACAGGAATGTTTAGGGGTCCTAGTATGTTGTTTAAATCTGCAAGTAAGCTCATAGCTTTTCAATCTCCTTATCCAGTTCTGATTTCATAGTTTCAATGCATGCCTTCCGAGATGCGGACTTTGCAGGCTTTAAGAAAGGCTTAGGTGGCTGACCTGATTTACCGTATTCAAGGATATTTGCAATCTTAGCATTGGCATCTCCATCACCACGAGGTTCATTGAAGCCAACCTTGACATTAAAGTTTCCATTTCGGTCTAGCTTAGTGGGAGAGAGGCCAAGGGAGGAAACCAGCTCACCGGTAGAACGGCTTTTTTCTTTTGTTCCAGTACCGATAACGCCTTTGAGGTTGGCTTTTACTTTATCCAGAACAACCTCGCCGCCAGCTTCTAATACTCTTGAGACTATCTCATCTGTCTTATCACCAAGCTTTGTAAGCTTCATTAAAAACTCATCGGGCATTTTCATGGTTGCGTTAGCCACTTGGAACCACCTCCTTAGCTAGAACTTCAAGATACATTCCGCGTCCTTTCACATCCTCAACAGATGTGATTTCAAATCTCTTATCACTGTGGATGATCACCATAGATGCCGTAATGGTAATACCAGGGATGCAGCGAAAGCGAAAAAGGTCTGTGGCTTCAGTAAAGGAAGCTCTATTTGCCCATTTCTCATTGCCATGTCGACCTTCACGATACGCCCTAACAGAAGCTGCAATGTTATCAACTTCAGTTTTAAATCCTTCAGCATCTTTAATGGTGACGCTTTCTACAATATCGATAAAGGTATTCATTTTGCCAAAGCTCATATCTACACCTTCCAATCCCGATCAAGCCGCAGTAGAAGATTGACTGTATTCCATACTTGCTGTCCAGCCTGAACATTATCTGAGTAAAAACCACCAGTGCTGCCATCTCGTGATTCATAGAAGTGAGATGACAGCATGATGATGGCTTGCTGTGTGGTGGCTGGCATAACTGCTTCCACATAGTGGTTCTCAGGATGATGCTGATAGCTTTCTGCGTACCTAGTAGCGGCAGTGATGTACATCTCAAGCAGGTCATCATCAGCTGAGTGATGAAGAATAAGATTTGCTTTTACTTTTTCCAGCAGTGTCATACCACCACCATCCTTTCATTAGTCTGAAATCATAAGCCCTGCAGTCTTAAGTTTGGTGAGAAGGGCATTGAAATCTGTCACCAAATCTTCAACTGTGGTAGCAGCGCTTGCTGCTTGATTATCAAGAATAGGGAGGCCAGTAACGACCGCCCCTTCCTTGATTTCAAGAGTTCCACCAATGACGGTTTTTTCACCGCCCTGTTCGGTAAAGTTCTTTGTGTTATAACTCATAGGGCACCTCCATTACGCTTTCTGCTGAAGCACTTTGATGGCTTCAGGTAGAATCAGCTTTCCATCCACACGCTGAGTAGCAACAAAGCCTACCTGACCAGTGGCTGCATAAAGCTCATTAAGTCTCTTGAATACTCTACCTTGACGATCCGCTACCCAGTAATAACCAAAATCACCGAAGATGACGGACTTTGCAGATGCGGCGATGGTAGGAACGTAGGATGAAGTGTAAACAGGTCTGTTCAGAATGGTATCTGGTGTTCCTGCCTGAAGTGAAGGCTGCCAGATATACTGACCCTGACCATCTTTTAGCTTTCTAATGGCCTTAATGGTGGCATCGTTCATAACAAACACGGACTTATTTCTGTAAGGCGATTTAAGAGAGTAGAAGAGGTCCAAAATCTCATCGATGGAAATAGCTGTAGCACTAGCAGCGGTTACACCGATTTGTGCTCCACCGCTAGCGGCAAGGATACCTGTAGGCTTACCAGAGCCATCTCCTGTGAAGAAAGCATCTTCTTCCTTGTTGCCGATACGTCTTGCAAACTCTCTAGCAATATAGTTTTCAAGATTAAAGACGCTGTCATTAAGAAGCTCTTCAGACACCTTGATCATGGTACCTAGCTTGTAAGCACCGATAGACACCTGTCCAAAGCTATCATCGCTTTCAGGAATGGCACCTTCTTCATCAATCCAAGATGCGGTTCCTTTTGAAGCCACTACTGGAATCTTACGGTCACCAGAAGAAGTGGAGATGACGTTGGCCAGCTTTCTGAAGATATTCTCTTCATCCAAAGCTTCAATAAGAGTACGCTCGAACTCATCTGGTACAAGATACCCACCTTCAGTGTCAGTGCCAATCTGAAGTGCGTTCTTAATAACAGGATCAAGCCCTTCACCAGAACGGGTTCTCATGGCATTCCAGAAGGCTTTCTGGTATTCCGAAGAAGCTCTACCGCCTTTGGATTCCATACCTTGGAAAATTGGCTTCCCGGTAAGTGGTGTGTTAAGTGGCTTTGAAAGCTCACGGTCTAGTGCTTCTTGCTTTTCAAGACGATCAATCTCTTTACCGAGGGCAACCACATCTGCTTCCATCTTTTCATAGGTTGCAGTGTCTTCAGCAGATACAATGCCATCTGTACCTCTTTTGGTATCCAGGAATGCTTTAGCAGCTTCCCAGGACTTTGCTCTTTTTTCACGCAGTTCAAGAATTTTATTCATAGTGTTTTCCTCCTAAAATTTAGTGTTGAATCAAAGAAAGCCGCTTTTCTAGCGACTCAATTGGGGTGCCAGTATTCTCTTTTGGTAGTTTGGGTTTTACCTTATCCAGCAGGGAGTTGGTAACAGCTCTGCGGCTAAAGGCATAGGTAAAGTCCTCGGTCTGATTTCTTTTCTTTTCATCCTCCAAGATGCCATCAGCAAAGCCAAGCTCGATGGCCTTCTTTGCATTGAGCCAGGTTTCTGCATCCATAAGGTGCGAGAGCTTTGTCCTTGACTGACCTGTCTTGATTTCGTAGGCATTGATGATGCTCTCTTTAACTTCAGAAAGCATGGCAATGGCCTTTTTCATCTCCTCGCTGTCCCCAATGGCCACTGTAAGGGGGTTATGGACCATCATAAGGGCAGTTGGGGCCATGAGCACCGTTGTCCCCGCCATGGCGATGACTGAGGCAGCAGAAGCGGCAATGCCATCAATCTTTACGGTAACAGTGCCTTTGTAATCCATTAGCATGGTGTAAATCTGACTAGCAGCAATACAATCACCTCCTGGAGAATTGAGCCAAATAACAATGTCACCCTCACCGGCAGTAAGCTCTGCCTTAAATGCCATAGGGGTGACATCATCGTCAAACCATGAGTCTTCGGCAATAACGCCGTCTAGGTAGAGTGTTCGGACACCAGTGTTTTCATCTCGTGCCCAGTTCCAAAACTTCTTCATTTAGGTTCCTCCGTTTCTTTGATATTGGCGAACGCGCCTGCGTCCTGTAATTTTGTCATGGCACCGTTGATGAGGTAGAGGTCGCCACCTAGGGATTCTGGAATTCTATCCAGATTTTCAAGCTCTCTGATATCATTGGCGCTCATCCAACCGTTCTGCCTTGCAGTTGCATAACCGCTCATACGGCTCACATAATCACCACGCAGTAGGCCATCCACATTAAACTTGATAAATACATTAGGTTTCTCACTTTCCATGAGAAGCGCTCTGCACATGGACTGTTCCCAGCGGACCACCCAAGGGTCGAGGGTGTATTTTACAAACTCCAGTGATTGCTGTTCGATGTTGCTAAAGGATGACTTCTCTAAATCAGCAAGCATATGTGGTGGGACTCTAAAAATACGAGCGATCTCATTGATCTGAAACTTTCTGGTTTCAAGGAACTGTGCCTGCTCAGGAGATATACCAATAGGTTGATACTTCATACCTTCTTCAAGGACAGCCACCCGATGGGCATTACCGCTTCCTTGATAGGCAGCGTTCCAGGATTCTTTAATCTTCTGAGGGTCTTTGATAGTACCGGGATGTTCTAAGACGCCACCCGGTGAAGCCCCATTAGCAAAGAATTTAGCGCCGTACTCTTCAGTAGCTATGGCAAGGCCCACAGCATTTTTAGCCATGGCAATGGGTGAATATCCCACCAGTCCATCAAAGCCAAGTCCGGGGATATGAAGGACGTCTGATGGTGAAAGATACACCTGGTTCTCTCTACCAAGAGTAGGAGCATCTTCACTACCGCGCTGGTACAAATAGAAAAGCCGACCACTTGAATCGCGATCGACCGTCATTTTGTTTGGCATTAATGGGTACAGGGAAATCACTTCACCTCGTGCATTTCGAATAATCTGAGCATAGGCATTTCCCCATAATAAAAGATGACTCATCAGCGTTTCTCTAAACGCAAAAGAAGTCATCTCAGGGTTTGGTTCATCATGAAGCAGCTTGTATAGCGGGTGATTTAGGTTTTTCTCTTTGCCGCCTGAATCATTGTATTTATAGACATGAAGCGGTAGACCAGCCAACGTCTCCGATAAGATTCTTACGCAGCTGTAGACCGCTGTCATTTGCATAGCAGTTTGCTCATTAACTGGTTTACCAGCACTAGTACTTCCAAAAAAGAAACTATAGCGGCTTCCACTAAGAGCGTCTTTAGGCTTATCACGTGCCTTAAATATTCCTTGCAGTATTCCCATGGACATCACTCTCCTTAAAATGGGCATGAAAAAAGCACCTCTATTGAGATGCTTAATATATACTTTTGAATTCACATTAACAGTAGCTCATATAATATAAATGATATGACATAGCCATAATAAAATTTCTGCTTATATAATTTAGCGGTTGTTAATTACTTGTACTCTCTCGGAATAGGAATACCAAATCTTTCACATAAAAGTTTTACATCATGTACATCATTTTCATTATGTTCATAGCCCAAGTGAAATAGCACTTGATTTTCAGCGTCAATGCACTTTACCTCTTTATTACCTATTTCCCCAATACCACTAAACACATTTGGTGGATATTCTTCTCCTTCAAAAACAATGTATCCTTGTTCGTTGAATTTAAATATATGAAGATCAATTATCCTGCCTTTACTATCCTTCCAAACCGTGTGAGATTCTGTTGTATATGATTCAACAATTTCAATAAAGCCTTTTTTCTTTAATATACTAATAAATTTTTTGCCGTTGCTTTCCTCCACAAATAAATCAATATCATTGTGTGCTCTAGTTTCTTCTTTCAACAGGGCATCTACACCCCAACCACCATCTATCCAAATACTAATTTCATTTTCTTCGGCCCATGTTATTATTTCAATAGCGTCAGTTTTATTCACCATACAATCACCCCGTTCAAATTACAATTTATTAAAAATTGTTACGCATATATCCACTTATCTGCAATTAACTTTGGACTATTATATTTATTATACCATAGGGAAATGGAATTAAAAGATTAAAAGACCCCGATCGTCATAAACAGAATTACCAGTTTCTCCACCACAGCGGATCGCTCGGTCAAGAGCCATGATTGTGGCTACAGCACCGTCAATCTTCTCGGTGGATTTTTCTTTGTCTGCTTTGATGTTCCCCGCAGGATCAGTTCTAATGAAGATATTATCCATCATCCAGCGGAGAACAGGATGACCACCGTGGGCTATCTTTTCTTCCAAAGTCAGCTTCATTAATTCTTTTGTTGGCGGAGACATGTCTTTAAATCCCTGACCAAAAGGGACAACTGTGAACCCTAAGTTTTCTAGGTTCTGAGTCATCTGAACTGCTCCCCAGCGGTCAAAGGCAATCTCGCGGATGTTATATTTCATCCCAAGTTCCTCAATGAAAGCCTCAATGAATCCGTAGTGAACTACGTTACCTTCGGTAGTAAGAAGGAAGCCTTGTTTTTCCCACACATCATAATTCACATGATCCCGTCTAACCCTAAGGTCAATGCTGTCTTCCGGTATCCAGAAGTATGGAAGAACCACATATTTGTCGTCTTCATCCTGTGGAGGGAAGACCAGTACAAAGGCTGTTATGTCTGTAGATGAAGAAAGGTCCAGTCCACCATAGCAGACGCGACCTTTAAGTTCTTCAGGATTAACCGGGAAAGCGCAGGCATCCCATTTATCCATTGGCATCCATCGGATGGCCTGCTTCACCCATTGATTGAGTCGAAGCTGTCTGAAGCTGTTTTCCTCAGCAGGATTTTGTCTTGCAGACTCGTAGGCCGTTTTTACTTTATCCATACTGACAGTGATGCCGAGGGATGGATTTGCTTTCTTCCATACCTTTGGATCAGACCAGTCATCTTCTAGAGCTGCACCATAAATCACTGGGTAGAAGGAAGGATCGTTCTTTCTTCCTGCCATGATATCCAGTGCTTTTTGATGAACCTCCCAGCAGATACTGTTTTGATTATCTCCAGCAGTGGTGATTAGAAAGTACAAGGGCTGCATCCGGGCATCACCACTACCTTTGGTCATAACATCATAGAGCTTTCGGTTTGGTTGGGTATGAAGTTCATCAAATACAACCCCATGGGTGTTAAAGCCGTGCTTGTTTCCAACATCGGCTGAAAGCACTTGATAAATACTTCCAGTGGGTTGGTAGATCAGTCTTTTCTGTGAGTCCAGAATCTTAACCCTCTTGGATAAGGCAGGGCACATACGAACCATGTCCGCTGCCACGTTAAAAACGATGGAGGCTTGGTTACGATCTGCAGCACAGCCATAAACCTCAGCACGTTCTTCGTTATCTCCACAGGTTAAGAGCAGGGCAACAGCCGCCGCAAGCTCACTTTTTCCCATCTTCTTTGGTATCTCTACATAAGCAGTATTAAATTGGCGATAGCCATTTGGTTTTATGGTTCCAAACAAATCCCGGATGATTTGCTCTTGCCAATCTATCAGTTCAAAGGGCTTTCCTGCCCAGGTTCCTTTGGTATGGGAGAGGCATTCAATAAAACCAACTGCATAGTCCGCCATCTCCTTGCTGTAATGAGAATCCTTCGCCATATAAGAGGTTGGTTTATACTTCTTTAGTTTTCGGATATGCGGACACCTCCTTTAAAAAGACATAAAAAATAGACCTGAAGGTCCTCTGTAACGAGGAAAAGAGCCATACAGCCCTGTTCCTTTATGCGTTTTTATCTTGTTGTTAATTGTATTTCTTCATCAAAGCTTTAAGCGCAGCTTGCGCATTAGCGTCAATGGGTTCAATGTCCCAGCCTCTATCAAAGTTTGCAATGATCTGGCCATCTCGCTTTAGTATCAGTTTTGATATTCTACCCTCATCAATGCCGTAAGAGGATCCTAAGTCAAAGCTTTTAATCCAGTAATGAATGGTTCTATTTTCGACTTCGATTTTACCTTCTCTCCACATGGTCTAAACCCTCCTTAAATCCTAACTAAGATTGCCGGTAGCATTTGCTTTTCGCCGGTCTGCCAGTCGGTGTAGCTTGTCTTAACCTTGGTTAGTCCGTCCATCCTGCAACCGTGCTTTTCAAATTCGGCAAGGGATGCGATCAGTCCTGAGAAGGTGCTTGAAATGGTGATGTGGTCGATTCCATAGGCTCTGCAGGCTTTAACAATGGGTTCAATGTCGTAATCCCAAATGACCTCAGAAAAGTCGATGGTGTCGTTTCCTGCTTCCTTGCTTCTTTCGTAAGCCCAGTACATGGTGCTGTTGATTCCTGATTCCTTAAAGTTTGCGCCGGTTGCTTTGGCTTCTTCAAATGCCTTGATTTCTTTCATGTTCTCATCCTCCATTTAGTGTGGTTTTGTTTTGGTATTACATATATCACTCTAAACGAGAATAATAGCAAGTCATTTCTGTAGTAATAGAGCAGGTTTTCAGTCTCCCAATCTAATCTTCAATCGCTGTGTAACGTGGGTAGTCATAGCCTTCAGGATTTGTGAGTATCTTTTCACCGGTTTCTTTGTTGATGACCCTAATACATTGAAGCTCACCTTTTTCGTTGGTGCCGCCATCTGACTTCTTGATCCAGGGCTGATCCTCTAGAAAATCACTGGTGAACTTCTTAAACTCTGAATCACTAAGCTCCACTTCTCGAATCACAGTGTAATCAGAACCAATGACTCCATCTTCTTTTGCATCTTCAGTTGCTTCTTTTAGTTCCTTAAGGTTGTAGAACTTTCGACCAAATAATGCCTTCATTGCTGTGACTCCTTCCTGGAATTTTCCTCGATGACCTTGCAGGAATCAATGCCGTAAACCACATTCAAGCTGCTCCCATTGTCCCACTGAACCATGATGGAGCCTGTGTCATCCACGCCCCACACGGTGCCTTTTGTGCCCGTTGGCGGTGCTTGCACATCATCCATCCAAAGGAGCTGGACCCTGGCGCCAGCGGGGTACTGCTTACGTAGGTGGGCTAGTCTTTCTTTACTGATCGGTTTCATTTGGAGCACCTCCTTTGAAGGCACTGCTGCCGGATAGGTTTTGAAGGAGAATCTTTCTGTGGGTTTTGAATTCTTCTCCAATAAATCCGAGGCGGAGAAGGAAGCAGCGAAATGCGTATTTTTCATTATCGACGTCTTTCTCTTTTACGGTGATTCTCTTTTGGGTTTTCGCCATCTCACAAAGCTTTGTAATGAACTGGGAGTAGGCTTTTATCTCATCCGGATTTGGTAGCTTTGAAAACCAAGGGAAGCTTATGCGTTCCTCGTCGGATTCAATGGGAAGGGTATCCACATTCAGAGCCTTCTTAATCAAGTTGCCTTTTGCATCTAGCAATTTGGCTAGCTTCTCCAGGTCTTCATCGGAGAGGGAGTCTTTTGGAATCTGGATGATGAGTCCAGTTTCTTCAGGTTCCGTTTCAGCAGGAGCTGGTTCATCTACCTCAGCTTCAAACCCTGCCTCTTGTAATTTTTTCATCAGCGTCTTGATATCGGCCTGAACCACTTCTCTGTCAAAGGTTAGTTCTCCGTCTTTTCCGATGTGGTAGGGTCCGACCTGGTAAGCGCAGGATGGAACACCCAGGTACTTTGAGGGAACCTCTGTGATTTCACTGATGAGTTTCACCAGCTTTTTTCGTTCGTTACCAGTTACGTTGTAATTGATTTTCATGGTATTGACCTCCTTGTTTTTTGCTTACTACATATATCACTCTAATTGATGTAAATAGCAAGTCTATCTTTCGATAGTTGTGTTATTTATTTTCAGGGAGGTCACTGTAGCGGTATTCTTTGCCATCACGCAGGAGATAGACATCATCTGATGATTCAACGCTAGAAATAAACCTTTCAACTATAACGTCACAAAACTTCTCATCAAGCTCAATGGTATGACAAATCCGCTGGGTCTGGTCACAGGCAATGAGGGTACTGCCAGAGCCGCCAAAGGGATCAAGGACGATGCAGTTACTGAGACTTGAATTAAGGATTGGATGAGCCACAAGAGCCACCGGCTTCATTGTTGGATGAGAGCCATTCTTCTTAGGTTTTTCAAATTCCCAGATGGTCGTTTGTTTTCGATCTGCGTACCAGTTATGCTTGCCTTTTTTCTTCCACCCAAAGAGCACCGGTTCATGCTGCCACTGGTATGGAGATCTACCAAGGACCAACGATTGCTTTTTCCAAATGCAGGTGCCGGATAGATAGAAGCCAGCTTCAGCAAAGGCTCTTCTAAAGTTCAGCCCTTCCGTATCTGCATGGAAGACATAGATAGAAGAGTCCTGCGTCATCACAGCTTCCGTATTGGTAAAGGCTGCCAGTAGGAATTCATAGAAAGCAGAATCACCCATGTTGTCGTTTTTAATTTTTCCGGCAGAGCCTTCATAGTTTACATTGTAAGGGGGATCTGTCACCACTAGGTTTGCCAGCTTTCCATCCATGAGTAGCGTGAAGGTTTCAGCCTTGGTGGAATCACCGCAGACCAGTCTATGGGGACCAAGCTTCCA
>WPCK01107910.1_pt1 | contig 25014 bp, 25 predicted proteins | sample 5399851 | NCBI WGS metagenome assembly WPCK01 (sample SAMN12869471, study PRJNA574797) | sludge metagenome | isolation source: wastewater treatment of pH11 | place: China:Beijing | collected 2019-05-20 | reverse complement strand
CGCCGACCGGCTGTCCGATCCAGCGCAGCGTGCCGTCGGCGGCGATCGCCAGGTCGTTGTTGGGCGAATGGGCAAAGCGCTCGGCGCGCGCTTCGAACTCGCCGGCCAGCGCCTTTTGTGCAGCCTGGCGCACGGCGCGGGCATCCTCGCCGCTGGCCTGCTGGTCCGGCGTGAAGCGGAACCCGTTGAGTTCCCCGACATGGTGGCCCTCGACGAGCACGGCGCCCGTGGGGCTGATTTCGGCTTCCAGCATGGCGTTCTCTCTCAGGCGCTTCTGCAGCACGCTCGTCCGGCGATCGACGAACCGCCGCGTCAGGCGTTCGTGCAGCGCGTCCGACAAGCGGTCCTCTATCGCGCGCGTGCGTTCCTGCCAATGGGCAGGTTGCCTCAGCCAGCCCGGACGGTTCGACACGTAGGTCCAGGTGCGGATCTGGGCAATGCGGTGCGACAGCGCGTCAATGTCGCCTTCCGTCGTGTCGGCGCGCCGCACCTGCTCGGCCAGATAGTCCTCGTCGACCTGGCCACGGCGGGCCAGGTCGGCAAAGATCGTGCCGACGATGTCGGCGTGCTGGGCCGGGGCGATGCGTCGATAGTCGGGCAGGGCGCAAACCTCCCACAGCCGCTCCACCCGGGTCGGCGTATCGGCGAGCCTGGCGATTTCGGGATCGCGCACCAGAAGCTCGAGCGTGCGCTGGTCGATCGCCGGCAGCGCGCGGGTCAGCCCGTCCTGCGGCGCCGGCATCTCCAGCGACGCGCGCAGGGCGGAAAGCGAGGAGAAGTCGACCTTGGCGGAACGCCACTGCATGACCTTCACGGCATCGAAGTCATGGCTTTCGATGCGCCGCACCAGCTCCTCGTCGAAGACGTCGGCGTGCCCGGTGACGCCGAAGGAACCGTCGCGCATGTGGCGCCCGGCGCGTCCGGCGATCTGGCCAAGCTCGGCGGGCGACAGGTCGCGGTGATGATAGCCGTCGAACTTGCGCGTCTGGGCGAAGGCGACGTGATCGACATCGAGGTTGAGGCCCATGCCGATGGCGTCGGTGGCGACAAGAAAGTCGACATCGCCGGACTGGTAGAGCTCCACCTGGGCGTTGCGGGTGCGCGGCGACAGCGCCCCCAGGACAACGGCGGCGCCGCCGCGCTGACGCCGGATCAGCTCGGCGATGGCGTAGACCTCGTCGGCCGAGAACGCCACGATCGCCGAGCGACGCGGAAGCCGCGTGACCTTCTTCGAGCCGGCCCAGGTGAGGTGCGACATGCGCGGGCGTGTCACTACGTTCACGCCGCGCAGCAACCGTTCCAGGATTGGCCGCATGGTCAGCGCGCCCAGCAGCAGGGTCTCGCCCCGTCCGCGCAGGTGCAGGATACGGTCGGTGAAGATGTGGCCGCGCTCGAAATCGGCGGCCAGCTGCACCTCGTCGATGGCGACGAAGTCGGCCGTGGTGTCACGCGGCAGCGCCTCGACGGTGCAGACCGAAAAGCGCGCGCCGGCGGGCTGGATCTTCTCCTCGCCGGTGATGAGCGCGACGTTTCGCTCGCCGACCTTCTCGCAGACACGCTGATAGACCTCGCGCGCCAGCAGGCGCAGCGGCAGGCCGATCAGCCCGGTCGGATGCGCCACCATGCGCTCGATGGCAAGGTGGGTCTTGCCGGTATTGGTCGGCCCCAGAACGGCAGTGACATCGCGGCCGGACAAGACCAGGGGCGCGGCGGAAGGATGGGTCATGGCGGCGGACGCATAGCGCACCATGACGGGCAAGACAAAGGCCAACCGACGTCGGGACACCGCAACCGGAACGAGTCTGGAACAAACCGGCGACGAATCGCGGACTCGCCATGGTTGTCGGTTTGTTCTGTCCTGGGGCCCTGCAACCGTCCGACATCAGCGTCGGGTACTCGCCCGCGGCACCGGTCCCGGGCAGAAAACCACAATGGTTAACAGAACCTTGACGAAGTGGATCGAATTTTCGGGATTCCGCGGGCAGGCGGGTGCGGTTGCCGGCACTCGGCAGGCTCCGATGCCGAATGCAATCCTTGATTGTGCACCTCCTCGGCCGATGTTTCCGGTGGCGCTGGCGTGCAAGCTATGGCTAAAATTGCCGACGCGGAGGGACGCAGGCCGATGGCACAGTCGATCGGATCACGCGCGGGCGGGCGGCTGATGGCCGCCGGGCTTCTCCTTGCCTTTGCCGCCACGGCCACGGCAGGCGAGGTGCGGATCGACCGGCGCTACTACGCGGTCACGGGGAAGGATCGCGCCGGGGTCGCCGCTGCCATCCGTTTCAATGGTCCGCGCGGCGGCTCGGCGTTCGGGCTGGCCTTCATCGATTTCGTGCCGAAGTGGAAGGCAGAGATCCATGGCGCCGCGTGCCGTGTCGTTTCGGCCGATGTCGGGCTCGACATTTCCATCATCCTGCCGCGCTGGGAAGGGCGACAGAACGCGCCGCCGGCTGTCGCGGCGCATGCGCGCCGCTTCGAGCAGGCGATCGAGCGCCACGAGATGCAGCATGTGGCCATTGCGCGGCGCTATGCGGCGGAGATGCGAAACCGCCTGCTTCGCCTGCCGTCCAGGCCGCAGTGCCATGAGGTGCGCGCCGCCGGCAAGGCGGCGATCGAAGAGGTGAAGCGGCGTCATCTCGCCGCGCAGCGCCGGTTCGACGCCGGATCGCACAAGGGGCTGAAACGGCTTCTGTAAGCCTCAGCTGACCATTTCGCAGCGTTTCCAGGTCACTGGCGTTCCATCCCCGGGCGTGCGGATCACGCCCATCTCGTCGTCACTGTAGAGGCGCATGCGCACCTCGACGCCGGCGTCGGGATCGCCCGGCGGCCCGACATAGCGGAAGGCATGGCGATCGTACTCGCCGGTGATGGTCTGTCCGGAGGGAATTTCGATCGACGGTCCCTCGATCTTCACATGCTGGCCGGTCGGCGAGCACCAGTCGCCGTCGATCCGGTCGGCGAGCGCCGGCATGACGCCAAGGGCAAGGCAAAGGGCGGCAAGCAGCATCCGGTTCATGGCGGGTCTCCCCTTGCCCGCAGGATAGCGCAATCGTCCGGCCTGGATAGCCGGCCGGGCGGAACATAGCGTTCACCGCGGCCGGACCCCGTAGTTTCGATCCTGCGCATTCATCCGGCGTTCATCGTCCCGATCCTACGTCGGGTGGCCCCGGTGCGTCGCCGCGACCGCGATCTGCAACCGCCGGCACGAATCCGGCTTGCCGGATTCGCCAAATCCGTGAACATCAACGGATGCCGGCCCGTTTCCTGCCGGCAGGAGGAGGGACTCATGAACAAACGCCTTGCAGCCGAATTCCTCGGCACGTTCTGGCTTGTCTTCGGCGGCTGCGGCAGCGCCGTGCTTGCCGCCGGCTTTCCCGAACTCGGCATCGGTTTTGCCGGTGTCTCGCTTGCCTTCGGCCTGACGGTGCTGACGATGGCCTATGCGGTCGGCGGCATTTCCGGCGGGCATTTCAATCCGGCGGTCTCGCTCGGCCTGATGACGGCCGGGCGCTTCGGCGCCAGGGATCTGCTGCCCTACTGGATCGCCCAGGTGCTCGGCGCCATCGCCGCCGCGGCGGTGCTGTGGTTCATTGCGTCCGGAAAGGCCGGATTCGTCGCCGGCGGGTTTGCTGCCAACGGCTTCGCCGAACATTCGCCCGGCGGCTACGGCGTCGGGGCCGCGCTCGCCATCGAAGTGGTCATGACGTTCATGTTCCTCATGATCATCCTTGGCGTGACGGCGAAACGGGCGCCGGCCGGCTTCGCGCCGATCGCCATCGGCCTGGCGCTGACCCTCATCCACCTTGTGTCCATCCCGGTCACCAACACGTCGGTCAACCCGGCGCGCTCCACCGGCGTGGCGCTGTTTGCCGACAGTTGGGCGCTGGCGCAATTGTGGCTGTTCTGGGTGGCGCCGCTGTTCGGCGCGGCGGCGGCCGGCATGGTGCACAAGGCGCTGTTCGGCGACGACTGATCCCGGACAGGCGCACGAAAAAAGGCCCGGCGGGCAACCGCCGGGCCTTTGCCGTTCCGCCCTTGCGAAGGGTCAGGAGAAGAACTGGCCGCCATTGGCCGAGAGCGTCGAACCGGTGATGAAGCCGGCGTCGTCGGCGGCCAGGAACACCACGGCGCGGGCGATTTCCTCCGGCTCGCCGAGCCGGCCGACCGGGATCTGCGGGATGATGCGCTCGTTGAGCACCTTCTCGTCGATGGCCTTCACCATGTCGGTGCCGATATAGCCGGGCGCCACGACGTTGACGGTGATGCCGGCGCGCGCGCCCTCCTGGGCGAGTGCCCGGGTGAAGCCGATGTCGCCGGCCTTGGCGGCGGAATAGTTGGCCTGGCCGGCCTGGCCCTTCTGGCCATTCACCGACGAAATGTTGATGACGCGGCCGAACTTCATGTCGCGCATGCCGTTCCACACGCAATGCGTCATGTTGAAGACGCCGGTGAGGTTGGTGTCGATGACTTCCTTCCACTGCGCCGGCGTCATCCTGTGGAACATGGCGTCGCGGGTGATGCCGGCATTGTTGACCAGCACGGCAACCGGACCGAGATCGGCCACGACACTGGCGACCCCGGCCGCGCACGCCTCATAGTCGGCGACCGACCATTTGTAGGTCCTGATGCCGGTCTCGGCGGTGAACTTCGCCGCCGCCTCGTCGTTGCCGGCATAGTTGGCGGCAACTGCGTAGCCGGCGTTCTTCAGCGCGATGGAGATCGCCGCGCCGATGCCGCGCGAACCTCCGGTGACGATGGCGACCTTGGACATTGTCTTCTCCCCTTGCGGTCAATTCTTTGAAACGAATACGGCAGCTTCTTCCACCATTTCGGACGCGGCAAGCCGGAAGTAGGCGAGGAAGATGTCCATGTTCCTCGGATCGTCGGCCGGGAGGTTCACTCCGCACTGATCCTGCAGGACGAAGACGAACTCGACGATCGGCGACAGCGAACCGGTCGCCTTGGCCTGAAGCGCATTCACCAGCGTGGCCCGCACCCCGTCGAGCATGTCCTTCGACTGGTGTTGCCGGACGCAGGCCGCGGCGGCGCCGATATCGATGTCCTCGGCATGTGCCGCCGCCGCGCCTGAAAGCGCCAGGGCAAGGGCCAGTGACCGCGCCAGAACTACCCCGCCCATGTCATCGGCCCCGATCTTCGCTCACACCGCCTCGACGCACATCGCCACGCCCATGCCGCCGCCGATGCACAGCGTGGCAAGGCCTTTCCTGGCCTTGCGGCGCTGCATCTCGAACAGGAGCGTGTTGAGGATGCGCGCACCCGAGGCGCCGACCGGATGGCCGATGGCGATGGCGCCGCCATTGACGTTGACGATCGAGGGATCCCAGCCCATGTCCTTGTTGACCGCGAGGGCCTGCGCGGCGAATGCCTCGTTGGCCTCCACGAGATCGAGGTGATCGACCTTCCAGTGCGCCTTGGCAAGCGCAGCGCGCGACGACGGGATCGGGCCGGTGCCCATGACCTGCGGATCGACGCCGGCGGTCGCCCAGGACGCGATGCGCGCCATCGGGGTGATGCCGCGACGCGCCGCTTCCTTTTCAGTCATCAGCACGATCGCGGCCGCGCCGTCGTTGATTCCGGATGCGTTGGCCGCCGTCACCGTGCCCTCCTTGTCGAAGGCCGGCGAGAGCTTGGCGATGCTTTCAAGGGTCACGCCGTGCTTGATGTACTCATCCTTGTCGACCATGTGCTCGCCGCGGCGCATCTTGACCGTGACAGGCGCGATCTCGTCGTGGAACTTGCCGGCTGCCTGCGCGGCCTCGGCCTTGTTCTGCGAGGCGACGGCGAAGGCGTCCTGCTCCTCGCGCGACAATTGCCAGTGGCGGGCGACATTCTCGGCGGTATTGCCCATGTGGTAGCCGTAGAAGGCGTCCGTCAGGCCGTCCTTGAGCATGGTGTCGACGAATTTGAGGTCGCCCATCTTGGTGCCGGGGCGCAGGTGCGCGGCATGCGGCGCGAGCGACATGGACTCCTGGCCGCCGGCCACGATGATCTGGGCATCGCCGGTGGCAATCTGCTGCATGCCGAGCGCGACGGCGCGCAGGCCCGAGCCGCAGAGCTGGTTGAGGCCCCATGCGGTCTTCTCGAAGGGAATGCCGGCAGCCATTGCCGCCTGGCGTGCCGGGTTCTGGCCCTGCCCGGCGGAGAGGATCTGGCCGAGGATCACCTCGTCGACATCGTGCGGATCAACACCGGCGCGCGCGAGCGCGGCCTTGATGGCGGTCGCCCCGAGTTCATGGGCGGGCACATTGGCGAGGGCGCCGTTGAAGCTGCCGACGGGGGTGCGCGCGGCGCTGGCCACGACGATCGATGCTGCACTCATGGAGGTTCTCCTGGGGAACGGGGAGGTTCTGCATGCTCTTTGCCGGTTCCCACGCGCGAGTCAAACCCGGAAAAGGTCTTAGTCCGGCAGGCGGAAGCGGCGCCGGACGTGCCGTCTTTTCGCACCGCGGCGCAATGGCGGCGCTGCGCCGCACAAAATGCGCTTTCCAATGCCTGTTTTTTGGGCTTAGATTTTTTGCCGGTGGATGGCGCCGCCCGGCTTTCTCGCGGCGCGACGGACGGAGCGACTCATGCCCGACAGGACAGAGCCGGTCATCATCAAGAAGTACGCCAACCGGCGTCTCTATCACACCGGGACTTCGACCTATGTGACGCTCGAGGATCTCGCGCGCATGGTCAAGAAGGGCGATGAGTTCGTCGTCCAGGATGCCAAGACCGGAGACGACATCACGCATCCGGTCCTGACCCAGATCATCTTCGAACTGGAAAACAAGGACGGGCAGAACATGCTGCCCATCCCGTTCCTGCGCCAGCTCATCAGCTATTATGGCGACCAGATGCAGATGATCGTGCCGAGCTTCCTCGAGCAGTCGATGAATGCGTTCCGCAAGGAGCAGGATCGCATGCGCGAGCAGATGACGACGATCTTCGGCAAGGGGCCGGCGGAGATGCTGGACATGTCGAGCGCCATGCAGGCGGTCGAGGAGCAGACCCGCCGCAACATCGAGATGTTCCAGAACGCCATGGCGATGTTCTCGCCGTTCGGGTCGCAGCAGGGCAAGGACAAGAGCGCCGCCGCGGAGCGCCGCGGCGAGGAGCTGAAGGAGCTCAAGGAGCAGATCGCCGCGATGAAGCAGCGCATCGACCAGATGGGCGGCGAGTAGGTCAGCTCACGCGGACATCGCGGCCGGCGCCGCGCAGCGACACGACGAACCCGCCCAGAACATCGATGAGCGCGATCGCCATCAGCGTGAAGAACACCGGGTGGGCGGCGCCGCGCACCAGCAGGAACTCCACCAGGAAGGCGACGAACACGAACATCGACAGCATGTGGTCGGTGACGGAGGCGTCATAGCCACGCGAGGCCTTGACGATTTCCAGGAGCAGCAGGACCAGGCCCAGCAGGATCAGCGCGTCGCCTGCCGACATCGTCCACACGCCGCCCGAAATCATCGGCAGCGACAGCAGCGGCGTGGCCCAGACGTCGACCGCGGCGCCGAACGCACCGGCGAGGCCGAGGTTGAACAGAAGGAACGGAATGATCAGAAGCGGGATGCGGGAAAGCATGGGCAGTCTCCGGATTGCGTCCCTTTTCTTTCGCTGCCCGGCGCCAAGGTCAAGGCGCGCGCGTCCGGCAAACGCAAAAAGGACCGGCCGGGGCCGGTCCTTCCGTCCCGCCTGCGCGGCGATCAGGACTTCGGATCGAGAATCTGGCGGCCGCGATACATGCCGGACTTTAGGTCGACATGATGCGGACGGCGCAGTTCGCCGGAGTTCTTGTCCTCGACATAGGTCGGGGCCTTCAGCGCGTCGGCCGAACGGCGCATGCCGCGCTTCGACGGCGAGGTTTTCCTTTTGGGAACAGCCATGGTCTTGCTCCAGAACGTGGCGCCGAACCCGGGACCGGTGATCGAAAACGGGCGCGGCGGGGAAAAAAGTCGGTGGCCTATACACGCAAGCTGACGGTTTTGCCAGCGGCCAGATGAAAAAATCACTTCACGCAGCCAACATAGGCGCCGGCCTGGGCGGCGCGGCGCTCGATCACGGCAGCCAGCTTGCGCAGTGCCGCGGTCGGCTTGGCGGGATTGCGCTTGACCGGGTTGGGCAGCGTGACGGCGAGCAGCGCGGCCTGGCGGGCGGTAAGGTTTTTCGCCGAGCGGCCGAAATGGTGGCGGGCCGCCGCTTCGATGCCGTAGATGCCCGGGCCCCATTCGGCGATGTTGAGGTAGATTTCCATGATCCGGCGCTTGGTCAGCACCAGATCGTAGCCGACGGCCATCGGCAATTCGAGAAGCTTGCGCAGGATCGACCGGCCCGGCCACAGGAACAGGTTCTTCACCGACTGCATGGTCAGGGTCGAGGCGCCACGCACCGGCTCGCCATCAACGGCGTCGTCGATGACACCGCCCAGTTCGCGCAGGTCGATGCCCCAATGGGCGCAGAACTGCCCATCCTCCGACATGATGACGGAGTGGATCAGCACCGGCGCGATCTCCTCCATGTCCACCCAGCGCCGGTCATAGCCCTTCAGCGTGACGAGGTCGCCCGCCATCAGCGTCGAGACGGGATGGACGAAGGGCAGGGCGTAGACCAGGGTGAGGATCAGCGGAATGGTGGCCAGGACCACGACGATGCGGGCCAGGGGAAGCGCCAGGCGCCCGAGCATCCGCCTTGGCCAACCCGGCGCTGTGCTGTTGTCGCGAGCGGTCGCCAACCCCGCCTGTCTCCGTTTCCAGCCTGCATATTGTGTGGCGCCGCCACATGCAATCACGCTGCACGCCGCCCTTGTTGCGATGCCGCGCGAATGCGGCTATAGGCGATCTTCTCCCTTATTCCGGTGGTCGATACCACCGCCCGCGCGGGAACGCGGGCGCAACAAGAGGATTTGTGTCATGACCCAGCTTCTGATGCCCAAGGCCACCGCTGTCTGGCTCGTCGACAACACATCGCTCAGCTTCGACCAGATCGCCGATTTCTGCCGCCTTCATCCGCTGGAGGTCAAAGCCATTGCCGACGGCGAGGCCGCCCAGGGCATCCGGGGCCTCGACCCGGTGTCGGGCGGGCAGTTGTCGCGTGAGGAAATCGAGCGCGGCGAAGCCGATCCGGCCCATCGGCTGCATGTGCTGGAGCCGAAGGTCCGCGTGCCGGAAACCAAGCGCAAGGGGCCGCGCTACACGCCGCTGTCGAAGCGTCATGACCGTCCCAACGCCATCCTCTGGCTGGTGCGCAACCATCCGGAACTGAAGGACGCGCAGATCTCGCGCCTCGTCGGCACCACGAAGACCACGATCGAGCAGGTGCGCAACCGCACGCACTGGAACTCCGCCAGCCTGCAGCCGATGGATCCGGTGACGCTTGGCCTGTGCTCGCAGATCGACCTCGACCTCGAGGTCGGGCGCGCGGCACGGGCGCGTGGCGAAGTCGCGCCGGTCGGCGACACGCTGTTGCCGGCCGCGGTGACGGAACGGCTGGAGCCGGCGCCGGTGGCGCCGGAGGACGAGGAACTCGATGCCTCCAAGGTGTTTGCAAAGCTGTCGTCGCTCAAGGGGCGTGATCTCGACGACGACGAATGATCAGGCGCGGTCGGCGCTGTTCTCCATGCGCCGGTAGAAATCGGCGAGCGCGCGGCCCCGTTCAGGGCTGAATGTGCGGCCGGTCGGGCCGAGTGCGGCAATGCGGTCGATGCGGAAGGTGCGGAAATCGTCGCGCATCTCGCACCAGGCCACCAGCGTCCACACCTTGCCCCAGAACCACAGGCCGAGCGGCCGGACCTGCCGGTGCGTGGCGTCGCCCTTCTCGTCGAGATAGTCGACGGCAAGGATCGCGCGGGAATCGATCGCCTTTTCGATCAGGTCGATGCGGAGGCGGTCGGCCTCCGTCAGGGCTGTCGACGGCGCGTGGATCTCGGTCGCCGCGATGCGCCGCCGGTCGGCTTCCGGCACGACGGCGCCGATCTTCTCGAGTGCTTCCTCGGCGGCGCGCGCCATCGCCGCCCCGCCCCAGGCGCGAACCATGCGTGCGCCGGCGACCAGAGCGACGATCTCGTCGCGCGAAAACATCAGCGGAGGCAGGTCGTAGCCCGCGCGCATCATGTAGCCGACGCCGGCCTCGCCATGGATCGGCACGCCGGAACCGATCAGGTCGGCGATGTCGCGATAGACGGTGCGGACCGAGACGCCCAGCCGCCCGGCGATCTGCGCCGAAGTCACCAGCCTTCCCGACCTGAGGATCTGGACGAGGCGAAACAGGCGGTCGGCGCGGCGCATGGCGTCCTTCCCTCAGGCAGCCGCGCAGGCGGGCGCGGGATGATCACGCCGGTCCGGCGGAAGGCGGCCTCGCCGAACCATGGTCAGGAGCCGCGCGTCTTGTGGTGGCGGTGCGCGGGCGAGCGCACCTTCAGCGGCGCGCCGGTTGCAAGCCGGTCCTTGATGATGAGCGAGCGCACCGTGCCGAGATCGGCCCCGCATCTGGTGCAGCGCATGCGGCCGGAAAGATCGCCCATGCGGTGCGGCGGATCGCCGGCGACCATGCCGGAGAAACCGCATTTTTCGCAACGATACCCGAAGACGGGATCGCTGTCGTCATCGTGGATGTCGAAGGCCTCCCACGCCTCAGCCATCGCCGCGCCTGCCCCCGATCAGCCGTCGCAATGCCCAGGCGATCAAGAGAGTCGCCGGGATGAACCAGGCGACGTGGCGGCCGTGAAAGCCGAGCGACGGCGGGAAGTAGGGAAACTCGACGCCTGTGGGCAGGGGCAGCAGAAAGCTCGGCAGCGAAAGGGGCGCGGTCCACAGCACGATCCAGACATTGGCGAGCCCGTCGGGCGGCGCCATCAGGAACGTGACGAGCACGAACGCCGCGCCGGCCAGGTAGGCACCTGCCACCCAGTTGCCGAGCGTACGCCGTGTCACCCGTCAACCTCGAACCTGACCCCCTGCGCCAGCGGCAGGGTGAGGCCGTAATTGATGGTGTTGGTGGCGCGGCGCATGTAGGCCTTCCACGCATCGGATCCCGACTCGCGGCCGCCGCCGGTTTCCTTCTCGCCGCCGAACGCGCCGCCGATTTCCGCGCCCGACGGGCCGATGTTGACATTGGCGATGCCGCAATCGGACCCGCGCGCCGACAGGAATGTCTCGGCCTCGCGCATGTCGAGGGTGAAGATCGAGGAGGAAAGGCCCTGCGGCACGCCATTGTGCATGGCGAGCGCGTCCCCGAAGTCGCGGTACTTCATCACGTAGAGGATCGGCGCGAAGGTTTCCTCCAGCACCGGTCCGGTCTGCCGCGGCATCTCCACCAGCGCCGGCCGGACGTAAAAGGCCTCGGCGGCGACATTGTGCGACACGCGCTCGCCGCCGCTGACTGTGCCGCCGGCGGCGCGGGCCGCGGCGAGCGCGGCCTGCATGCGCTCGAAAGCCGGTCCGTCGATCAGCGGGCCGACGAGCGTGCCGTCCTCAAGCGGGTTCCCGACCTTCACCGAGGCATAGGCGGCCTTGAGCCGCGCCACCAGGCGGTCGTGGACGCTCTCATGCACGATCAGCCGGCGCAACGTGGTGCAGCGCTGCCCGGCCGTGCCCATGGCGGCGAAAGCCACACCGCGCAGCGTCAGGTCGAGATCGGCCGACGGGCCGACGATGGCGGCGTTGTTGCCGCCGAGTTCAAGCAGCGAGCGGCCGAAGCGCGCGGCGACACGCGGTCCGACAGCCCGCCCCATCGCGGTCGAGCCCGTGGCCGAGACGAGGGGTACGCGCGCGTCGTCGACCAGTGCCTCGCCAGCCTCGCGCCCGCCGATCACGGTCACGCACAGGCCCGCCGGCGCATTTCCTCCGGCCGCGTTGTAGCGGGCGATTGCTTTCTCCATCAGCGCCTGCGTGGCGAGCGCGCTGAGCGAGGCCTTTTCCGACGGCTTCCACACGACCGCGTTGCCGCAGACCAGCGCCAGCGCCGCGTTCCAGGACCAGACGGCAACGGGGAAATTGAAGGCGGAGATGACGCCGACAACGCCGAGCGGGTGCCAGGTCTCCATCATGCGGTGGTCGCCGCGTTCGGAGGCTATGGTGAGTCCGTAGAGCTGGCGCGACAGGCCGACGGCGAAATCGCAGATGTCGATCATCTCCTGGACTTCGCCGAGGCCCTCCGAGACGATCTTGCCGACCTCGATGGAGACGAGCCGGCCAAGGGCCGCCTTGTGGATGCGCAATTCCTCGCCGAGCAGGCGCACCAGTTCGCCGCGTTTCGGCGCGGGTACGTTTCGCCAGTCGCGGAAGGCCGCGTCCGCCGCGCCGATCGCCTCGCGCGCGCCGGCGCCTCCCGTGTCGGCCAACCGCGCCAGTTGTTCGCCGGTCACCGGCGAGCGGGCAGAGATGTCGCCGTCCGCGAATGCACGCGGATCGACGCCGAGTTCGAAAAGGAGGCGGGCAGCTTCGGCGGCAAGAGACATTGAGGGGCTTCCAGTTGGGTGTCCGGCCTTATAGCCGCAGCCGGCCTGTCGCGGCAACGCGGCCCTCGTCAACGATGCGCCGATTTCGTCCCGGCCTTTGGTCCGGGCCAGCGCTGACGATTGTCCGATTGGCGATGCGGCTGCGAGCGTCTAGAACGCAGCATGGGTTCGGCGCCGTTCCGGTTCATGGCCGATTGGAGCCTGTCGCGGCGTTTCGCCGTCACGGGCGGCCTTGTCATGCTTGCCGCCATGATCGGTGTCGGCCTGTGGGTGACCAGCCGCATCGAATCGGGCGTCGTGCGCAACACGGCCAACGCCACGGCACTGTTCATGGATTCCTTCATTGCGCCGCTGACGCAGGAGCTGACGGAATCCGACACGTTGTCGATCGGCCCGATCCGTGCCATCGAGGAAATGATGGACGGGACGCGGCTGGGCGAACGCGTCGTGTCGGTGAAGATCTGGAAGCCGGACGGGCTGATCGCCTATGCCTCCAGCATCGAGGAGATCGGCAAGCGCTACGTGCCGTCGGACGACCTCGTGAAAGCCTTTGCCGGCGAGGTTTCCGGCGGTCTGACCGACCTGTCCTCGGCGGAGAATGTCGGCGAGCGCGGCCTCGCTCCGGTCCTTCTGGAGGTCTACAGCCCGATCCGCGAGAGCTTCACCGGCAGGGTGATCGCCGTCATCGAATTCTACGAAAAGGCCGATGCGCTGGTCGAGGCACTGTCGAGGGCGCGCCTGCAAAGCTGGCTGGCGGTCATCGCGTTCACCGCCTTCATCGGCGCCGGCCTTTTCGGCATTGTCGACGCCGGAAGCCGCACCATCGACCGGCAGCGCCGCACCCTTCTGGAACGGGTGGATGAATTGCAGGCCATGTCGGCGGAAAACCGGCGGCTGCGCCAGCGGGTCGAGCGCGCCTCCGGCCGCGTCTCGGAAATCGGCGAGGCGGCACTGCGCCGCCTGTCGGCCGACCTGCATGACGGCCCGGCGCAGCTCGTCGGTTTCGCGGCGCTGCGGCTCGATTCACTGCGCCGGATCGATGACGTGAAACAGCGCGACGCGGGAATCGGCGAACTCGAAGGGGTCCTCAAGCAGGCGGTCAAGGAAATCCGCGACATCGGCCAGGGCCTGTCGCTGCCGGAGATCGAGCACATGGACCTGCAGCAGGTGGCCGCCCATGCGATTGCCGCGCATGAGCGACGGACGGGCATCCATGTGGAACAGCACCTCGACATTGCGGGCGCCGCTGGCGCCGGCGCGGTCAAGGCCGGGCTTTACCGCTTCGTGCAGGAGGGCCTCAACAATGCCTGGCGGCACGCCAGCGGCGCTCCGGTGCGGGTGGAAGCGGCCATGGCCGGTCCGATGCTGACGGCGCGCATCGCCAACGATCCGGGCGCCGGGCCGCACGATGGCACTGCCGGCGGCGGTACCGGTCTGCGCGGGCTTGGCGACCGCATCGAGAGTCTCGGCGGCGTGCTGTCGTTCGACCATGGCGCCAAGGGCGCTGTCCTGTCCATGTCCATCGACCTGTCCGGAGGCCATTCCGATGCCTGAACCCACGACGCTCGTCGTTGTCGACGATCATCCTCTCTATCGCGCCGGGGTCGTGCGCACGCTCGCCGATGCCCCGGACCTGCGGGTTCTCGGCGAAGGCGATTCGGCCGACGATGCGCTCGAGCTTGTGCGACGGGTCGGCCCGAACATCGTGCTGCTCGACATTTCCATGCCGGGCGGTGGCGTTTCGGCCGCACGGCGCATCGCCGATGAGGCACCCGGCACCGCGATCATCATGCTCACCGCGTCGGAAAACGACGATGACATCATGGAATCGCTTGCCGCCGGCGCGCGCGGCTACGTGCTCAAGGGCGTCGGTGCCCATGACCTGCTGACGGTGGTCCGGGCGGTCGCGGCCGGCGGGTCCTATGTGTCGCCCTCGCTCGCCGGCCGGCTGCTGATCACGATGAAGGCGAAAGGCACGGGGCAGGCGGCACGGTCGCCGCTCGACGCACTGACCGACCGCGAGGAGGAAATCCTGCGCCAGGTCGCGGCCGGAAAGAGCAACAAGGAGGTCGGCCGCGCGCTCGGCCTGCAGGAAAAGACGGTCAAGCACTACATGACGTCGATCCTGCAGAAGCTGCAGTTGCGCAACCGCACCGAGGCAGCGCTGTTTGCGCGTGACAATCTGCGCTGACCGGGGCCGCCTCAGTTGCCGATCGCGGCACGCAGGCGTCGCTCGTCGGACGAGCGCGCCTTCCGGGTGACGACGACGCGGCCCTTGCGGTCGATCAGCTGGTACTGGCCGGCATCCACCTTTTCGCTCCAGCCATCGGCGAAGACGAGGATCACCGTATCGTCGTCGGCAAAAGCGTCGCGGATCTTGCCGTGGCCGAGCAAGGCACCGAGAAATCCGTTGACCGAAGACCCGGCTTCACCGTGACCGCCGTCATCATCGCCGCCGCCATCATCCTCTCCGCCATCATCGTCTCCGCCATGGTCATCGCCGCCGCCATGATCGTCGCCACCTTCGCCGGAACCGCTTTCCCCGTCCTTGGCCTGGGCAGCAGCGAGGGAAATCGGAAAGGCGTGATCAGCAGGATCGAACGACAGGCGAAACGGCGACAGGGCGAGAAGAACAGCGATCAGGGCCCGCCGCGCGACAGGCGGCAGAAGCAATGCGGCGTGCCCGCGGGCACTGGTCCTTTGGCGGTGCTGTGTCATGGGTTCATGGTCCGGGGCGGTTCCTACAACGTCTCTTGCGCCCTGTCTGCGGGCCAAAGTCCGAGCCGGGCCTGAAAAAGGGACGAGCGACCGGCGGGAAACCGGTCGCTCTGCGAATGAAGACCTCGGCGAAAGCGCTTCATTCGGCGACGGAACCGGGGGTGCGGGGGCGATCCCGTGGGTTCCGCCGTTCCAGGATCGCGGCGGTGTCAGCCGCGGATGAGCTTCCGGATCGCGTCCCTGACGCTACCCTTCCCGCTCTTGCCGGAATCGTCGGACGCATCGTCGTCGTCATCGTCGTTGCCGCCGCCCTGGTCAGACGTGCCGTCGTCGTCGCCGGAATCGTCGCCATCGTCGTCGTTGCCGCCGCCTTGGTCGGGCGTGCCGTCATCGCCACCGCCATCATTGCCGGAATCGTCCGATTCGCCGCCGCCATTGTCGCCGGGGCCCTGGTCGGGGGTGCCGTCATCGCCACCGCCATCCGAGCCGCGCGCCTGCGCCGCCGAGAGCGTGGTCAAGCCGCCGCCCAGGTCGAGGGTTGCCGGGAAGGCGGTGATGGCGAGTGCCAGCGCCAGCGCGCTTGCGGTCGTCTTCAGGGTCGAAATCGTCATTGGATCCTCCATCGTTCTGCGATCGAGCGGCGATCACCGCATCCGATGGGCAAAGGTTGCAGCGTCATGGCGGCCGGCGGAAGCGGTCCGGGACCTGTGCGGCCGCCCGGGCGGACCTCCTGCCTCGCAATGGTCGGACCAAGGGCCGGTACCTTCCGCCTCGACCGGGACCGGAGTCCGCGGACTGAAGAAAAAAGGGGCGGCTGGAAGCCGCCCCTGCCGGAAACCACCGGAAGCGGACTGTCAGGTGCCGATGCCGCGGCCCTTCAGTGCCGAGCCGATCTCGTCGAGGATCGCCGGATCGTCGATGGTCGCCGGCATCTTCCAGTCCTCGCGGTCGGCGATCTTCTGCATGGTGCCGCGCAGGATCTTGCCGGAACGCGTCTTCGGCAGGCGCTGCACGGTGACCACGGTCTTGAACGCGGCGACCGGGCCGATGCGGTCACGCACCAGCTTGACCACTTCCTTCTCGATCTCGGCCGTCGGCCGCGAAACGCCGAATTTCAGCACGATGAAGCCGCAGGGAATCTGCCCCTTCATGTCATCGTGGATGCCGATCACCGCGCATTCGGCGACGTCGGGATGCTCGGCGACGACTTCCTCCATGCCGCCGGTCGACAGGCGGTGGCCGGCGACATTGATGATGTCGTCGGTGCGCGCCATGATGAACAGGTAGCCGTCCTCGTCCATCAGGCCGGCGTCGGCGGTCTTGTAGTAGCCGGGGAACTCGTCGAGATAGGCGGAGCGGAAGCGGGCGTCGGCATTCCACAGCGTCGGCAGCGATCCCGGCGGCAGCGGCAGCTTCACCACGACATTGCCGAGCGTTCCCGCCTTCACCACGTGTCCGGCATCGTCCACCACCTGGATGTCGTAGCCCGGCATGGCGACCGCCGGGGAGCCGTGCTTGACCGGGAGCAGGCCGAGGCCGGAAGGGTTGCCGGCGATGGTCCAGCCGGTCTCCGTCTGCCACCAGTGATCGATGACGGGCACATTCAGCTTGCGCTCGGCCCACTTGATCGTGTCGGGATCGGCGCGCTCGCCGGCGAGAAACAGCGTGCGGAAATGGCTGAGGTCATACTGGCCGACGAGTTCGCCCTCCGGGTCGCGCTGCTTGATGGCGCGGAATGCCGTCGGCGCGGTGAACAGGACGGCGACCTTGTGCTCGGAAATCACCCGCCAGAACGCACCGGCATCGGGCGTGCCGACCGGCTTGCCTTCGTAGAGGATGGTGGTGCAGCCGGCGAGCAGCGGCGCATAGACGATGTAGGAATGGCCGACGACCCAGCCGACGTCGGAGGCCGCCCAGAACACCTCGCCCGGGTTGACGCCATACATGGCCTGCATCGACCAGTGCAGCGCCACCGCATGCCCGCCATTGTCGCGCACGACGCCCTTTGGCTGGCCCGTGGTGCCGGAGGTGTAGAGAATGTAGAGCGGGTCGGTGGCGGCGACAGGAACGCAGGCGGCGACGCGGCCGGCGGCCCGGGCTTCGGCCATGGCCGCTTCATAGTCGGTGTCGCGGCCCGCGATCAGGTCGCAGCGCAGGTCGTCGCGCTGCAGGACCAGGCACTTGTCGACCTTGTGTCCCGACGTGGCGATCGCTTCGTCAAGGAGCGGCTTGTAGGCCACGATGCGGCCGGGCTCCAGGCCGCAGGAGGCCGAGACAATCAGCTTCGGTTGCGCATCGTCGATGCGGGTGGCCAGTTCGCGCGCCGCGAATCCGCCGAAGACGACGGAATGGATGGCGCCGATGCGGGCGCAGGCGAGCATGGCGAAGGCGGCTTCGGGCACCATCGGCATGTAGATGATGACGCGGTCGCCCCTGGTCACGCCCTGCGCGGCGATGACGGCGGCGAGCGTTTCCACTTCGCCTTTCAGTTCGGCATAGGTGTAGGCGCGCTTGCGGCCGGTGATCGGGCTGTCATAGATGAGCGCGTTCTGGTCGGCGCGACCGCCGGCGACATGCCGGTCGACGGCATTGTAACAGGTATTCATGACGCCGCCGGCGAACCAGCGCCCATAGACGCCCTGGGTCGGGTCGAACACGCGGTCCCAGGTCTTCGTCCATTCCAGCGCGCCGGCGGCCTTCGCCCAGAACGCTTCCGGGTCGGCCTGCCAGCCGGCATAGGTTTCGTGGTAGCGCGACGCCATGACGGCTTCCTCCCGCGGTCAATAGGGAGTCCGTTCTAACCCCGCGCGCCGTCGGGCGCCATTTGGACTTGCGTCGCAGACGGTCGCGTCAGGCCACCATCGGATCGGCGAAGTTCACCGCCGTCAGGCTCGCGAGATCGACATGCCACAGCACCAGGGTCTGTCCGCCGTCGAACTCGAAGATGGTGTTCTGTCCGTCCATGTAGGCATAGTCGAGTGCGGACTTTCCGTCCTCGACAAGGCCGTCGAGCAGGACGATCTCGTCGTGGTCGACATTGAAATCGGTGATGAAGTCGCGGTCGGAATTCGTCCCGAACACGAAATGGTCGGCACCGTCGCCGCCGGTCAGGACGTCGAAACCGGCGCCGCCGAACAGCGTGTCCTCGGCGTCGCCGCCGACGAGGCGATCATCGGCATCCGTGCCGACGAGGTCGAGCGGGGTGGCTGCCATGTCGGGCACCACGTCGAACATGTCCGCCGTCAGGTCCGCGAGCGCCACGTGCCAGAGCACCAGCACATTGCCGTCGGGAAACTCAAGAATGGTCGAAGGCCCGTCCTGGTAGGCGTAGTCGAGCGGCGACTTGCCGTCGGCGACCACCGATGTTCCAAGCTGGATCATGTCGATGCCGGGCTGGAAGTCGATGATGTAGTCGTAGCCCGAGCCGGCGCCGAAGACGAAGATGTCGGCGCCTTCGCCGCCCCAGACCGTATCCAGGCCGGCCCCGGCCTCGATGATGTCCTCGCCGGCCCCGGCATTGATCGTGTCATCGCCGCCGAGGCCCTTGATGTGGTCGACGCCATCGGTGCCGTCGATCATGTCGGCCTGGTCGGTGCCGACGATCTCGTTGGCCGGCGTCACGAGCAATCCGCCCTTGGCGATTGCCTCGGCGATACCGGCCGCGTCGACCGACTTGCCGTTGGAAAACAGGATGGACTCGATGCCGGAACCGGCACGCAGGAACTGGTTGGCGACGGTGATCGTCTCGCCGGTGCTCAGGATGGTGACGATCAGATTGCGACCCTGGACCGACAGTTTCACATCGTCCATGCCGATGCCGTCGAGCTTCAGGACGTCGACCGCGTTGCGGTCGTTGACATCCTCCACGATGCGCACGCTGTCGGACGACCGCGTGAACACGTAGGTGTCGGAGCCGCGCGAACCGAGCAGGGTGGAGTAGCCGTCCCAGTCGTCGAACAGGTTGTTCCCGGTGGTGCCGGTCACGGTCCCGGCCTTCGAATTGAATTTCAGATTGACATCGCGCAGTCCGTCGGAGGCGAACTCGGCGGCGGAGATCGTCTTGCCGTCGGCAAAGACCACCGATTCGATGCCATAGCCGCCGCCGGATTTCTGGAACTGGTTCTTGACGGTGATGGTCTCGCCGGTCGCTTTGACGCGCAGGACCATGTCGTTGCCCTTGCGCAGGATGTCGACATCGTCCGACTTCAGGCCGCGCAGTTCGAGCCGGTCATGGTCGCCACCGTAGCGGCCCTCGTTGATGGTCATCGAGCCATCACCGACCGAGAAGCGATAGTCGTCGCCGCCGCGGCCACCAGCCATCCAGTCGAAGCCGCCCTTGGACTCGATCGTGTCGGCCTTCGACGAGCCACAGATCTGACGCTTGTCGACGTCGAACTGCAGATTGCCGATCTTGTATTTCTTTGCCGAAGACATGGTGCCGTCCTTGTTGTGGCCCCATGATCCGGCGTTCCGGTCGGCAATTCGTTAATTTCCGTAAAGAGTTCAACTGCCGGTAAGCCAGCGGTTGAGGCCGGCGGCGCGAATTGATTCAAATCGAAGCGAAAGCCCCGCGGTTCAGCGGTCGAGCAACAGCGGTGCCAGATGCTCCGCCCAGGCGCGGTAGCCGAGCGGGCCGGCGTGAAAGCCGTCGGAGGCAAAGCCGAGCGGACTGCCGACGGGCAGGGGCGGCGCAGCGCTGATGCCGCGCTCGCGGGACAGGCGGGCACCGAGCGCGTTGACAGCGTTGGCGCGCACCGACAGCACGCGCGCAAGAAACGCCGGCAGCGCCGGCACGTCGCGCATCTCGACAACGGGCGACCAGAGGATGCGCGCGGAGGGGAAGCGCGCCACCAGCGCGTAGGCCAGCCCGCCGAAGTCGCGCTTGAAGCGCGACAGCGTGTGAAAGTTCTTGGCGTCGTTGGTGCCGATCGACAGCACGATGTGGGTATAGGCGTCGCGCGGCAGGTGCTTGACGACATGATCGCGGATTTCGCCCGCCGTGGCGGAGGAGAACCCGGCGATGCGCCAGTGCACGGCCTGGCCGGTCCGTTCGCTGAGGATGCCGGCCAGTTGCGGCGCGAGGCTCTGATCGTGGGTCTCGGCGCCGACACCCGCGGCGGAGGAATCGCCGAGCACCAGGAGGCGGATGGCCGGAGTGCCAGCGCCGGCAACGCCTTCGCGCGGGCCTTCCGGCGGCGCCAGCCGTCCGGCCTTGCGACGCACGGCAAGGCCCTGGGCCAGCACGACGGGAAGGACAAGCCAGGTCAGGATCGGTTTCATGGCTGCCGGTTCAAGCGAAAGCCGGGCCGAATGTAAAGCGGGCGGCCCGGTTCGCCGCCCGCCTGTGCCGGTCCGATGCAGGGGTTCAGCCGCGCAGCGCTTCCACGCCGGGCAGGGCCTTGCCTTCCATCCATTCCAGGAACGCGCCACCGGCGGTGGAGACGTAGGTCAGGTCACCGGCGATGCCGGCGTGGTTGAGCGCCGACACGGTGTCGCCGCCACCGGCGACCGAGACCAGCTGGCCGGACTGCGTCAGGCCGGCGACGTGCCGCGCCACGGCCACGGTGGCCCGGTCGAAGGGCGTCAGTTCGAAGGCGCCGAGCGGGCCGTTCCAGATCACGGTCTTCGCCGTCGACAGCGCGGCGTTGATTTCGCGCACCGAGGCGTCGCCGGCGTCGAGGATCATGGCGTCGGCCGGCACTGCGTCGAGCGCGACGGTGCGGTTGTCGGCATTGGCCTCGAACTTCCACGCCACGACCGCGTCCACCGGCAGGATGATGCGGCAGCCGGCATCCTTGGCCGCCGCCATGATGCGCCGCGCCGTGTCGGCAAGGTCATGCTCGCACAGGCTCTTGCCGACATTGACGCCCTGCGCGGCCAGGAACGTGTTGGCCATGCCGCCGCCGATGACGAGCATGTCGACCTTCTTCACGAGGTTTTCCAGCAGGTCGATCTTGGAGGAGACCTTGGCGCCACCGACAATGGCGGCCACCGGCCGCTTCGGCTGGCCGAGACCGGCTTCCAGCGCCTCAAGCTCGGCCTGCATGGTGCGGCCGGCCACGGCGGTCATGTGGTGGGCGAGGCCCTCGGTCGAGGCATGGGCGCGGTGCGCGGCGGAGAAGGCGTCGTTGACGAAGACATCGCCATTTGCCGCCAGCGCGGCGGTGAATTCGGCGTCGTTCTTCTCCTCGCCCTTGTGGAAGCGGGTGTTCTCCAGCATCAGCACGTCGCCGTCGGCCATGCGGGCAACCGCCCTTGTCGCCGCCTCGCCGATGCAGTCGGTGGCAAAGCCCACCGGCCTGCCGATGATTTCGGCGGTCTCGGCGGCGACGGGAGCAAGCGAGAATTCGGCCGAAGGCGCGCCCTTCGGGCGGCCGAAATGGGCCAGCAGGACCACCTTCGCGCCCTTGTCGGCCAGTTCGTTGATGGTCGGCGCAACGCGCTCGATGCGGGTGGCGTCGGTCACCTTGCCATCGGCCATCGGCACGTTGAGATCGACGCGCAGGAGGACGCGCTTGCCGGTGATGTCGCCGAGATCGTCGATGGTGCGGAATTTCGCCATGGCAGCTTCCTCGCTTCTGAAAACCGGCGGCACATTACAATTGTGTCCCCGCGGCGCAATGGCCGAACCGGTCAGGAGGCGCGACGGAAGCGCGCGGCCAGCCGCTTCAGCAGCGTGGCCGGTGAAATCCAGGCCGGAACCGGCGGCTCGGGGCGCGGCTCGAGCGATATGCCGGCCTCCACGACACGGCCGCGCTCGTCGATGTCGCGCACGATGAGGTCGACCGGACCGAGCGCGACGCGGTCGGCATATTCGGCGCGTCCGCCGAGACGCTCCTGCATCAGGTCGGCAATCGAATGGCCGCGCTCGCCGGCACCGATCACCGCGCCGTAGGCATCGGCGAGCGCGCCGGCCGGCTGCGACGGATCGATGGTGAACGCACCGAAGAAGTCGGCATCGTCCGGGGACAGTCGCTCCTGGCGCGCGAACAGCCGGTCGAGCAGGCGCGGATAGGTGTCGGGCACGAAGATGTAGACGATGTCGCCTTCGGTCAGCCGGCCGGCGAACTGGAAGCGCATGGAGCGGCCGGCGCGCACCACCAGCGAGGGCCGGGCCCAGCGCGGAATGCGCGCGCCCTTGCACACCGGACTGCCGGCAATCACGCGATAGGCTAGCAGTTCGTGGTGGGCATAGCCGGGCAGTTCAAGCTCCACCTTGTCGACCGGCCCGGTGCGCAGCGGCGCGATGAGCCCGAGGCGGCGGGCGACTGGCCCGATGCCCCAGCCCTGCACCAGCAGCGACACGATGACCATGATGAACACGGTGTTGAAGATGGCGGTGCCGCCGGGCAGGCCGGCGGCGATCGGCAGCAGCGCCAGCAGGATCGACACGGCGCCGCGCAGGCCGACGAACGAGATGAAGGCGATTTCCGACGGCGGCAGGCGGAACGGAGCGAGGCAGAGCCACACGGCGATCGGGCGCGCGATGAACACCAGGAACAGCGCCAGAGCCACCGCGGCCGGGGCGATCGCGGGGAATTGCGATGGCGTGGCGAACAGGCCCAGCACAAGGAACATGATGATCTGGGCCAGCCAGGACAGGCCGTTCTTGAAGCGGCGCAGTGCTGCGTCCTGGCGCATGCGCGCATTGCCGGCGACGATGCCGGCGACATAGACGGCCAGGAAGCCGGACCCGTGCGCGACGCCGGCGGCGGCGAACACGATGAGCGACAGGGTCAGCACGAACACCGGAGCGAGGCCGCGGTCGAGGTCGAGCCGCTCGACCAGGCGGTGGATGACGGCGCCGCCGGCCAGTCCGGCAAGCGCGCCGATCGCGGTGTGGGTGAGAAAGCCGAGCCCCACGTCGGCGGCGAGCACGCCGGGGGCCACCGGGTCCGTCGCCGCGGCAGCCGCCACCAGTGCGATCGTCAGGTAGATGGCAATGGGATCGTTGGCGCCGGACTCGATCTCGAGCACCGAACGGGTGCGCTCGCGGATGTTGAGACCGCCGGCGCGCAGCAGGAAGAACACCGCCGCCGCGTCAGTCGAGCCGACCAGGGCGCCGACGATCAACGCCTCGGGCCAGGCGAAGCCGGCGATGTAGTGTGCCGGCAGCGCCGTCAGGCCGGCGGTCATCACGACGCCGATGGTGGCCAGCGTGACGGAGGGCCAGGCCGCCTGGCGCAGGGCTGCCATCGGCGTGCCGAAGCCGGAATCGAACAGGATCACCGCAAGCGCCAGCGCGCCGATCAGATAGGCGGTGTCGACATCGTCGAAGCGGATGCCGAGCCCGTCCTCGCCGGCGATCAGGCCGATGCCGAGGAAGACGAGCAGCAGCGGCGCGCCGAAGCGCAACGCCACCAGCGACGAGAAGGCGGCGGCGAGCACCAGCCCGCCGGCCACCAACGTCACGATGTAGAGATGCTCGACCACCGCGTCCCGCCCGATTCAACGGCGCAATTGTGGCGGCGCGAATGGGGCGGGCGCAAGGCCGATCGCGTACTGCGACACGATGGCGACAAACGAAAACGCCCGGCGCGGGGCCGGGCGTTCGCAAGGTCCGGCTTGGGCCGGAGGTTCAGATCAGCTTGGCCATCGCCACGGCGGTGTCGCCCATGCGGTTGGAGAAGCCCCACTCATTGTCATACCAGGACAGGATCGACACCAGCGTGCCGTCCATCACCTTGGTCTGGTCCATGTGGAAGATCGAGGAGTGCGGGTCGTGGTTGAAGTCGGTGGAGACGTTCTTCTCCAGCGTATAGCCGAGGATGCCCTTCATCGGGCCGTCGGCCGCCGCCTTGATGGCGTCGTTGATCTCCTGCACCGACGTGGCGCGCCTGGCGATGAACTTCAGGTCGACGACCGAGACGTTCGGGGTCGGCACGCGCATGGCGAAGCCGTCGAGCTTGCCCTTGAGCTCCGGCAGCACGAGGCCGACGGCCTTGGCCGCACCCGTCGAGGTCGGGATCATCGACAGCGCCGCGGCGCGGGCGCGGTAGAGATCCTTGTGCATGGTGTCGAGCGTCGGCTGATCGCCGGTGTAGGAATGGATCGTCGTCATCATGCCCTTCTCGATGCCGATGACATCGTTGAGCACCTTGGCGACCGGCGACAGGCAGTTGGTCGTGCAGGACGCGTTGGAGACGACGATGTCGTCCTTCGTCAGCACATTGTGGTTGACGCCATACACGATCGTCTTGTCGGCGCCGTCGGCGGGGGCCGAAACGAGCACGCGCTTGGCGCCGCCCGACAGGTGCAGCGCGGCCTTGTCGCGCGCCGTGAAGATGCCGGTGCACTCCATGACGATGTCGATGCCGAGGTCGCCCCACGGCAGCTTGGACGGATCGCGCTCGGCCAGCACCTTGAAGCTGTCGCCGCCCTCGATCCTGATGCGGTCGCCGTCGACCTCGACACGGCGCGGGAACTTGCCGTGCACGGAATCGTAGCGCATCAGGTGCGCATTGGTCTCGACCGGACCGAGGTCGTTGATGGCGACGACATCGATGTCCTTGCGGCCGGATTCATAGATCGCGCGCACGACGTTGCGGCCGATGCGCCCGAAGCCGTTGATGGCAACCCTGACCTTGCTCATGATCCTCTCCCGTGATTGGGGCGGACCCGGTGTCCGCCGATTGGAATGACGCGGGGTTTCCTTAAACCGATTTAGCGGGAATTGCACTGACACCGGTCAAGGAATTGCCGGACCGCTGGCCGGCGCCCGCTCCATACGGTCGAAGCGCCCGCAAATCCAGTGGGGGCACGGGGCACGGGCGATTTGCCGCGCGGTGTGCCGGCGGGCGCGCGGCGGTGACCGGCCGGCGCGGGAAAAATGCCGCAGC
>WPCK01211285.1_pt1 | contig 25064 bp, 18 predicted proteins | sample 5399851 | NCBI WGS metagenome assembly WPCK01 (sample SAMN12869471, study PRJNA574797) | sludge metagenome | isolation source: wastewater treatment of pH11 | place: China:Beijing | collected 2019-05-20 | reverse complement strand
TGAGTCTTCGGGTGGCACGTCCCTGAGTCTTCGGGTGGCACGTCCCTGAGTCTTCGGGTGGCACGTCCCTGAGGCTTCGAAGGGCGTGCATCCCCCAATTTGTTGGCAACCCAATTACCGCCCTTCATCCTTTTGAAATCAATTGATCGAACTGTTCCTCCGTCAAAATGGGGACGCCCAGTTGCCTGGCCTTTTCAAGCTTGCTGCCAGCTTTTTCACCAGCGATGACGTAATCGGTACTCTTAGAGACCGAACCCGATGCCCGTCCGCCAAGCCGCTCGATGAGTGACTCGATTTCGTCTCGTTTATATTTGGTCAGTACGCCCGTAACGACCAACGTCTTACCGGCAAAGACACCCGAACGTTCCGAGCCTGCGACCGTTGTGTCCGACTGTTCCGATTGCGGTTCATCGAGCCGAACGCCGACTTCAGATAAACCGTTGACCGTTGCTAGTCCGTGTTCGCTGTGCAGGAAATCGAAAACGCTTTGAGCGATAATCTCGCCGATTTCGTCGATTTGCGAAAGTTGTTCTACCGTCGCGGCCTGAAGCTGCGCGATCGATCCAAATCGTTTGGCGAGGATCGACGCGACGCGAGTTCCCACGTGGCGAATTGAAATGGCAGATAGAACGCGAGCCAACCCCCGCTGCTTGCTAGCTTCGATGCCCTCAAGCAATTTGTCGGCCTTGCGTTGGCCGAATTTATCAAGTGACAGCAGCTTGTCGGTCTGCAATCGATAGAGGTCGGCAAAGTTTTCGACCCAACCAGAATCGACGAGCTGATCCACGATTTTTTCGCCCAATCCGTCGATATCCATCGCGGAACGACCAGCAAAATACCGTAGCTGTTGGCGCAGTTTGGCAGGGCATTCTGGACTGGGACACCGAATATAAACCCCGCCTTGATCCTTCACCAACACTACGCCGCACACAGGGCATTGCGTGGGAAAACGAAACGGCTCGGTACCCGGCTCCCGTTGATGCAATTCGACTCGTACGACGTGTGGAATGATCTTGCCGGCTTTCTCGACGACTACCCAATCGCCTTGACGAATGTCCTTGCGCTCGATTTCTTCAGCATTGTGCAAGCTCGCGCGAGAGACCGTTGTCCCGGCAAGTTGTACAGGCTCAAGCTCAGCCACCGGAGTCACCGCCCCCGTCTTGCCGACCTGCACGACAATCTGATTGAGCCGCGTTACAGCCTCGTATTTTTCGATCTTGTAGGCCACAACCCAGCGAGGCGATTTCGAAGTGCTGCCAAGGCGCTCGCGCAAGTCAAACCGATTGACTTTCAGCACGATGCCATCGACTTCAAAATCCAACTCGTGAAGTCCAGCTTGGATGGAATCGATCTGCCGAAGGACCTCTTCGGCAGATTGGAACTTGAACACGTGCGGTGTCACTGGCAATCCGTAACTTTGCAGTTCGGCCAGAAAATCCCAGTGATTGCTGGAACGAATCCCATCGCAAAACCCGACGCCGTGGCAAAAAAATCGCATCTTGCGGCCTGCCGCCAGTTTCGGATCAAGCAATCGGATCGTACCGGCGGTCACATTGCGCGTATTCTTATAGGCCGGCAGACCAGCTTGCGATTGTTGCAGATTGAGTTGCACCAGATCACTGTTGGTCATGTAGGCTTCGCCCCGGACTTCGAGCAGTCGCGGCGGATCGCCTGAAAGCTTGAGAGGCAGATCGACGATGGTCCGCGCGTTGTGAGTAATATCGTCTCCGATGCGACCATCGCCCCTTGTGACCGCACGCACAAGGCGACCATTTTCATAGATCACCGAAGCCGCCACGCCATCGATCTTGAGTTCCATCAGCCACTCTACCGGATCCTCGCCTAGCGACTTTTGCACGCGAGACAGAAAGTTCGCCAGTTCGTCCAGGCTGTACGTATTCTCGATCGACAGCATCGGCACGCGATGTTCGACTTGCTGCAGCCCGCCGACCACTTCATCGCCGATACGCTGAGTCGGACTGTCAGCGGTAACGAGCTCTGGATATTGAGACTCTAATTCTTTCAGCTCTTGCATTAGCCGATCGTATTGGAGATCCGTAATCTCAGGTTGTGCATCGACGTAATACTTTCGATCGTGGTATCGAACAAGTCCACTTAGCTCTTCGATGCGTTGACGCGCGCTGTCCATGTGGGATTTATGCCCAAATTTTAAGGAATTTGTGAGCTATGATCATACCTTGCGGCCAAGAGCGATGCGAAGGTCGCAGACGTTTGTTCCGGTTGGGCCGGTCTTCAACAAGCCGCCTACTTTGGAAAAAAAATTGTAGGCATCGGCCTTACGACCGTAAGGGGTTGGGTCGCAGCCAAGGCTCCGCATTCTCGAGAACGTACTGGCGTCGAAATACGCTCCGGCAGCGTCGGTCGGTCCGTCTTCGCCATCCGTGCCACCGCTCAAAAAAACGAAGCCGCGGCTGAGCTTAGACTCAGGCCAACCATCGCGCGTTAAGCGTTCCAAGACCGAAAGGCAGAGCTGCTGATTGCGGCCGCCTTGACCTGCACCGTGCTCAGGCAGTCGCACGGATGGCTCGCCGCCCGAAATCCAACAATCGGCCACGTCATGCTCAAACATTTGGTAGATCGCAGACACGGACTGTTCGGCAACTTCCTGGACATCACCTTCGGATTGACGAGCCGATTGCATGACATACCGATAGCCCAGCTCGACCGCTCGCACGCCGGCAGCATCCACCGCGTCGGCATTGTTGCCCAAGACAATATTTTCGATGCTCAGGTTCTGCCGAATCACAAGTGGTTCGCAGCGCGGGTTGCGTGTCAGCCACTGAACTACCGATTGCAGTTCGGGATGCTGCAATAGACCGAGCTGGCGAAAGACCTCGATGGCATCGCGACGCATGGATCCCGCATCCGCCTGTCGATCCGCAACCGTAGGCCCCGAAGCGATCACGTCCAGGGGGTCACCCAAGACATCGGAAATGATCAGCGAGACCAAACGACCAGCGGTGCATGCCCGAGGCAAGCCGCCGCCTTTGACACGACTTATCGCTCTTCGCACGGTGTTGAGTTGTCGTATGTCTCCACCAGCTGCGGCAACTAATTTTGCGATCGACTGCTTTTCCGCTAATGAGATACCGGGCTGGGGTGCAACGAGCAGAGCTGAACCGCCTCCAGAAATCAAGCACAGCACAACGTCATCCGGCCCGGCGGATGAAACAAGCTTCAGAATCTCTTGGGTACCGTACACAGCCGATTGGGTTGGCATGTTAACACCCTCAGGCCGCGCTGCGTGCAGGTAAATTCCGGGCAACTGGACATCAAAGGTCCCTTCCGGTGCATTGATCCAGCCACAAACTTCGGGCAGCCCATCGGCTGAACTCCGCTTTGAAGCCAACAAATGATAAAATGCAACCGCCATGGCTGCGGATGCTTTGCCGGCACCCACGACGATTAACCTTCGAGTGCGAGCCAGGTCAATTTCGCAGACTTCGTCGATGGTCAGCCATCGATCACGCACGCAAATCTTGCGCGTGAACAGATTCTCAGGCTTGACCGAATCGACACCGGCTTGCCAAATATCCAGCGCATCAGTCGCGGATGGGCTTGTCGCAGAATCGATCAATGCGTTGGGTCGATGTGACATTCGGACGAACGTCTTCCAATGAGTTGGGACGGTTGGTTTGATTTGTATCGGCCAAATGGATACGATTATAGCCAGATCCTCTGTGCAATAGGTTCTTCTATGTCCGTCAATCCTTACTCATCGCCCAAACACCCTTCCGACGCGGCCCCGAGAAGTTGGAGGCCGAGGCTTTTCAGTGTGTTTCTCGTGCTGTGTGCGTTCGTGCTTCTCGTTGGATTGTTACTTCCGTTCAGTCGAAATGGGACTCGGTCAACGGCTCGGCGCTTGGCTTGTTCGAACAATTTGAAGATGATTGGTCTTGCGCTGAATGAATATGCAAAGGAACACGGCGAATTGCCGCCTGCATATACGGTAGATGAAAACGGTACCCCGCTTCACAGTTGGCGGACCTTGATACTTCCGTACCTCGGCTTGAATGAACTCTACGATAGCATCGATCTCGAAAAACCCTGGGATGATCCCGATAATAACAAGGCGCGGACCACGATCGTTAGTCCTTATTCCTGCCCTGGATGGTCATCTCGGCCCAGCGACTACCAAACAAGCTATTTCGCCATCGTCGGCAATGATGCTTGTTTTAATCCCAGTCGTCCGCGAAAACTCGACGAGATTACCGATGGTGCTGCAAACACACTGATGATTGTCGAAGCCCCGACAGATCATGCCGTACACTGGATGTGTCCGAAAGACGCCAATGAAGCCCTGATCCTTGAGCTAAGCTCTAAGTCGCAATTGATTCATTCACCCGTTTGGCATGGCGTAATGGTTGATGGGTATTCCGTTTCACTATCGGACAGGGTTTCTGCGAAAACTCGCCGTGCGATGATCACGGTTAATGCAGGTGACGTCGTCGCCGCAGAATAGATGGATACTTGTTCGGCTTCAAGCTACTGACGCTTGTAGCAATCTTTCGGGCTGTCGATCGAGCGCCGGTTGCGGAATGGAATCGAACAAGTTCGTAGGCACTCAAAGGCCCAAGCCAACTGAGCCACGCAGATACCGGATACGCCCATGGCGAATCCAGATTGAACACACCGCTCAGTCCACCCAGCATTCGCAAAACAATGGCTGAGCATAAGAGCCAAAAGCATCGCTCCATCCACTGCTGGTGCGCAACAAATCGCCGCGCCATTGCTGCTCGCCAACCCAGGAAAACGGTTCCACCCGTGGCCAGAGCCAAGAGTGCGAAACCGCTGCCCGCCCACGCGCCCGATTCAGCGTAAAACGACATCCCAAGGCCGCTCGGCGCAACGCCTAAGAGCACAATGGCTACCTGAGCTCGACCAAGGATTCGATGGGCGCGTCGGTTTCGATTCCGCAAACCCGGGCTGATCAACAATCGGCCGATGATCAATGCCAGCGGCCCAGTGATCACATGAACATAAAACGCAATGCAGTACCACCCCCAAAAATGGAAATCGCGGCCGAACAGAAACTCGCTATTGAAATTCGGCGGGAAGTAGTCTCGATAGCTTAAAAAAACAACGACAACTGCCTTGACGAGCAACAAAGTTGCCACGATGCCAAGAAGCTTGCGAGCGTTGATGCAATTGCAATTTAACTGCATTTCGTCGGCGGATAAGCGGTGCTAGAACACTTTGGCTGAATCGATGTGTCACTCGAATTTACTTGGGCTGCGATTCCGTTGACGTCTCTACATTATACAGTGGACCGGTAACGTAGCTACTTCGCATGGTTGCCGGCTCGATGACATTCGCTTGAAGGTTCTCAAGTTGGACATCGCACTGGCCACGGCATTCCGCCAAGACGCGAAACTCGCCGTCGTTGACTGCGAAACGGTAGAACTCGATGGGAACGCGATCGCCTGGAGCACCGCGAACGAGTTGGCCGAGCACCGGCCCCGCTTGATTGTCAAAAACGAGCAAACCGGAAGCCGGATCGCTGGCGGTATGGCGAATCAATCCCTGAGCGGTAATCCGCACCAATTGCCCTTTTCGAACCGGAAAGCCCGCGCTGCGGACTCGAAGCGATGCTCCTTCGTATCCACCTGGGAGCGAAGTCTCGGTGGTGATTGGAGAACGATGCATTGCATCTGAAGGCTGAGCTGAACTAGACTTCGCATAAGCGGCCATCCGCAACCCACTAGGTCCGTCAAGCGATGCGGGAACGAGTTCGACCCGCAAGTTGACCACGTCGTCGATCCGTCGTTGCTGCGACCATCCATTCTGTTGCATTTGGCCGAGATCGGTGAATTGACTGCCCGGAATTGGAACGCTTTGCCAGCGGCTTCGTGCGCACGCATCGGCCAGCATCCAATGATACTTCAGCGTTCCTGGCATGAGAACAAACGGACTGGCTTGAGGGGTCGCCAAGTTGCTCGTGGCGACTCGAAAGGCTTCGTGCGCAATGCCTTGCGTCTGGTCGAATACTTCCAGCGCGATTGCGGTTGCCGTTTGAGGCTGTCCGTTCTGCAGTGCTTGCCAACCGCGCTCGAGTCGCGCTTGAATTGGGGCTAAACGGCGCTGCTGGGCGATTCGTACCGTTTGGTCACTGGGAGTCGCATTTGGGGACGATGTGGAGAAGCGCGCCTCGGCTAGTTCTGTCGTTTGACTAACGCAGAAGTTTGCAATTTCAAGTTGATCCGCCGCGTTCTCGGCAGCTTGCGTTTCAAGACTGCGACGCAAATAGGCCAACACGGCTCGATCGCGAGTGGCAACGAAGATCTCGGTCGAATTTGGCTGATCGACTTGCCATTGCTGATTGCCCGATTTGACTTCGACTGCCATAACTTCGACGCGGCCTTCGGTCAATCTGACGACTTGGGGAGATTCATTTCCATGGTTGGAGGTAACGATCAGCGGCGAATTGCGAGTGGACGGCAAGCACCACTGTGATTCAGGTGCGATATTCTGTGCAACAATCAAATCAGCCTCCCTGACTCGCCAACGGGCCACGGAAAAATCGGCCCGATCGAGCTGCGGCGGCGGTAGCACTTGTCCGGCAGTCAGCCATGGGCTCCACAACATGAGTTCATGATTGCACCAACGCATGGCCGCCTGGAGCGCTCGGTCGTCTTCGTTTTGCGAACCCAGCGGATCCACGAGCGGCGACAATGTCCGATAAACGACGCCTTTGGCGCCTGCGAGTACTGCTCCAATCAAATTGTGCCGCAAACCTAGAGGGTTCGATGGTGCCGAGAACATTCCGACCGTGGCGAGCGAACTCTTATCTGGATTTTGCTGCAAACCCGCGATCGAAAATTGGTCTAATGCGACTTCACCGCCGAGCGAATGGTCCGTATCGGGGTCGCCTTCGATTTGTCGGCGTGCGGTGCGAATTTGATCGACAAACGGCGGATTTGCCTCGGCATGAATCGAAACCCAACCATCGCTCCGCAATCGAATCGCTTGAAGGCTGCTGGTAAGCCACTGGCGTTTCGAAGCAGCTTCGCCGGCCGAAACAGGGTCGGGCGAAGGTACGATGGTGTAGCTCGTTAATCGACCAAAAAGCCCGAACTGCTCCAGGGCTTCACCAACCAGTGGTCGTCGAAGTTCTTCAGGCAATCGCTCTGCTTGCTCGATGTTTCGTTTGGCAGAATCGATCTGATCGCGGTTGAGGGCGACACCGACCAACCATCCCTTGAGCGCCGCGAGCTGCCGCTGATCAAACTCGATAGCATGCGCAGGTGGAGGGCTGATGGCCGACAAACCGGCTTCGTGAACCATGGCCAATTGATCACTGGTTGGTACGTCGGCCAACATCAATCCCGTGAATCCGAGCGATGCAATCCACTGCGGTTGTTCGCCGCGATGTTGAAACCAAATGGGAAACTTGTTGGTCCCGCCGAATCGCGTTTCGGTTTCGCGCCAACGCCACGATTCTCGCCAGTTCGCATTCAAGGGCACGCCGACCGACGCGAGTGGAATCATGCCCGCCAGATCGAGATCGTCCACTTGCACGCGATAGCGACCCGGCCCGGTGTATGCGTTCACGACGAGGGCATCGATGTATGGGTGCTGGAGATTGACGGACGTTTCAAATTGTTGGCGAATCGTCATAAGCTCGCGGCTAAGCCCGTCGGCGATCGATTTGATTTGCAATCGCTGCCAACTGCCGGTATCGGCGTAGGTGTCTCCCCAAACGATGGTTGTCATTCGACTCTGGCTCAAGGGGTGAACTGCATCCGGGAAAACGACGCGTACACCCAGTCGAATGTTGCCTGCCGAACAGCGGACCCAGATTGATGGTTGAAACTCGTTCAGGGCAGCACATGGCTCGATTGGATAGGCCAGCAAGACTTGATTGCCTCGCACGCAGGAAACTTCAAACAACTCGCTCGTACGTCCAGCGTGCGGCATGAGCGGACTGATTTCGTGCTCGATAAGCTGTGCTTCGCAATCGCTTTCGACCAAGCGGAAACGTGGCGAACCCCCTTCAAAAGAGTCCAAGCCCTGAGCAAGCGCAATGCAGGGCAGCGCGATGCAAGCCCACAGCAGGCAAAGCCCGATTATGGCTTGTCGCATTCTTAGTCTACTGCCGTCTCCGTGTGGCACGTCCCTGAGTCTTCGAAGGGCGTGCCACTCGCTTCGTGGCTCATTTAGCTCAATGCCTTCGGGTGGCACGTCCCTGAGTCTTCGAAGGGCGTGCCACTCGGTTCGTGACGCTATTAGATTCGTGCGGTCCATCGCGTCCATTGTCGCTAGGCTTCCGAGGGGGTCCACCGAGCTTACGGTTTACCCAACTTGCAAATTGGTCAATCGCTCAAAAAAAATGTTTACGGGCGTAAATTAGCGTTGCGGCAACACAACGCGAACCCAGGTCGGGCTGCATTTCTCGCAACTCTGGCTTTTACAAGAACTTACGAAGTTTTGCCAGGGCAATCGGGCTCACAGCCGTGTTTCGATTGTGCAACGCAGGCAATTGGCACGGAAAATTGCGATTATCCTAAGTCCTTGAATTCATTGAACTTGCAGCATACGATGGCAGCCTAAGGCACGAATGGCATCGCCCATGCTTATTAGACCCATCACTTGAGAGCCAGAAACGGAAAGTTGACCTCAAGTCACGCAGGCAGAAACCCCAATCAGCGACCCGGAGGCAAATCATGAGTTCGACCAAAGCACAAGTGTCCAATACCCAAGCCTACGACGACATCCCCAGCGACCTCTTGGAGCTGACTCAAGCCATCGACCAATTGCCACTTGAACAACGCATCCGACTATTGCCTGCACTGCGAAGGGTCACCGAGAGCAGTGTTCGGCGACGACGAGTTTTGACTTTGGTGCAAGAAGCCCTTGGTCAATTGCGGCTGGACATGAAGTACCTGGTATTCGACCTCGAAGCCACTCGCCGCGAACGCGATGAATTCCTTGAGAAACTCAACGAACTCGGCTTCAACGAATAGACCTCCAACAAGCGTCCCAAGTTCATTTTTGCCTTCCGTCCATTGCCCCCAGGAAATCGCCAAATCGCCACTTGGCAAATCCTGGTCTTATCTCTCCAGACCAACTCGACCGAAAATCTCCTGGTGAAGCCGCCGACAATGGACACGTCGGCGGCTTTTTTTATTGCGTTTCGGGGCTAACTGACTTAGTATTCTAAGGTAGGCTGCAATATTTCCCTCAATTCTATACACGCATCCGCCGCTTCATGGAATTCACTCCCACGCAACTTGCACAACGCGTCGTCGATCTCGGCCTAGTCGAGCCGTTAGCGATCGATCATGCCTGGAGTGAAGTTGGAACGGCCAATCCGTCTTGCGACGACCTAGTACGCGTGCTGCTGCGTCGCGAACTGCTGACCAATCTGCAAGTCGATCGCGTGCTGCGAGGCGAGCGGACGGGTTTCTTTTACGGCAAGTTCAAAGTGCTCTATTTGATCGGAGCCGGAACATTCGCAAGAGTTTATCGCAGCGTGCATCGCGAGACGGGTCGAGTCGCTGCCGTCAAAGTGTTGCGGTCACGCTGGCGTAACGAACCAAAGAACCTCGAACAGTTTATGCGTGAAGCTCGCGTGGGAATGCAGCTTAAACATCCAAATATTGTCGGCATCCACGAAGTCGACAACGATCCGAGAAATCCATACATGGTGATGGAATTCGTCGAAGGTCAAACCATGCGCGAATTGATGCAAATTCGCAAGAAGCTGGAAGTGATCACGGCTCTGAAGTTGATGAATGACGTGGCTAGTGGGCTGGCCTACGCGCTGACTCAAGGCGTGACGCACTGCGACATGAAGCTCAGCAACATCCTAGTTACATCGCAGGGTCGCGCGAAACTGGTGGACTTCGGCCTGGCAGCACTTTTGGATACCAGCAACGACGACGCGCTGGCAGATTGCCCGAGCGATCGCGCGATCGATTACGCGGCCTTGGAGCGCGGGAGCGGTGTTCGAAAAGGGGATCCGCGCAGCGATATTTTCTTCTGGGGAGCATCGTTGTATCACATGCTAACCGGCAGGCCCGCCATGACGGAAACTCGCGATCGGCTGGCTCGTTTGAACGTCACTCGATTTCGAGAAATTCCATACATCACCAGTATCGATCCGAACATCCCAAGCAACGTGGCTTCCATTGTTCACAAAGCGATGGAGTTCGATCCGACGAAACGTTACCAAACCCCCAACGAAATCAACAACGACATTCGAACGACGCTGGATCGATTGGAAAAAGGCGATACGGTTCACGTTTCGGGCAAATCGGGCAGCGCGGATGACGAGACGCTGGATGCTTCCATCGAAGGCGAAGGCAAGATAGTCATGTTGATTGAAAGTAAGATCGAATTCCAGAATCTCGTCCGTGATAAACTAAAAAAGCGGGGCTATCGCGTGTTGGTCTTTAGCGATCCGGTGCGCGCCTTAGCTCGATTCGATCCCAACGATGAACCGCCCGCCCACTGCGTGCTGTTTAGCGCGCCCGAGCTTGGGGCCAGTGCGCTGGACGCGTACAATCGATTTGCGAACGACGAGCACACGGCCCACATTCCGGCAATCATGTTGGTCGATCGAAAACAGCAACACATCATTCAGAATGCCAAGCCTGGCCCCAATCGATTGATGCTCGGCATGCCGCTGAAAGTTCGCGAACTTCGCGTAGCCTTGCTGCGTCTTCTGAAAAAGCCCGACGATAGTCCGGCTGAAAAATGCGACCCCAATTGTTCATCTCCAAGCTGAGCCACAACGAACGACCAGAGTCTCTGAAGGTCGAGATGGGCGCAGAAGCGACGCCTTGAGGCATCCGAGTCCACCTGAGAAGAGAGAGTTGATTTGTGGTGAAATACGATTTGCATAAAACAATTGCTAGGAGAGCCTAACGCCAATTCTGGGTTCGGGTTTTATCGGAATTGATTCGTCTGAATGAATCGAAGCGTCGCTTCTTGCACTTCGCGGGCATTCATAAAAAGGTTGTGCAGACATTTTACCAGCAGCATATCCGAAGCCCCGGCAAGCCTAGTTTCCTGGACACTCACGATGAAATCGTTGGGGCCGTCGAGCAGCGGATTGTTTGGCAGCGGACTAGCCGTTGCGCCCGCGACGATGCCAAATGGGCAATGCGGAATAGCCAACGTGGGTTCAAGTTCGTTCCAACTCGGACCGAGTTGTCTGCCGCCTCGACCTGTGATGAGCGGCAGAAAACCGACGCGAGAAAGGAGCCGGGCGATCGAGGCTCCTTGATTGGGCGGGCCAAGCATGACGATCGATTGGATTCGATCGAGTTGTTCTGTTTGGCCGTCGCGCCCAAGGTCGCCCAAGAGTCGGCGAATAACGATACTGCCCATGCTGTGCGCGACGAAGTGAATCGGTAGTCCTTTGGGAATACCTTGGATCACTTCGCGCAATGCCATCGCATGGTCGGGAACCAACTTGAGCATACTGGCGTACTCTAGGTATACGGGTTCGCAGTCTAGTTTACCTGCTAGGTAACGGCCCATACCGCGCATGGATCGCGCCGTGCAGTTTAGACCGTGAAGCAATACCACGACCTGTGATCGCGGCGAGGTCCATTCGTGAACCCGATCTTCGAGGACCGCGTTGCATCGATAGCGAGACCCCCAAGCCTGGCGACGGTTCTTGTTGTCCAGGAGTCGCCAATGCCCGATTATCGCGTGCCTTTGGATTCGCCAACCATCGCGCCAAACATAGTCTGTCCAGAATTGTTTACCGCCCAGAGTAGGAAAGTGCATCAAGAGATTCGTTTTTTGTTGCTTTTACGAGGTTGCGCTCAAGTTGAAATGGTAGTTCAAAAGCATTGTAAGTAAAATATCATTCTGCCCTAGCAACATTGTGGAAAAACTCAACGTGACAGAACAGAAAAAGCGTAGTCGGTGGCTTGGTCCTCTGTTGGGATCGATTGGCGTTATTTTAGCCGTCGGATTGGTCTTTGCAGGCTTGGTAGGCGTCAAGGCGTGGCAAGTTTCGCACATGGAAGGTGGCCCACCGCCTGAATCACCCACTAGCGTCGAATTGGCAACAGCCCACTCCACCACCATTCGTCAATCGGCCTCGGCGATTGGAACAGTTGTCGCGCCTCGCTCGATCGTATTGAGCAATGAAGTTCCCGGAACCGTTGCGAAGATTCAGCTCGTCCCTGGAACGATTGTCGACGCAGGAACGGTGCTAGTCGAGCTCGATACCAGCGTGGAAGCGGCTCAGCTTGAATCAGCCAAGGCTTCCATGAAAATGGCAAAGTCGCGTTATGAACGAACTCGCCAAGCACAACGCAACAACGCGTTGACCGAATTCGAACTCGATGAAGCCGAAAGCTTATTGGCTCAAGCCCAAGCTCGGATGGCAGAATTGGAAGCCATCATCGCTCGAAAAACGCTGGTCGCACCATTCAAATCTAGGGTCGGCATCTCGTACACGCACGAGGGTCAATTTCTGCAGTCGGGTACCGAGATCACATCGCTCCAAAGCGTCGACGGCTTTTTGTATATCGACTTCACGTTGCCGCAACACGTATCGGAATTCGTGACCCCAGGCCACCCCGTACGGCTCAATACGGACGAACACACATATTTGGCCACGATCGAAGCCCTCGACTCGCGCACCGATCGACTGACCCGCAACCTGTTAGCTCGAGCAAGACTCGACGCCGCGCCTGCCTCGATGAAACCTGGCGACAGCGTCAAAGTGCAAATCGACTACGGTCCCGAAATTCCGGCCGTTGCCGTCCCAATTGAAGCCGTCCGCCGAACTCCAGGCGGTACGAACGTGTTTGTCACGAAAACCGATGACCAAGGCGAGTTGCGAGCGTACCAGCGCGGCGTTCAAATCGTTCGGACTTCGGCTTCGGAAGCCATCATTTCGACGGGTATTGTGGACGGCGATTCCGTAGTCGCGACTGGCTCGTTCAAATTGTTGGATGGTGGGTTGGTACAGGATGTTGTTGACCCAGGCACTCCCGTTTCGCAAGTGGGTGCGGAAAACAAATGAAGTCAATCACCGATCTTTTCATCCAACGGCCCGTTCTGGCAATCGTGCTCAATTTGATCATCGTTTTGGTCGGCTTGCGGGCAATGGTGGCCTTGCCGATCCAGCAATATCCTAAGCTCGAGAGCACCTCAATTATTATTACGACCGTTTACGTGGGCGCAAGCGCCGAATCGGTTCGCGGCTTTCTGACGACGCCCATCGAACAAGCGGTTTCGTCCATCGCGGGGATCGACTACATCGAATCGGATTCGATTGCCGGCGTAAGCACGATTACGGTGCGGCTCAAGCTGAACCACGACAGCACGGCAGCCCTGGCGGAGATCAGTGCAAGACTCCAGCAGGTTCGTCGGGAATTGCCGGCCGAAGCGGAACCGCCGCAAGTCGAATTGCAACGCGCGGATCGGCCTTATGCGTCGTTCTATCTGAGCTTCACTTCGGACGAGATGAACATATCGCAGCTCACCGACTGGCTCATTCGCAACATCCAACCTCAATTGAAAACGCTACCTGGCGTACAAAAAGTCGGCCTTGAGGCTGGACAATTGCCGGCCATGCGAGTTTGGATTTCGCCGGAGCGATTGTCGGAGATGAATCTAACTCCGGGCGACGTATTCAACGCTCTGCGACGCAACAACTACCTAGCTGCCATCGGCAGAATCAAAAGCGATACGGTTCAAGTTGACTTGTTGACGAATACCGATTTGAAAACTCCCAGTGAGTTCGGCGACTTGATCGTGGCCCAACGCAATGGTTCCATCGTTCGGCTGGGTGAAGTCGCCAAGGTCGAACTCGGCTCGGAGGAACCCATGATGAACGCGCTCTATACGGGCAAGTCCGCCGTATACGTGTCCGTCTGGCCGCTTCCGGGAAGCAATGAAATCGATGTGGCTCACAAATTGGTGGCTGAAATGGACCGCCTGCGACCGACGTTGCCGTCAAGTATCGACATGCAGCTCGCCTTCGATGCAACCTTGTTTATGCAGAACGCAATTCAAGAAATCACAAAAACGTTGTTCGAAACAATTTTGATTGTCGGCATTGTTGTGTTTTTGTTCTTAGGATCGCTTCGCACGGCCATCGTTCCGCTGGTCGCGATGCCTGTTTCACTTATCGGCGCGGTGCTTATCATGTACGTCATGGGTTTTTCACTGAACCTGTTGACGATTCTGGCGATCGTGTTGTCGGTCGGATTGGTTGTGGACGACGCGATTGTGGTCGTCGAAAACATCCAACGGCACGTTCAAATGGGCAAGACTCGGATTCAAGCCGCGCTGGTTGGTGCGCGAGAGCTGGTTGGTCCGATCATCGCCATGACCATCACGCTGGCAACCGTCTATGCTCCAATCGGTATCCAATCCGGGCTGACCGGAATGCTATTCAAAGAGTTTGCATTTACGCTGGCTTCGGCGGTGCTCGTTTCGGGAGTTGTAGCCGTTACGCTTTCGCCCATCATGAGCGCCTACATGATCAGCCCCTCCGGTAAGGAAGGCTGGCTGACCCGCACGGTCAACTCGCTTTTTGAGGCCTTGAAGCAGGGCTACGGTCGCGTTCTGAGGGTCGCATTGCACGCGCGGCATGGCATTTTGATCGCAACAATTTTGATCGCGCTGGCTGCTGCGCCGCTGTATATTTTCAGCGGAAAAGAACTCGCACCGGTTGAAGATCAAGGTGCGATCGCCGTCATGTTGTCGGCCGCCCCTGATTCGACGCTCGAAGCGTCGACCGAGGCGACCAAGAAGCTCGCCGAATCATTCCTCCAGCTCGATGAAACGAGCTACATGTGGGCGCTGGCTAGTGCCTCGGGGGGATTCGGGGGCGTGATCGCAAAGGATTACTCGGAGCGAGATAAAACGACCATGGAACTGCTGCCAGAGGTGATGGCGATTGCTCAGAAAAGCGCTGGCTTGCAAGCCTTTCCCGTCATCATTCCTCCGCTGCCTGGGGCAGGCAATTATGGAGTCGAGGTTTACCTCAAAAGCGATCTGCCGCCCGAGCAATTGGTCGTGTTGTCCGCCGAGATCGTCAAACGCGCCAGCGAATCGGGCATGTTCATGTTCGCGGAATCGAATTTGAAATTCGACATGCCGCAAGCGCGAGTCAACATCGATCGTGAGCGAGTGGCAGACCTCGGCATGGACTTGGCCAGCGTGGCTCAGGAGTTGGGCGTATTGCTTGGCGGCGGTTATGTCAACCGATTCAACTATTTCAACCGCTCCTATCAAGTCATCCCGCAGCTTTCTGCCGAGGATCGCAAGTCGCTGTCGTCGCTCATGGATTTGAAGATACGCGCACCCAGTGGCGAACTCATTCCGGTTTCAACGTTCGCCTCGATCGAACCCAAAACTGCACCCCGGTCGCTCAAGCGCTTTCAACAGCGAGCTGCCATCCAAGTCTTCGGCGAACCGCTGCCGATCCCGATGCTGACCAAGGAGATGTGCCTTTCCAAAATGGAAGATATCGTGCACGAAGTAGCGGGCGACCAGGTTGCAATCGACTACGGCGGTGAGTCCCGCCAGATTCGCAACGAGTCCACGTCGCTGACGATTACGCTTCTATTTGCACTGATCTTGATCTATCTGGTGTTGGCGGCGCAGTTTCACTCATTTCGCGATCCGCTGATCGTGCTGCTCGGATCGGTGCCACTGGCGATCTCCGGAGCGCTCGCCCTGACGTTCCTTGGACTCACGACCATCAATATCTATTCTCAAGTTGGCCTCATTACGCTCGTTGGCCTGGTTGCCAAAAACGGAATCTTGATTGTCGAGTTTGCGAATCATTTGCAAGAGCAAGGCCGAACTAAACTTCAGGCCACGATTGAGGCGGCTCAAACGCGGCTGCGACCCGTCTTGATTACCTCCGCCGCGACGGCTTGTGGACACTTTCCACTTGTCCTGGTGGAAGGCCCCGGAGCAATGGCTCGCAACAGCATCGGCGTCGTGCTCGTAGCCGGAATGCTCATCGGCACCGTCTTCACGCTGTTCGTCGTACCATCGCTTTATTTGATGTTTGCCGCAACGCACCGAGCTGAATCGATCGAGGAGGACCTGACAGATGACGAACTCTTGGCCAATACATCACGCCACGCACCGACCCTGCAAGCTGCAATAAGCCATTAGGGTATGGTCGTGGCGATGTGGCAGCGTGGACAAGGTCGCTCCGCCAATCTGCGGTGAGGAATCGACCAGCCGAAAACCTGTATCACTACCGAACCACCCGCGACCGCCGGCACACCGCGCTCGAACCATCGTTTCGGCGGAAACAATCCTTTTTTCGCAACAACGCTACTTGGTTTTCAGCTTCAGGAATGCTTCGGGAGCTTTGCCGACGCGGGCAAACTCGAGCGTGACGCTGGGTTGAGCTGCCGGCTTGGCAGTGTCCGTCACCGAGAATTGATAGTGATCGTTATCAGTGAACTTGATGATCGCAACTAACGATCGCCGGCTACCGTCCAGGGACGTGCTGTTCCAATCCCATTGGAGCGTATCCGGCAGCAACGACTGAATCGCGCCTTGGGCGACTGTACCTCGCTCATCGACGTTAAAGAAATGCGGAACTCCAGTTTCAGGCTGCCGGTAGATGATTGTTTTGCCATGCGCAACCATGCCGTCGCCGTCGCCTAACCATGAATTGCTGGCTAAGCTTACTCCGTCAGGTCCTCGCGACATCACGCTGCGAGCACGAAAGATCTTACCATCCTCGACCTTCATTTCGTTGATCCACTCGCCGCCAACGAGACGGCTCAAAAGTTGAAAAGCAAATGTAGGATCCTCAGCTTTTGCCGCTGCAGACGTAGGCTCAGCGGGCATTTCAGATCCGTCCGATGTTTTTGCGCCCGGCGTGGAAGAGTCTGACTGAGTTGAGTCAGCAATACTCGTTGTGGGCTTCTGGCTGCTCTCGTTTTTGTCCGTCGAAATGTCCTGGGGTTGGTCCTTTCCATCCCCGGCCTCAGGCGTTGCTTCGGCGGGCGCAAATCGCTCACGGAGTTTTTCCAGAGAATAAGCGTTGCCGTCCTTGAACATATTGTAGACCATGTCCCACTCAGGGCCTTGGCCGTAGCCGAGTCCAACCATGCGAATATGCGTTTCCTTCTCCGACTTCCGCGTAAAGTAGACAACACTCCACGTCAATTGAAAAAGTTCGGAGTTGGGCAACCCGGCGGGAGCTTGCACGTTCTGCATTGCCAACATCCGCTCCGGCTCGTATGCCAATATTCGATTGACGATCGTATGTTCGTCGCTGAGTGTGCTGTCCGGGTTGTAACTGGTGCGCATGTCACCGCCGACGCGAAAATCGATTTCAGCTTTGGGCACAGCCCACGATTTAAAGCCTTCCGCCGTTGTGAATGCGGCCCATACGTCCGCAATGGGTGCAGGCACAATTGTCTCATGCACGAGCTTTCGGTCGGCAGATACCATGTTCGCGAAACCGAACCACGCGATGAGTAATGCAAAAGAAGTTGTTCGAACGCAAATAGACATAGTACGGCCCCAGGAAAAATATGACGCTAGCAATGAGAGACCCTATCAAGTTAGATTGTGGGTTCAAGCGAGTCAATATACTGAGCCGCCTGCATTTTACCTAACTTCGCTTGTTCCCAAGGATGCCATTCCTTTAATATCGACTCGAAGTTACCCAGGACGGGAACAACAATTGGTACAAGGAAGGCTTTCTGATGTCCTATCGAAAACGAAGTCTAAGAAACCGGTCGCTCCCAAGTAGTGTGCTGATTCTCACATGCATATGCCTTATAGGCTGCCGCGGACCACTCAATCCATTCGGATCGTATTCCAGAGGCAGCGCGGAGCCGAGTTTCGATCGACTGATTGAATTGGAAGGTGCTTCAGAAGCTGGCAATGCGGCCAGCACACATCGCCAAGTCACTCAGCGGCGACCAGGCGGCAACGCGGCCGCGGCGCGTTACGCCCATGATACGGCCAGTCCAGCCAGTAGCAGGTCGTCACTGGCCGCTCGAGCCTCGCAACGCTCAATCAGCGATGATTCGATCGACGACCTGGAGGACACGCCGCAGGAACAACGCGAACTACTGCAAAAGACGCAGGTCGCGCTGAATCAACGCAGCGAAACGTCTTCGACCCTGCGAAAGCCCCGAGTGCCAAGTTCTGACGAAACGTCATCAGGCGACCAGACCGTTGCGATTCGGATGACCGACCACGAAACATCGATTGAAGGTACGCAAGAAGATGACGCCACCGATCGGGCTGTCCAAGTTGCATCCGCTACTCGCTCTGGCCCTTCAGCCACACAAGAGCCGGCCGTTGGACCTGCAGCCTACAATCGCTATGAAGGGCGAAGCGCTGAACTGCAATCAACCAGCCCTGGCCCAGATTCGGTTTCTGCTGATCCAGTGGACTTGAAATGGGATGAACACTTGCGCTTGGCGATGCAACAATTGTCCGAGATGTCGTCGCAAGACGCAGCGACTGGGAAGAACCCAAAGCAACAAATCCAGCTCGAAGTCGTTCAGCGCATGTTGGCCTTGGCGATCGGCGACCGAGAGCAAATGACCATGCCGATCGAAGGCATGCAGCCGCAGGAGCAAGACTATATTCGCTACCAGTTGACGGCCCTCCTGGACGCGATTGACCCTGAAGCAAATCCGGTCAGCGCTCGGAAGTGGTCGTTGGTCATGCTCAGCCAACGAAAGGCCCATGATTACTTGGCGTCGGTCTGCAATTTGGAGGTGAACAACTTGTCCTTTTGCACTGAAGTCGAGAGCTTCGGCGTCATCGAAAAATTCCAGAAATATCAATTCTCGGCGGATCAGGAAGTCTTGCTGTACTGTGAACTCGACAATTTCGTCTCGGAGCGAGCCAAGGACGGCGGGGCCTACGAGACCCAGTTGCAAGGCAGCTACGAAATCATCGATTCTTCGGGGGCCAGAGTCGCCGACCAACAATTGCCTACCGACACTCATGTCTGCCGCAATCGCCGCCGGGACTATTTCATCGCCTATCGCATCTATACGCCTGCGAATATTAAAGCAGGCAACTACACGCTCAAGCTAACGATCGAGGACGTGAAAGGGCACAAGTTTGGTCAGTCCGACATCGAGTTTCAGGTTCAGTAAAGTCAAGCGTATTGGGTTTTCAGTCTTCATGCGTCAAGGATGACAAACACTACATTGGACGGACGACTTCGCCAAATTGCGATACTTGTTGCGAGTGTGGATGCGGAAGCTGCGCGGCATCTGCTCCTGAATCTACCCACGGAAATCGCCCGAAAGGTGCGTGCGATGGCGGCCCAGATGGGACCGATTCCGCCGGAAGAACGCAACGCTCTGATGACCGAATTGCGAGCCACGCAACTCACGCCCGCAGCCCAACCGAATTCGACCTCAAACGTCACAAGCTCATTGGATTCGGCGGCAAGGTTTTGGTCAAACTTCTCGGAGACCAGAGATCATTCATCCAAATCCGAGGACTCGCCGCTCTCCCGTCAGACCTCCGATTCACCTGCCTGGACTCAATTGAGTGAAGACGCATTGGTGCGGTTCATTCGGCACGAACGTCCAACGGTAATCGCGGTCATCATTCACCAACTGCCGGCCAAACAAGCCGCCTCGGTGCTCCAGCGTTTGCCGCGTTCGATTGGACGCGAAGTGCTCAGCCGTCTGGGCAGCCTACAAGAAATTGACCCCGACGCCATGCAGGCGATCGATGAACAGTTGTCGCATCGGTTGAGCGACTACCGCCACAAAATTGAAAGCGAATTGGAAAACGCCAAACGAATCAACGACCTGTTGGCTGCTGCACCACCCGAATTGAAGCAACAATGGACCAGTTGGATCAGTCCGGGTGCAACCTCTGCAGACAAAGAGCTTGTGGACAAAGGCCACGAAGAACGCTCGAAGCCCCATGAGATTGGACGTAGCCCATTCGTCGAACCGCCTGCCACGATTCTCAAGTTTCCTCAAGACGGCAGGAGCACGAATCCAGCCCGTGAAACACGGTCGAACCATTACGCTGCCGCGATCGATCGCACGCGGCAAGTCATCGATTTCGAGAGGATTTTGACGCTTCGCTTGGAGCAACTGGCAGCCTTGCTGACCAGCTTGGATTCACAAACCATCTTGCTGTCGCTGGCCGGTGCGACGCCTCAGTTTATCAAACGATTCAATGCGATGTTGGAACCGGCCGATGCGAAGGTGCTCGAAGAACGGGTTCGTCGAATTGGGGCTGTCAACTTGCGCGATATCGATGACGCACAATGCCGGGTGATCGACGCCTACTGGTCGCTCATGTCGCCAGGTTCCATTCGTCGAGCGGCCTAGAAACAATTGGAGACTCTCTTTGGCTTCGGTACTCAAACACGACAATCTTCAACGGCCTGGGCCGTCGACATCCGTGCCGGTTGCGTTCAATGTTGTAGACATGCAGTCGCGGGCACGGGACTACTTGCTCGAAATGCAGCAACAAGCCGCAGACTTGCTCGACAAAGCTCGAAAAGACGCGGCAACGGTCAAATCTCAAGCACGCCAAGATGGATTGCAGGCCGCCCAGGCTGAGACGCAGCGACGCATCGAGGAATCCGCCACCCGTTTGAGCGACCAGCGATGCAAGACGGCAATCGCTGCATGTCAACAATCCGTCGACCAATTGTCTCAATCGACCACCGAATGGCTGACCGCATGGCGAAATCAAACCGTCGAGATCGCAATGAAGATCGCCGAAAAACTGGTTCGCCATGAACTTAAAATCAGCGGTGAGGTTTTGAAGGTCTGGATGGAGGAAGCTATAGTTGCCATGCGCGACGAGCGCGACGTCCGCATCTTAGTCCACCCAGATGATTTCGCTCAGGCGGGCGGGTATTTGCAAAGCCTCGCGCAGACCATTCCGCACGCGGGAAGCGCAACCGTCGTACCCGATCCACAGGTTCAACGGGGTGGATGCATTGTTCGGTCCAAGCACGGCCAATTGGACCAGCAGGTCGAGTCGCAGTTGCGTAGGCTCATGGAACAGTTGACCAATGAACGGACAAGCTGACGCGCTGAGACCAGGACTGAATCCGTTAGCGGTTCGCCAAAAACTGAAAACGACACCAATTGGACTACAGACCGATGATTCCCATTCTGGACACGCCTCGCCTTCTGCGCGCGCTGGACAAAGCCATCCCAACGGCCATCGAAGGCACGATCTGGTCAGTCGGACGGAACGCCATTGAAGCCGTCGCGCTGCCTGTGCCGATGGGTTCCTTGTGCGAGATCATTCGGCGCGGTCGAGCTTCAATCCCAGCCGAAGTCATCGGCTTCGCAGGCTCCGTCACACTGTTGGCTCCCTTGGATGGCCCGGAAGGTATCTCGCCGGGTGATCGCGTTCGCCTGGTCGAAGCGTCCCTTTCCATCCCGGTGGGAGACGAGTTGCTGGGACGAGTGATCGACGCCAGCGGTCTTGCGATCGACGATTTGCCGCAACCCCGAACAACCGATCGAGTACCGCTGGACAACGATCCGATTTCAGCCATGCAGCGCACGCCCATTTCTCAAGTGCTCACCACTGGCGTCCGTGCAATCGACTCGCTGTTAACCCTCGGCCGCGGACAACGAATCGGGATCTTTGCAGGTTCCGGCGTTGGCAAGAGTACGCTGCTTGGCATGATGAGCCGCGGGACGGATGCTCAGGTCATCGTCATCGGGCTGGTCGGCGAGCGAGGCCGCGAAGTGCAAGAATATCTCCAACGCGAACTTGATCCCCAGACGCGAAAGCGATGCGTAACGATCGTGGCTACCAGCGATCAACCGGCACTGCGACGAGTCCAAGCTGCTATGGCCGCAACGGCGGTCGCCGAGTATTTCCGCGATTCGGGCAAAGACGTACTGCTGATGATGGATTCGGTTACTCGATTTGCAATGGCTCAGCGAGAAATTGGACTAGCGGCAGGCGAAGCACCGACAACCCGCGGATATCCACCCAGCGTATTTAGCATGTTGCCGCGACTGGTCGAACGTTCCGGCATAGGTCCGCGCGGTTCGATCACTGGAATATATACGGTCTTGGTCGAAGGCGACGATACGAATGAACCGATCAGCGATACGCTCCGCGGTTTGCTCGACGGCCACTTTGTTCTTTCTCGAAAAATTGCTCATCAAGGACGTTATCCGGCGATCGATATTCTGAGCAGCTTGAGCCGGCTGCAGAGTCACTTGGCCAAGGACGAACACCGAAAGCATTGTCAATCCGTCCGCAGTATGCTGTCCACCTATCAGGCCAACGAAGATATGATCACCATTGGGGCCTATCAACGTGGCTCAAGTCCTGTGGTCGATCGCGCGATTGCGGCTCAGCCGGCCATTCATCAATTCCTGACCCAGCATGCGCGTGAGATTTCCGACTACCAAACGACGTTAGGCGGCCTGATGCAACTAGCAACCCAAAATGAGTAGTTTCCAATTCAGCTTGAAAAGTGTCGAAAGGCTGCGCGAACGCAATCGCGATAACGCGGCGGAATCGCTCCGTCAGGCGATCGAGGCCAAGAATCGATTGGCCGAACAAGTATCGCAATTTTTAGCGGACATGAGCGAGCAGACTCGACTGCAAGCCCAGGCGAGCGACAGTGGCGGTGCCATCCAGACCCAGCGCATCCTCGAATCACAGCGTTATCAGTTGCACTTGTTGGCGCAAGTCAAGATGTTAGAAGAGAAAATCGACTTGATCGAACAAGAGTGCCAGCGGCGAAAGAGTATTCTGGTTCAGCGGGAACAGGAAGTTCGCGCGCTGGAGAAATTGCGACTGTCCCAACTTGCTCAGTGGGAACACATCCAGTCGATTCGGCAGCAGCATCGACTCGACGAATGGGCGGGATATCGCTATTGGAAGACCAGCCAGTTCGGAAGTTCGATGCTCGATTCACCGCCCGCGAACTCGCCGGATTCTTGATGCCTTAGATTGCTCTGCCCAACGGACACTATAGAAAGAGATTTGCGATGGCAATTGTAACGCGATTTTTTGCGGCGTTCTGTGTGGCCACAGTCGTTGCGCAGATATTGATTCTCGGGTTGATGGCAGCCAAAGGCAACTTGCGCTCCGACACGCTCACTCAAGCGATCGCGCTGGCCAATGGAATCGACGTCACCGGCCAACAACTCGAAAAGGCCTTTAACAAAGTTAAAGAAGCCCCGGTGCCAAGCTACGAGGACGTTGTGTCCGAGCGCGCGAAGATGAACATTGAACTGCAAAGTCTGCAAGACGCGATCAACCGCGAAAAGGAAATGGTTGTGCAAATGCAGTCGGACCTGTCCGCAAGGGTTGCGGAGTTTGACCGACGCCGCCAAGAGTTCTTTACAAAGCTCGACGAGATGGACAACAAACTGGCCACCGAGAGTTTGCTGCAGGTTCAACACACCATTGAAGAATTGGCCCCCAATCAGGCCAAGAGCCAATTGGTCCGAATGCTTGATGACCAGCGGATCGATGATGTCGTTGCTATCGTCAAAACCCTGGATGCCGGAAAAAGGAAAAAGATTCTGGCTGAGTTTGCCGATGGTGAGGAGGGTGATAAGCTGCATGAAATGCTCATGCGAATGCTAGCAGGCGAGCCAACCGCCAGCCTGGTCAAGGATTCGCGAAAGAATTCACCTGAAGGTCGGGACGTCCAGTGAGTTAGTCCAAGCTGGCGACACCCGCAATTTCCCGGACTGGCCGTTGTTTGACCTTGCAATTGGTTAGGCGCACTGCCGTCAGTTGACCTGGTCTGTTTATGGAATCTTTGGGGGCAAAGATATGGATATGTCGGTCTCGCCACGTTCGCAAATTCTTCCTTCAGGGTTTCTGGACCCGTCGAACAAGCATGTGCTCAACTTGTTGGACAAGATCGATTTCTCAACTCAGCTCAGAAAATCGGATTCGATCGAACCACCCGCGTCAAGCAATTCGGTCGACCCCTACGCTGCATCGAGAGCGCCTGAAAAGCCTCGAGAGAATGACAACGACCGCAGCCAAGATGCTGAGGCCCAAGACGATGATCCACCGGAAGCCAAGGACAGTTCGGCTTCGCCCCTATCGATCGACCGTTCTGTCACATCCAAATCTCAAACGACAGATCCGCTTCCGACATCCGAGCTTGAGGACTGTCAACTGAAATCCGAGGATGCAACACCTGCAGTCGGCGCTTCAACGAACTCAAAGAACTCGAGCTATGATTCAGCTCAACGGCAGCTTGTCGTGAAAAGTACATCGCCAGAGCATGGCAACAGCCAGGGCGACGATGCGAGCGGTGGAGCTGCGGGATTGTCGTCGGCCGAGAACACCTTGAACGGAAAGAGTGGCCATACTGGCCAGGGAGATGAACAGCCCGCGCAATCGACGTCTGCCGACCCAGCACAACTGAGCGCGAACGTCTGCGAACTGACTCCCGGTCAAGCTACCGCCCAGGGCTTAGCGGCAAATTCAAGCGCGGTCAAGCATTCTGAGAATCCAACCGCCATCCCGGCCATTGAAAACACCGATATGCAAGACCAGGCAACCACTGAAAACGCAGATCCACTTCGTTCGGTAGCCAGTCGCAGAAATCGAAATCAGCGCTGGTTCGAACGCACCAGCGATCAAGATAAGTCAAGCGATCAAGTCAAGCTGGGTCCAATTGACGAAACGCATCGAACGCAAGACCGACTTAAAACAGACGGTCCGACAGCCACGCCCCCACAGACATCCCCACCCAACGATCCATCGCTGCCAGTCGATCCGAACCCGAACGCGACGGTAGCCAATATTCGCGGTTTGGAGGTGATGTCAGCCTTTGCTCAAGTTAACTCTAGCGAAAGAATCCTGCCGTCAACCCAATCGATCGGCGGACCCGAAGCATCGACGGATGGCACGTCGAGCGATCACGGATCTGTTTCTCGCGCAGATCGACTTCAACAGCCCCAGCCTCAACGAACTGGAACTTCCCAAAGCTCTGGAACAGGAATACCGATGGCGGGCCAATCCCAATCGCAGATTGGCCATGCGGACCGAGTGCGATTGATCCAGCGTGTAGCCCGTAGCTTCTCGCGACTCGGACCGGATGGTGGTAATGTTCAGTTGCGACTTCACCCACC
>WPCK01322773.1_pt1 | contig 25079 bp, 16 predicted proteins | sample 5399851 | NCBI WGS metagenome assembly WPCK01 (sample SAMN12869471, study PRJNA574797) | sludge metagenome | isolation source: wastewater treatment of pH11 | place: China:Beijing | collected 2019-05-20 | reverse complement strand
GTTACTCATCAATGTTGCCGATACCATGGCAGACATCCCAATGACAGATCCAATAGACAAGTCAATATTTCCTGTAATTAATACATAGGATTGTCCGATTCCAATTAATAAAATTGGCGCAATCTGACGTAATAAGTTATTTACGTTTCTTTGAGAGAAGAAGATTGGGTTAATAAAGCTGAATGCAATTAACATAATAACCAAACCAAATGTAACGGTTATAACCTGTCCTATTCCTCGTGTGTTTCTAATTCTATGAATAGAATTTCTTATGTATCCCATTTTACGCAATCCCCTTTTCTAATCCTGCACGCTTATCTTCAAATTGCGTAGCATATCTCATAATTTCATTTTGATTGGTTTCTTTGGTTACTAGGTCAGCGGTAATACGGCCATCGCACATCACCAAGACGCGATCAGAAATTCCAAGTACTTCCGGCATTTCTGATGAAGCGAATAAAACGGCTGCACCATTTTTTTTCAATTCGTTCATCAAACGATAAATCTCTACTTTGGCTGCAACGTCAATACCTCTTGTTGGTTCATCAAAGATCACAACATTTGATTCTCGACTTAACCACTTCGCAACCACGACTTTTTGTTGGTTTCCACCTGATAAACTATCTGCATTTGCTTCGAGGGATGATAGTTTGATACCCAGTCCTGAAACAGCAGTATCACACATCGCTTTTTCTTTATTTCGGTCAATCACACCCAACTTGTTTGATATGATATCTAAATTAGACAAAGTGATATTTTCTCGAATACTAAGTTTCGTACATAAGCCATCTTGTTTTCGATCTTCAGGTGCCAATACCAATCCTGCTTTGATTGAATCCATAGGTGATTTAATATCCAGATTATCACCGAATAGTTTGACCACGCCACTTTCTTTTGGATCAACCCCAAAGAGTGCTCTTGTCAATTCTGTTCTTCCAGCACCAACCAGTCCAGCAATTCCAACTATTTCTCCTGCATAGAGATCAAATGAAATATCACGTACTAAATGTCCCGCATTCAATGATTCAACTTCTAGTACAACATCGCCACGATCTCTTTGAATAGTAGGGAATTTCTCTTTAATTTTACGCCCCACCATTCTTGTTATAATATGTTCCACATCAATATCTTTAAAGAAAGATTCTTCTATAAATTCGCCATCACGTAAGATCGTTACACGGTCCACGATATGTGCTAATTCCTCTAGTTTATGAGAAATATATACAATAGAGGTTCCTTTAGCTTTTAATTCATTGATTATTCTAAATAATTCTTCAATTTCTTTGTATGAAAGCGCCGATGTTGGCTCATCCATGATAATGATTTTTGCATCCACCGAAAGTGATTTTGCAATCTCAACCATTTGTTGTTTTGAAACTGATAAATCTTCAATAATATCAGTTGCTTTGATATCAACGTTTAAATCGTCTAGAATACTTTGTGCAATCTCATTCATTTTACTTTGAATTAATCTTCCGTTTTTCGAAATTTCGCGTCCTAAAAATATGTTCTCTGCCACACTAAGATGATTACAGAGATTCAATTCTTGATGAATGATAGAGATACCATGTTCCATGGCAGATCCTGGATTCAATTCTCTAATTTCTTTTTCAAATACTTCAAGTGTTCCTTCGTCCCTTTGATGGACACCACTCAGTATTTTCATGAGCGTAGATTTACCCGCACCATTTTCTCCAAGTAATGCCATAACTTCTCCTTCATAAAGGTTTAATGAAACACCTCTGAGAGCATGGACTCCGGGAAATGATTTATGGATATCACGCATTTTTACTACCCTTGTCATTTGCCTACCCCTTTTCTACATTTAGAATATGATAGAAGAGTGAAAAATGATAGGGCTTAATTTATGATGAAGGGGGTCTTTTTATAGTTCTAAATTATCAACATAGATAATCCTATTTGATAAATATTTCGCATCTGACAAACTCACAGCAAGGATAATCACCGTAATTCCACTGTCTAAAAGCCTTTGAATTAATGTTATAATATCTTGTCTTAAATACATATTCGCATTTGAAAAGGGTTGAACCAAAACAACGACTTCTGGATTAAATACCAAAATTTTCGAATACACAATTTTATAAAGCGTATAAACATCAAGATTAAATAAATCCTGATTTAAGTCACGCTTCCCAAATATAGAGGATACCTTTTCCTTAACTTTCTCTCTGACTTTGCGATTCAATAACTTGCTAGGATACTTCTTGTTGATTTCTAACATTAAATTATCATGAATTGAGAAATCAAAGAAAAGAAAATTATCAATGGGGTTAAATGGCACAAATGAAATATCATTTCTTGCCGCTTCCAAATCAACATTATTAATCTTTATACTCCCGCTATAATTTTTATCCTGCCCTGAAAATATCCCCAACAAGGCATCAAAGGATTTATTACTTTTATTTAAGATGGTAACACATTCTCCCTTACGAACACTCAATGACAATTCTGATAAACCTTCTGTTGATAAATTCTTAATTTCTATCAATTCATTTAATACAGGGGTTTTAAAATCTTTGACCATCTCTTGGAAGTCAAAAGAGTAATTCAACATTTTGTCATCAGAATATTCATCCGGATAAAGAATCTTCTGAATAGTACCATTTTCGACTAAAAAGATACGATCACTGATCGCGAACTGTTCTTCATGATGATTACAAAAATATCCAAAAGAAACACCACTCACTTTAAAGGTATCCATTATATCATGAATTTCTTTCATTTCTTCGACACTCAAAAAATCACTAATATCCAACACAACAATAAATTTCGCACCGTAATAAACCGCTTTAATGATTTCTAATATCTTCTGTTGTCCCAGTGATAAATCTTGCACCAGTTCGTTACCCTTTATATCAATTGCTAAATCACTTAACACTGTTTTTAATATTTCTTCATATTTATTCTCATGAATCACAAAGTCACTTTTAACATTATTTAAAACAAAGAAGTTATCAATAACCGTGAGTTCTTGAATAAATTTATTGTGGGAATCAATAATGTAAACCGACTTATTAAATCCACTGTTTGAGTTAAAATGTGTATTGACTACCATATCATCAATCGTTATTTTACCATAATGAATGGGCACATTTTGTTCTAGGACTTCAACCAATTGTCTTTTTCCAACGTGATCAATATGAATAAAACCCACAACCTCACTTTCATAAATTCGTAAGTTCAACTGGTTCAAATATGAAATACCTCTGTGTACATATGTTACATTGTTGAGGTTAATAATCACTTTTTTCATAGATACTATCCTTCACAAGTGGTAGATATAAATCCACATCAGTACCACCGTTTTTAACGCTGTATATACTGAGCCCATAATCTTCACCATAGAGTAAATCTATTCGAGTACTGACATTGACCAAAGCAATCCCACCGCGACGATGGTCATCATTTAAGTAATTAATTGATTTGATATTAAGTTTCTCTTTTAGTTTCAACAGTTCTTGTTCATTCATGCCAACCCCATCATCTGAAATGATAATGTTGACAGTTTGTTCTGAAAAGATGAAGCGAATTGTAATATTACCGGGTCCAACTTTTCGTTCCAACCCGTGGTATACCGCATTTTCAACTATTGGTTGTAAAATGATTTTCGGAATGAAGAATTGTTTTAAATACTCTGGTTTATCCACTTCGATAAAAAGATTGATCTTATCTCCAAATCTAAACTTTTGGATTTCAATATAGTCCTCAATATGACTCAGCTCGTCTTGTATGGTCACCATGCGATCAACATTCGAGATTGTATAACGATAAAAATTCGCCAACCGTTCGGTAACATGCGCAACCGAATCAATATCTTCAACAATCGCTTCTGCACGAATACTCTCTAAAGTGTTGTAGAGAAAGTGCGGATTAATTTGATTTTGAAGTGCTAAATATTCTGCTTGTTTTTTAGTTGCATCAATTAAGGTTTTTGTATTAATAATATCTTCCAAAATTAGAAATATTGATTCAATTTCTTTTGAAAATATATAGTGTGATTTATATAAGTTCATAATCGCATAACCATTTAAAACATACTTCAATGCATCGTTCATTTTCATATAAGGTTTAAGTACCAAAAATACAAAGCACAAGCTCAAAGAAAGTACCATCGCACTGAAAATAAAGATTAATAATCGTTTGTCACTGATAAACCACAAGCTTAATAAATAAAGCAAACAAAAAACTGCCATGATTCCAATCACAACCCATAGCCTTTCAACCAAATAACGTGTTTTTATTCGTTTCATTGATACAACTTCCTATACTCTGTGGGTGACATTTTCGTATGTTTCTTAAAAGTTCTAAAGAAATGTTTTTGATCAAGATAGCCAACCATCATACAAATCTCACTAACACTCTGTTCGCTTTCCATTAATAATCTCTTTGCATAATCCACGCGCTTTTTGGTTAGGTATTCGATATAACTGATTCCAACTTCATTTTTAAACAATTGACTCAAATAACTTGAACTCAAACCAGAAACTTCTGCCAACTTATCTAGAGAAATATCTTCAGTAAAGTGTTGATTGATATATTCTTTGATCAACGTGATAGTGCTACTAGTTTTATCTTTGTGTCTTGTTTTAATTTCTCTAATGACCTGAATCATTTTAACTTTAATTGTTTCTAGTACTGCTTCAAAACCATCAGCTTGTCTAATTAGATGCGCTAATTCCTGATAGAATGACGCTATCGAGTTGGTTTGGAACAGGTTTACTTGGACTTCCAATGATTGAACCAGTTTTAAGATATTTTGGTAGACCGAAAACGCATCGATTTCTGATTGTTGCAATACCTTTCTCCCTAAGTAATCTAAGGCTTCAATAAAGTCTGACTCATTTAAGTATTCAACACTACTTAAAATAAAGGGTTGAGATTCATTGAAAATATTATGAATCGGTTGTGGATTAACTTTTCTATCTAGAATCTCTATGACATTACTTTTTGTAAACCATCGCTCATATTGATAATCTAATAACTTTTTGATTCCTATTTCTGTATATATTAATTTCCCGCCCAATGCGATCTCTTTTAGATAATCAAGCATTATATTACTCCGTTTAGCAACCCCATAGGTCACCATTGGTTCTCGAATCGAGACTATAGAAGAGGTTGGTAAACTCATTGATTCGTCCATTATAAAATAAATGACATCATTGTCAAATAATGGTACAACATCATAGTTTTCAGGATTTCTAAAAATATCCAACAATTGTTTCTCACGATAAAGCACATCAATTTGTTCAGATTGCTTCTTTGCTTCATGCTCTTTAGTCTGACTCAGAATAATTTCATCACGCAGTAAAATTAATGCCTTATTTAATTCTTCTTCATCAATTGGTTTTAGAATATAGTTGCTGACGTCAAGTTGTAATGCATTTTTAGCATACTCAAACTGAGAATACCCCGAGATAATAATAAACTGTGTGGTCAAGTTTTCATGTCCCGCTTTCTCAATTAATTCTAAACCCGTTAACCCTGGCATTCTAATATCAGTAATCACAATATCAGGGGCTTCTCTTTTAATTAAATTGAGTCCCGTGATACCATCATGAGCAAACCCCACAAAACTAAAACTGCCTGATTCCCAATCAATCAGTTTCTTGATTAACTTACAAATTCTTATTTCATCATCCAGTATCGCAATTTTCATGATAACCCAACTTTCTAATTACATTCATTCTATCATGCGAACCCAATGTGTCAAGAAACGACAATATTCGATCGCGGAGAATAGTCTTGGGTAAAAAAAGAGTAAAATTCCTTATAATATGTTTAAACTAATAGAAAGGAATCTTACTCATGTCTATTTATCAAAGAATTATATATTTAACAACCAATATTCTCAAACTTCTGAAACACTTGTTAGTATTATTAACCCAAAGAATTATAATTCACCCTTAGATAATTATGCAAACATAATCCTTGCGATAGTGAAGAGCATTGCATTTGAACTTTTCAGCATATTGTTTTGCCATTATATTAATTATTCTCCTTAGTGTTTCATATATTGTAACCTATTGCCAAACTATATATTTAAGTTCTCCGTTATTAGTGCTAGACCCATAATGACTAATTATGAAATAAGAAAATACATTCAATAATAAAACGACTAAGAATAAGATTTCGCTTCTCTTATCAATCTCGCCCGTTCATTTTATTGTACACCATAAAGATTAGAGGAAAAAATGAGATTTTATGAGAAGGTTATACATGAAAATATATACCAAAGCACAAATACAATATAACAATAATTTGATTGTTAGTTAAAATACGGTATTAAGTCTCATATTAAAAGGCACCTTGCGTTCGTATCAGTTTTCTAATAGTAACAAGATGCTTTTACTCAATCATCAATGATTGTATTCGTATTTTCTACTTAATAAAGGCTTGGATAATCCCTGCTCTATTAGAAGGAACCATGTTTTCAATTCTGACTTCGTCAAGAATAGCAGGTATTATAAAGGTTTCTCCATAATAGACATCATAAGTCCCTTTACTATAATGAACTTTTATGTGTTCACCCTCCACAAGGTTAAGCACACTGACACTATCGTGGTTTTTGATTGTGCCTTTTGACTGTATCCAGTGACGATGTGTTTCAATGTACTCTAAATGGTGTAATCCCGTCTTCTCTATTTTCTGTGAATCATCTTCATATAAAGTCTCAAATACATTAATCAATTCTCGCTTACAATAATCTGTGTCACGGCTCATATCAACATTATGGATTCCGTGATTCAAGTGAACAGGTCTTGGTTTCCCATCAAGCCCTAAACGACCCCAGTCCCAAAGTTTAAAAGTAAACCAGTTTACAGTTGCACTGATTTCAAGAACAACTGTATTGGGACCTGAACAATGTATCGTTCCTGCTGGTATCAGAATATGATCATGTTTTTGTACACTGAATTCATTTACATATTCTAATTCTTTAAAACTCTCTCCAGTCTCATTTGAATGTCTCAATGCCTCGAACATTTCGTTCTTATCTTTATTTGGCTTGAGTCCTAAGTATACCTTCGCATCTTCTTTGCCATCCATAATATAATAGCTTTCATCTTGAGTAAATGGCATTCCAAATTCTCTTTGAATATACTCAGATTTTGGATGCACTTGAAGACTTAAGTTTCCACCACTCATAGTATCAAGATAGTTGAATCGAATTGGAAAGTTATTCCCAAATATTGACTTTACCCTGCTTCCCAGGATCTCATCTGCTTTTAAACCAATAAGATTGGCCGCAGGAATTTCAAACTCATAACTACCTATCTTGTACAACAAACTGTTTTCATCAGGTACTCCGTCAAAGGACCAACCGTAGTTCTGTTTATCTTTATCTAAATCAAACTTCTCCTTCATCCACTGTCCACCCCACGGCGCACTGTCAAAGAAAGGGACCAGTCTGAATGGTTGCTTTGCAGTTATCTCTAAACACTTGAGGTAATCTCGTTGAGAGATCATCACGAATTTATTTTGTTGATTTGCATCTACTTGATATACAATTCTATCTTGAATCGTGTACTTTAGTTTATTGGCCATTTTCCAATCTACGAAATAGCCAATTTTGTATTGGATTAATGGATCTGTACCAAGATTATCCATATTCCAATTCCCATACAATAGATTGCGTTGCCTCTTTTGAATTTCCCATCGTGTAATATCAAAATAGATAAGCGGCATGTCATCATCAAGATACGATACACCACTTCCATACACAATATTAATCTTGTCCTCTCTTATGTCCTTTTTGAAGTTCAATGAATAATCTTTAACGAAAAAATCATTAAAATCATAGAACGTATTCTTTCCAAATACTCTATCATCGGTAATACTAGATTTGATTTGATTTAAATAAGTCTTTTTATCGATATAGTATTTTTCAACATCAATCAGATTCACTGTAGTATTTTCTTTTAGCATTTGTATAACAGAATCCAAATCCACACCCGGGTAAATTTCAAGACCAACCAGACTTCCCTGATTGGTTATTTTGCTCACAATATTCCTAACCCCTTCAATCACTATGCCAGTATTTTCAATTTCAATATAGGGTCTTTTTCTATACATTTGATTGTCCTTTCTTTAATGAAAGAGACTAAATAGTATCCTATTTAATCTCCGCTTCAATCTCCTTCAATAGTTTATAGCCTTCATCTACATCAGAACACATATCGACTTGTACTCTAAAGTTTTCATTCATTAGTTTTCGAGCCAACGCCGATAAAATCGCAAGATGTTTCGTATCCGCTTTGTCTTTGGGTATAAAAATCCCAAAGAGTATCTTAACTTGATCATCATTCCATGGTATCGCTTGTTTCAATTTCATTAATACCAAACTTGAATGGGTCACACTTTCAGATTGAGCATGGGGGATAGCAATCCCCCAGCCCATTGAAGTGGGTGCCTCTAATTCACGATGATGCACGTCTTCAATCAATTTATTTAGATCTATTACTCTGCCTTCATCATCAAGCAGCGAAACCATTTCATTTATTACCGCTTCTTTGGTTTGAAGATCAACGTTAATGCGTACGAGATTCCGATCAAGCAAGTTCATGGTCTTCGTCATTACGAGTCAAGAACCAAATCATTGCGACAGCGACTGCGGTACCAATAGCGAATGACCCAAGATAGAGTGGGATATTACTGACCAACGGAATGGTTTCCAACCCACCAATCGGTGCAGCTAATGTAATTCCAAGCGTTGCAGTAATTGCGCCTGTTACAGCTGCTCCAACAATCAACGAAGGCAATACTTGTTTTGGCTTCGCAATAACAAAGGGAATTGCACCTTCAACAAAGAATGCCAGCCCCATAATATATGCTCCTGTTTTTGCAGCACGCAACTGCGGACTAAATTTCTTGGGGAATAAAGTAGCAGCAACAGCACATGATGTACTCACTACCATCGCACTACTTCCAACTGCAGCCATCAAGACACTGGCGACCGGATCACCACTTGCAGTGGTGAGTGTGGAGACCGCAAACAGATAAGCCGTTTTATTTATAGGACCACCAAGGTCAATTGCCAACATAGCTCCGAGCACTGCTCCTATAATTGCACTGTTGGTACCACTAATGTTGTGTAAGAATGAAGTTAATCCATTATTAATTGGTGCCACAATAGCGTTAACACCGACCATGGCCAATGAAGCCAAAAGTAAACCTACAATCGGGAATACCAATAATGTCTTGATTCCTTCTAAAGTTCTGGGTAATCCTTGAGTTACCTTCTTGAGCAGTACAATGATATAACCACTGATAAAACCTGCTAAGATTGCTCCTAAGAATCCAGATCCATTCGTATTAGCCAAACTACCTGAAACAATCCCCAATAGTAATGCTGGTCTATCTGCAATCGAGAATGCAATGTAGCCTGCTAAAATAGGTAACATCAAACCCATCGCTATGCCACCAATCTCTAAGAACCAACGCGAAATCTGAGTTGTGGCTCCAAAGGTTGCACTGTCTGCATTTCCTACATCAATTAAGAATGCCATTGCGGTTAGAATTCCACCACCAATCACAAACGGCAAGAAGTAAGACACACCCGTCATTAAGTCATTATATAATTTCTTTCGATCCATAATTTTTATTCTCCTTTATATATGGTTACGTCATCATTTTCTATGTACTGATAAATGTTATTCACTTTTCTAATGGCATCACCCACAGACACTTTAATTAATTTCTTACCAATAAATCGATCCATTTCAACTTTCATATCTGCTGCTATAATGACGTAGTCTGCAGTTTCTATGTCAGTATCCGTTAACCGATTCTCGACACCTGAGGCACCATTGGTTTCAATTTTTACGTCATATCCCTTGGCTTTGGCGTTCATTTCTAAACTTTCAGCTGCCATATAGGTATGCGCAATCCCTGCAGGACATGCGCTTACACCCACGATTTTCATTGTGCTTTTCCTCCTTTCAGCTTGATGATTCTAAGTTCATTGTTCTTAATAGTTGCATCAAAACCATCTTTATCATTTCCAACAAGGTCAGTATCGACTACATTCCACTTACTATCATTTTCGAAATCTAATGAAATCTCATAAGATTCGTTGTTATAGACTCGCATTAAATATGCATCTTGCTCTTTAACCAATGTTCCAAACGATCCTTTAAAGTTGTTCAACTTAAATAATGAATGTGTATGGGGCAATGCTTTATCCCATGGGTTGGTTGGGAAATACTGAATTGCATTAATCGACTTATCAAATGCCTGTTGGTGATGCACAATTGGGTCTGAAACAAATTCGATATACTCGTTTCGCACATCATTTCCATCAAATATATCACTATAGCTAAAGCCCAACTCGAAATGGTTGTCCCCAATCATTTGCGAATCACTGGTTTCAAATATCATATAATCCAATCCACCAGGCCTTCCAGGTCTTCGATTCAAGTCTGGATAACCAAGTGCACCATAGCTCCTAAATAGTGTCACCGCAATATCATTAAATCCTTCACCAATCAACTCATACTCTTTAGAACTTCGGGTATGAACATTCAATAATCCTTCATTGGATTGCACAGAGACATGGTTCAATAGTGGAAAGGTTGCTGAAGGTTCTTCAAACCAGCCATCTTCTTTCCACGTATCAATTTTTGGATGACGCGTCATACGATCAATATAACCAAATTGTGTCCCTGCTAATGAATGAGATACGACGTCACTTCCCAATCCCTTGAAGACAATCCGGATACGATGTTGTTTTGAATCATTGCTTATTTTTCCGCTCACATTGATTACGGGATCCTTTTTATTTAATCTGATTTGAATGAAATACTCTAAATTTCCCTTACAGACTTGTTGTCTTCTTTCACTCAAATCCTTGGGGACTTCTAGATTCCCTTGTAGTGTCATCACTTGATCAAATTGATGATTAACATAGTCGACTTCTGCATAATTTAAATAATCTTTAATTAACCAATCATGTGTGGGATAACTATAGTCAAAACTATCACCCTCATCTCCAGACTCTTCCAAATATATTGCGTTATGTATAATATTTCCTGTCCGTTTGTCCTGTACAACAATACCATCTTCATCTTGATACACCTTGTAGTATTCATTTTCGATAAAATGGGCTTGTCTTGAGGGAACGTATACGCTTGAATCCTGAGTATCCTCAATAACACGATAAACTTCATATCCGAGTGCACTAACATCTTCAAAGGAGAGACTAATATCGTGTACATAATAGTTCATTGTGTCATTGATTAGTTGAACATCTTTTCTTAAAACACCATTATTCTTTGTTTCAGAATTTATTATTGTGTAATCTACGATATTACCATCAACATCTACAATGGTAAAGTATTGAGTTTTGGTAAATATTTGTACTCGTTTTGTGAAAGTACGTGTATAAGGTAGTGGATTTACAACTAGGAGTGGAGTATACGTATCATCTAAGTTTTCTAATGAAATTGAAACCAGTTTATTAAGATATGACACCACTGAATTCGCCAGATTCCTTGCGTTATTAGTTTCAACCTTAATATACTCATTTGTTTCGTTGGTAAGATTTGCAGAGGAATGCGTTTGACATAAGATCAAAGTCTCCCACGCTTTATTAACCAAGCTCTCGTCATAAGGAATTCCCAAATCATCTAATAAGGTCATATAAGGTTGTACCTGGTATGTAAGTATTCTTTCCACTTCATCCTGCATCGCTTTGATATCTGCTCTGGCGGAAAATATAGAGCGGTGGACGCGGTGATACTGGGTCGCAAAGAGTTCATGGTTATGGGTCTTTAATTCAACCCCTGATTCTCGTATCTTCTTAAAGTAGGCTTCCCATGTGGTTTCCACAAATTCGTAATCGTCCTGATTGCCGTTATGATATTCAATCAGTTCATTAATATTCATAATGGCTGGATTTTGATCAAAACCTAATAGGAATATGAAATCATTCTCCAAACTAGAATACCCATTAATTCGTTCAATTAAATCTTCAACTCTAATCTTGTTATAATCAACTGCATCATCCGTAAAGAGTGTTTTCTCTTTAAACGCATAACAGCCATATCCATAACCAGCAATCATCGTGAAGACCAGTACTTCAGATCCATCTTTACCTTGCCACATAAATTCACTGTTCACATCATACTCATCGCCAACACCACGTTTAATCACAAATTCATGGATATCGAACAAATTGAATATCTTTGGATAATCAATTGAGTGACCGAAGGTGTCTGGTAAATAAGCAATTTTTGATACTTTTCCAAGTCTTTCTCCAGTTTTGAATCCCAATCGTAAATTGTTTATAACAGATTCTCCACTGCTGATGAAGCTATCTAAATGGGAGTTAAATGGTCCGATTACAAGTTTACCGGATGTTACTAAATCCCTAATCTCTTCCTCGTCTTCTGGATGTAAACTAAGATACTCATCAAAGGGTGTGGTTTGTCCATCGAAAAAGAAATTATTAATTTTACCTTCTTTAAATCCCCTCAACAGTTCCTTCATATTATAGGTAAGTTGAATTGTCGCATCTTGCGTTGTAAAGTACCAAATCAAGTCCCAATGTGTATGGTGAATTGAATTCGCTATTTTCCTCATTGTTGTCTTCCTCCTGCACCTTAAATATACACGTAACATACTTCATCAATAAAGCACCACTTGAATCAATTTTTGCAACATTATGCACCAATGTTGCAAATTTAAAATCTATCCGATTAACTATATTTGGTACAATAAGTAAGAAAGGATGAGATTTGTGCGCGATAAAATCAATGAACTGATTCAACAACTCATCAAAATCGATGACTACATCACTGTCAAATGTTTGGCAGAATTTTTAGGTGTCTCTCCGCGAACCATCCACAACTACCTCAATTCAAAGCAATTCAAGGAAAAAACAAAAGGTGCCACAATTATGAAAACGCCCAATAAGGGCGTTAAACTCGCAACAGACGCACAACAGAAACTCACCATCATGTCAAACTTAGAAAAAGAACTGCCCATCCAAAAGCATGTTGTTAGTGATTTTCTCAATATCCTTTTTACACTCTTAGAAACCAATGAACCCTTAGACATCAACGAACTCTCTGAAACATACTATACTTCAACCACCAATATTAGAAACATTCTCAATGCGATTGATAATTTTATGGAACCGTTCTCGTGCAAGATACAGCACAAAAGGAATCATGGGATCTCTATTAAAGGAGATGAAAAGAACATTCGTTCCCTTTTTATCTTCATTTTACTCAACCACTTCTCAGATATCTCTTGTAATAACAGGATTACGAAAGACCATAGATTTAACACCACCACCATCAATGCTCTTAATTACTTCCTAAAGCCTGAAGAAACAGACAACATCATCGATATCATTGATCTCATAGAGAAAATGCTAGAATCTCATTTCAGCGATGCAGATTATAGCCTATTCGGATTACACCTACTGATACTGATTGTCCGAACCAAACAAGGCTTCTACATATCTGAAACCAACGATACAAAACTCATGGAAACACATGAATACCTTTATGCAACCATGATTAAAAGTCAAATTGAATCAAAACTCTACATTAAATTAACAAGTGAAGAGATTATTTATCTGACACACATCTTGTTGTCACTAAGAAAACAAATGAACTCACTCTCTATTCATTACGAACTGGACATTGTAGATAAATTTATAAAAGCACTGGGTTATAAACTTAATGTTGATTTAACCCACTCACCTAACCTTAAGAAAAACTTACTGACTCATTTACGACCTGCTATCAATAGATTAAAATATGGCATCGCCAGTAATAACTTACTCTTAGATAAAGTCAAACACGAATTTACCGATATCTATATTTCCGTCATGACCACCATGGACGATTTAGAAAAAGAAGAAAACATCCATTTTGACGCCAATGAGATTGGCTTTATCTGTCTACATATCATAGCGGCACTATCTGATCACTTACCAAAAGATGATGCCATAAAAGCAGTCTTACTTTGCAACGAGGGACTCTCTTTTGAGGTTTTTCTTAAGAATGCGATTGAATCCAATATTGATAACATTAAGATTACCCATATCATACGATTCGATAACTTCCAAAACGAAAACTTCGACAACTACGACCTTGTTATTAACACAACAAGCTTAGCTATCGAATGCAAAAAAGAGGTTAAGATAACACCTAACCTCTCCATGGAAGACCTCAAAGCCATCCAATCATTCATCTACAACTTAAATGAAACCAGCGTCACCGAAATCATTGATGACGATTACTTAATCTTCTTCAAAGACAACATCGATAATAAAGATACACTCATTATAGAGTATTGCGACTATCTATTCCAAAACGGATATGTCACCAAAAACTACTACCAATCAGTCTTATCAAGAATGAAAATCAACAACACGTATGTAGCACGCGGTATTGCGGTACCCCATGGACACCCTGATTACGTCATTAAATCAACCATCATGATTATCATTCTTGACAACAAAATCAAGTGGTATGAGCACAATGCTCAGATCATCCTCTTCATCGTCTCAAACAATGATCAGTACCAAAACTATAACACCCTCCTCAGAAAAGTCATGAGAATCGCTTCTTCTAATGAAAAAACACTTTCACTCCTTAACTGTGCCACCAAGGAAGATGTGTACAAGATTATTAAGGACGCATAGAAATGAAAACTTTCAAATAATTTTAGTTAATATAAATTCACTGACTTTCTGTACTATTACAGGACGTCAAACATTCCAACTATTAAATTTGCGTTTAAAGGTTTAAATCATTTAAAAATAAAGTGTATCATATACCTAATTTTAAATAGAATAAAAAAAGATAGATTCGTTCGTAAGAATTCTATCTATCTTAATTTTATAATATTAATTATCCACAGATACTGATTCAAAACTGAAGTCTTCATATAAGTGACGTGTGATCGAGTATTCAAAAGGTGTTCCTGATGCTAGTGATACGACTTTCTCTATTTCAATCATGAAATGACCAATATCTACACCTAGAATCTTATTATCTTTTTCATTGGCTAAATCACCCTTTAATTTAAGATGACTTGACTTGATTTGTTGATTGAGTTCATTTCGAATATATCCGTAAACAGAACTTTTTAAGTGTTTTGGTTCAAGTCCAGGAATAATAGCCAAGGGCATGAAAGTTTGTTCAAGAGAATAGGGCTTATCATCAACCATTCTACTTCTTACAATATGGTAGATATAATCTTTACTGGTGATATTAAGTTTTTCTGCTACTGTATTACTTGGTAGTTCAATTGAAAACTTATGTACTTCTGATGCAACGTGTTCGGATCCTATGACTGCTAATAGACCATCATTGGGTCCGAAAATACGTGAATTATTAATCGGCTTTCTAAGTACTACTGTTCCATAACCACTTCTACTATGGAGTACGCCCTCTGTAACAAGCATGTCCATTCCTTTTTTAACGGTTAAGCGACTTACTCCAAATTCATTACCTATGGACTCTCCACTTGGAAGTTTATCTCCTACTTTATAAGTATCATCTATGATTCTCTTTTTTATTTCTGTGTATACTTCCATGTATTTTGCGAGTTTCATCCGAGCCCTCCTATTTTTAATATTATATCATATTAATTAAGTAAAAATCTTGATATATACAAATGCCACTCTGAGTGGCCGATGGAGTCAACTTAGCAAAAATACTAGGTTGGCTCCTTTTCTATATTCTATATTCTACATAAATTGAGTTTCTCTAACAACGGTTAGTAATTAGGGTATCAGAAATTTGATAATTTATTCAAAATTAACACTAATTGCATATTAAAAACACAGAAAAATTCTTATTTATGATAAAATTTAGTTGTCTTAACTACACTGCCATGAGGCAACTGTTCACATTCCATATTTCATAGATATCAATTTTGGGTGGTTACGTCCATCTATTGTGAAACGATAACTTTGTGCTGATTTAACAAATCGACCATAGAGTCTATAGTGTGTATTCTTCCGGATAGGCACTATATTTTTTTGAAAATGCTCTAGGACTGTATCTACTAAACATTTTATTGATTCTAAAATTCCCTGAATCATTTCTCGAAGAAAATTACTGTATAGGAAATCTTTAATAACACAAAATTTTGTTTTAAAACCATCCTTATGTTTTGTGGTCCTTTTTTGATTAACACCGAATCCGCCTTTGCTTTAATAATACCTATGAAGTTCAATGAAATAAGCTTGCCTATTACCTTACATTTGAAAACATAAGGACAGTTTGCATTAAATCTTTCAGCCTCTAAATCAATTTTAAAGAATTTGTAGTTAGCCTCTATATCACATCTTTCAGAGTATAGTTCTGAAATCTCTTTACTAGAAAAATCCCTCTCTTTCTTTCTAGCTAAAGTACAAAATTCTGAGGATCTTAATATCTCCAAGAATCGACCATAAATATCATTAATCCTATATTCCTTAACTACACAATTATTCATCATAGACTAAGCTGGGTTTATTCTTAGCGAACGCTGCCTTACAATAAGGTACGCTTTCAGCTTCAACTTTACCAAAATTGATTAGTACACGATGTCTTGAAGTTCAGCTTTCATCTCTATAAGATTTAACTAAGGCACAATAATAACTGTTGTCATTCCCTTTATTATTTTTTACAGATCTGACAAACAAATTTACACCTTCTTCCTTAACTATATTATAGAGTAAAACTGTTTATATGAGCTACTTATCTTATGATTGTCTTGACTACAAGGATTGAATTAGCATTAAAAAGGAGTCAACTCACAAAGAAAAGGAGCCACCCTAGTATTTTACTAAGTTGACTCCACTGCCCACTTCAAAATTGCTTTTTCTTAGTTTTCTTTATTTAGTTTTTCAGCTACTCTTTCATCAATTCTTAAGAATGGTAAGTAGATGAATACTGTTATTGCGATAATAGCTGCTTGAAGTACTACAGCTCTCCAGTCTCCTGCTGTTGCTAGGAATGCTGAAATTAGTGGTGGTGTTGTCCAAGGTGTTTGTACTACAACTGGATCAATGAATCCCCATAGTGTTGCATAGTATGCTGTTACTAGTGAGAAGATTGGTGCAAGAACAAATGGAATAATTAGTGAGACGTTGAACACAATTGGTAATCCGAAGATAATTGGTTCTGAGATATTGAAGATTGCTGGTGTTGTTGATAACTTAGCAATATCTTTATAGTCTTGTCTCTTACTGAATAGGAAGATTGCAATTAATAATGCGATTGTATTTCCTGATCCACCCATAACTGCAAATGTATCTTTAAATGCCATGTTAATAATGTGTGGAATCTCTTGGTTGTTTGCATATGCAGTCATATTTTCACTCATATTTTGTAATAAGAATGGGTCAAGTAGTGATGATGAAATTACTGCTTGGTGAATCCCAAATCCAAAGAACAAGTTAGCGATTGAAGTAATTAATACAAATCCGAAGATTCCTGTTGTTACATTACTTAATGGTGTTGTAATAACTTTTGAAACAATATCGCTTAGTGTCATTCCCAGTGTCATATCTAATGCAAATGTTAGAACTGAGAAGGAGAATACTGTAACAATAATTGGGATTAATACGTTGAATGATGAAATTACTGATGGTGGAATTTGTCCTGAGATATTAATTTTTAATTTTTCAACTTTTGTTAGACGAATTAAAATATCTGATGCTACAAGTCCAACGATGATTCCAACAAACATTCCTGATGCTCCAACGAATCCTGATCCGATACCACCCACTGTAATTGCTGTTGTTGCACCATCTGGAACTACACTAATTGACATTGGTGTTACTACGAAGAATGCAACAAGTGATGTTAGGATTGGTGCAATTGGGTTATTGTATTGTCTGTATTTTGATAATTGCATTGCGATCGTAACAACAATTAGAAGTGTCATAACTCCTAATGTAGCATCACCAATTGGCATTGCTACTTTTTGTAGTGTTGCAAGTGTATCTGGATTAATAATTTTAACAAGCGGGCTACTTGATGGATCAAGAATTACCCAGTTAATTAATGTAACGAATCCCGCAAGAATCATAAATGGCATGATTGATGCAAATGCATCGCGTAGTGCAAGTAGGTGAATTTGATTTCCTAGTTTTTCGGCAATCTTCATAATGACATTAGTAATTTTCTCTGTAAATGATTTCATATTCTTCTCCTGTTTTTAATTTTAAAACAATTTATCTATATCGTATTCAAATCCGTTTTCATCACTCATTTTTTTATAGAACTCTCCGGATTTCTTGATTGTTCGTTTTTGTGTTTCTAGATCCAGTGACACAAGTCCATAACGGTTTTTGTATGAGTTAATCCATGACCAGCAGTCGATGAATGTCCAAATATGATATCCGTTAATGTTACATCCTTCATTAATTGCCTTCCAAACAAAGCTTAAGTGGTCTTGAACATATTCTATTCTATATGTATCAATAACTTGTCCAGTTTCTGGATCCATAAATCTTTCTTCTTCAGCAACTCCCATTCCATTTTCTGAAATGAATGATTCAATATTACCGTAGTTGTCACGAACATCTATCGCTAGGTCGTAAATTCCTTTAGTGTAGATTTCCCAACCACGATATTTATTCATTCTCATTCCCGGCATATCATGTTTCTCAAAGAACCATGTCGGCATGAATGGACTGTTTGGGTTATATGCACTTTCACGTGCTTTAACTCGTCTTGGTTCATAATAGTTTAGACCAAGTATTTGTGAGACATTATTTTTTATGACGTCTAATTGCTCTTGAGTATAATCAGGCATATGGTCATATTCTTTAATGATATCTATAAGACCTTGAGGAAACTCTCCCTTAACCATTGGATCTAAGAAGCTACGTGTGTAGAATAAGTCCGCAATACGTGCTGCTTCTAAGTCTGCTGAATGTTGTGATCTTGGGTATGTTGGACTTAGATTAAGGATTGTTCCTATTTTGGATTTCAACCCAAATGTTTTAAATACTTCAATAACTTTAGCATGTCCATAGATTGTATTAAAAGCTGCTTGAATTCCTCTTCTAAAGTCAATGATGTTTGGGTAATGGAAATCTTCCATGTATGAACCTAAGATTGGCCCTAATGGTTCATTATATGTAAACCAGTGAGTTACTAAGTCACCGAAGTGTACAAAACATGTTCTTGCAAATTCCACATAGTGGTCAATGACTTCAAGTGATTCCCATCCACCGATATCTTGATATCTTGCTGGCATATCGAAGTGATATAAATTCGCAAACACTGCAACGCCTGCATCAGACATTTGTTTGAATGAATTTCTGTAGTAGTCAATTGCTTCTTGACTTACTCCGTTCTCCATTCCACTTGGGAACATACGTGCCCATGAAATTGAAACTCTTAATGAGTTGTGTCCTGTATCTTTCATCAATTGAACATCTTCTTCAATGTGATTCATATGATCAGTTGTAATTTGTGGTCCAATGTTTTCAAAGAATCTATTTGGACTTTCTTTGTACCAACGTTTCCAGACTGTTTCGTCTTTAGGTGTTGTTCCATCTCCTTCTGATTGTTCTGCAGACCATGCTGAACCCCACCAGAATCCTTCCGGGAATTTTAAAAAGCTGTTGTTCATAATTACCTCCGCAATACCATGGTACCACTTACACAAATATATGTAAAGCCTTTATTATTAAAGTATATACTTTATTGAATTTGTAATATAATGGCGTATAAGAAACTATCTAAAGTAGTAAGTCTCTTCTCTAAATCCAATTAGTTATTTATTTTTTTCTTTTTTATCACTAATAGTATTCCCACGACTATAAACAGGGGTGCTGCGTATACTAGGATGTTACTTGATCCTGTTGTCGGTAATTTATCTACTGGTTTATTATTGTTTGGTAACTCCTTGTCAGGACTTATTGGCTCATCTGTATCCTCTGGCACATCGGGTGTATTAGGGACGTCTGGTTCATCCGGTGTATCAATAATTTCTTTTTCTACTAAATTGTCGATTGCATCACTTAAGATTTTGTATGCTTTATCAATTTCAACCTGGGTATTATTATTTAATTCAGCTTCTTTTAATACTGATACTGCGTATTCTTTTGCGGATTTATAGTGTGCAATACTTTCACCTGTATACATATCAAGATCTATCCCTAATGTTTTATCTAATAGTTCTATGAGATCATCTATGTAAAGCGCCTTACTAATGAGACCATCAATTGCTTCTTGTAGCTGTATCTCGTAATAGTCAATTTGCACTTGTGTTTTATCGTCATAACTTAGATATGTTTCAATTATTTCAATCATATCGTTTAATTTTACAAATGATATTTTTGTATAGTCATTTTCATCAAACAATTTGGCTTTTAGTAGTAAAGCATCAATCTGTGATGTATCTACTTCAAGCGAATCTTCTATGAATTCAAGTTTACTTACCGAATCTTGTAGTTCTAATAACATTGTATCAACGTCGTCTTGTGTTGCCAAATCATTCATTATCAGTTCTTTACTTAATTTCATATTTTTAAGAACTGCTTCATATGACTCTTCTGTATATAGCGATGCATCTTTAGTTTCTATAAAGCTGATATAGTCGTTTAGCTTTGCAATATCCACAAGAGCCTCGTAGGCTAGTAATAATTGATCATAAACTACGATATATTCTTCATTAGTCTGTGCACCTTCTTTAATTAAATCAGAAGCAACTTCTAGTGCCGTTTGTAGGGTTTCAAAAGTTGATTTAGTAAAATCACCTTCTTGAAGTACATTAATTGATTCAATAAGTTCTTTAAGCTCTGTATCTTCATTTAACTCAAGCTTTAGCATTTGTGCTGCAATTTTATTACTAATACTATCAATATCTTTTTGTGTGCTGGTTAAATCGGATAGTAGTTTCTCTGCTTGTTCAACAAAGCTAGTTAAGATATCAAACTCTTTATGAGTATAGTGTGCTTTTACAAGTTGGTTATATTTCTCAATTTGGTTTTCTAATGTTTCTACATTTGTAACTGGATCTAAAACTGCTTTTCCATATACTTCAAACTCCCATAGCGAGTAACCATATTTAGTAGCGTACTGAACACCTTGCATTCTTACAAAAGTTCCATGTACATCTTCTAACTCATATTCAATAATTCCTTCACGACCATGGGTTTCATGAATTACATTTATCCAATCAACACCATTGTTTGATACTTGGATGTAGTACTCTTTTCCAAAAGCACCCTCCCAGTTAAGCGTAATTTTATCAATTCTATGATTTGATTCTAAATCAATATCCATCCATTCATTCGCTGACTCTCTTTTTGATACCCAGCGTGATTGGAATGCATCGCCTCTACTTTCGGTACTGCCATCAACTGCATAGTCCGATTTTAACTCGAATTTAGATTTTGGGTTAATGAAATTTGAACTTGACCTTGTAGGTTTAAATAAAGCCACATTAACTGGCGCTATTTCTTCACCATAGACTTCAAACTCCCATAAGGAATAACCATACTTTGTTGCATATTGTATACCTTGCATTTTTACATATCTGGCTTCCACTGGTTCAATCTCTATTTCAAATTCTCCACCTTTTCCATTGGTTGTATGGAAAACTTCAGTCCAGTTCTGGTCATCTTCAGAAACTAATATCTTGTATTCTGAAGCATGTGCCCCTTCCCAATCAAGGACTACTTCATCAATTAAGTAAGATTTCCCAAGATCAACTTGAATCCATTCATCTGCAGAATCTCTTTCTGATGCCCATCGTGATTGAAATTTATCACCGTTGTCCACTTTACTTTGGTCAAATGCAAAATTTGATTCATGTACAAAACCTGTATATTTATTTTTAAACTCGGAGCTTGCTTTAGAATCTTTGTTAAAGGCTAAGTTAACACGTGTTTCGTCTTTAAGTTCGACTGTGCCATATACTTCTATCTCAAAAATTGAAATTCCATATTTTGGAGTTTTAGATTTTGTACTGTTTACTCTAATATATCTTCCTTCAACTTTCTCATCGAAAGTAAATGAATCCATTAATTCATCAGTACTTCCAACTGATCCAATTGATGTCCAGTCCAACTTGTTATTTGATATTTCTAATTCATATTGTGCTGACCTTGCAGCTTCCCAATGGATATTGACCGCAGAAATTTTTGCATCACCACCCAAATCAATAACAACAGATTCTTTGTCTGAATTTCTTAGTGAAGACCATCTGCTGCTTATATTTCCATCGTTAATGTTTGTTGGGATGTTACCAGGATCATTTGTCGATACAGAACTTGCATTAACCTTTTTGTTTAGGGCAATATTGGTACCAAAATCTAAATCTACTTCTGCAATCGTATATGTTTTTTCATTATTCTCTTGGAGTACAATCCTAATATAACTAGCAATTTCATTTAGTTTAATTTTTCCATCTTCTTCAACGCTATTAGTATTAATATCAAAGAAAGTATGTCCATCTAATGAAACTTGGATTTTATATTTTGTGGCAGGATTTTTACCCCAGTCAATTTCTAGGGAATTGATATATTTTGGATTACCTAACGATTTCTGAATCCATGCTGTTTTATCTTCTGTTGATTCCCAATATGTTTCTTTCTTACCATCAAACGCCATTGAAGCTGGATGTTCTGCTTTTTGTGAACTTGCGATCACTTCGTTTGAAAGTCCTGGTACAAAACTAATTGTTTTACCTGTGTAAGGTGCGGGATAAAGAATAATATCTGATGTTTTAACGTCTTTTCCTTCATTAAAAATTACTTTAACTGTTTCATTGTATGAAGTATCTGTCATAGCTAAAGATACAACTGTTTCACCTTTTGATTCATCAATAATTAAGTTTACTGCTTTATCAACTGTAATGGTTTTTCCTGGTGCATATTCAACACTGCCTTCTTTGAAGAAGTTGATTTGTGTAATCTTTAAGCCATTATGTCTTACTGCATGAACATTCTCAGAGTTTTCAATAATTTCTATTTGATTGTCTTTTGCATATGCTTTTGTGTCATCAACTGTGGTATTTGGAAGCACGATATATTCGTACGATTCTGCTTTAGGTTTTACTCCATGATCAATCCATGCACTGAATGTTTCCGGTGTTTTATCAATGTCCTCTTGTGGCCATAGGCTTGGCTTATCTTGAATATAATTATTTACTGTAAGTGCTGTTTCTTTAGGGAATATATAAGCAATATTATCGTTAAATACCCATGATGCATTTACTTTTTTATCTTTCGTCCCTTTTGGAATCACTTCACCATCTACAATCACTTGATCTGACTTTGATTGGTTTAATGTTGTGTGGACTGGACTATCACCAGTTGACTTAATGTTTGATCCCATCGCAACAAACTCATCATTAAAGAAGAAATAACTCTTGTTTCCTTGAGTATTTGATTTATTTAATGTGTATGCTGTGGATCCATATGTACCATCACTAACCCCAAGTGCATGGTCATCGTTATTGTTTACACGTCCATAGTTTGAGTAGTTTTGTGGTACGAAGTTAGGGGAAGTTACTCCTGGTACATGAGCCCAGTCAAATGTAGGATAGATTGGTGTATATTCATCACCGTCAACGATAATTGAAGATGAAGCTGATGCAGACCAAATTACTGAGTTACCACCATCTTTTCCACTTGGCCAACTTCCACGCCATTCCCCACCAATGATTCTTTTGGAATCCATTTTAATATTAACGCCATAACCTTCGCGCATATGTGAGCCATAGCCAACGCGCCACATATAGTTGTTACCTGATAATCCATTGTCTTTTCTTTTACCTTGAAGATTATCTAATACTTCTTTGTATTGTGTGGATCTTTCTTTATCTACATCAACCATACGTTCTAACGGTTCAATATATTCCGCCGCATAGTTATCAAAACCAACATCATATTTATAGGGTCTATATCCAAGGTATAGTTCCATAATATCTGTTCTTAAGGTCCATATTGTTCCATCAAGCATATAATCTCCCATACGTTCAACGACTGCTTCGGATAATTCAAAGGCTGTATCATTTAACATATAAATCCAAAAACTCATATCTCTAAACATGGATAGTCCGTATCCATTGCTATAAAATTGAACACCATGGAAGTAAAGACTATTGTCTACTTGAAGAGCTTCTTGGGTAATATTATCTGTCTGCAAAATTAAGACATATTCTAAACACTCTTCAATTACTTTTTTCAATTGCTTTCCGTCATTTGTAATTAATGCTCTATAAATTGCATTTTGATCATACCAAAGGTTATTCTGTCCTGTGCCTTGATATATACCTTCTTTATTCAGGTTATTTATTATTGTATTCATTGAGCTTTCAGAGAGTTCATTTTCTAAGAAAAGTCCAATTCTACTAAATCTAAGATTCACTCCAATATCATTTTCCCACCAGTTTGTTGAGCTTGGTTTTTCTTTAGCCCAGTGAGTGAGTGATTTATCTATAGCATCAATAACCGCAGGATCTTTATATAAAACATTATCTTTTTCCCAATAGGCAATTGCTAATGCTTGCATTCTATCTAATGCCAAATAAGGGGACCATGGTTTACCATTGGCAGCATTGTCCTTCGCTGCATAATCAACATCATCCCATGAACCATCTTCACTCATGCTTGCGAGATGTTTAGATGCTTCTGATACTAGGATTGTTTCAACCTTTGCACCATCATCGATTGTGTCGAGTGTTAAGAAATGACTCTTTAATCTTTCTTTTATTACGCCAATATCAGAGAGCTCTGTTGACTCCGCATCGACACGATAACTAGGAATACTAAATAATGAGATAAAGAGTCCCATTACTATAAACAAGTCTGTAATCTTTTTCATATTGCCTCCTTGAGGTTATCCTGTAACCACTTTCATTCAATGATAGCAGTTTGCTTAGATAATGTAAAGACCTTTTCCTAAAGATATATACTTTAACTGACTTAAAAGTGATAATGTCCCGAAGTGATACAATGGTCCTTCAAGGAGGATCAACATTATGAGAAAGGTAGTTTTAAATTTGAAAGAAAATATGCAATATGAAATCATTAAAAAATTAGTGGAAACAAATGGCAACAAAAAGCGTGCTGCAATTAAACTTAATTG
>WPCK01176605.1_pt1 | contig 25081 bp, 28 predicted proteins | sample 5399851 | NCBI WGS metagenome assembly WPCK01 (sample SAMN12869471, study PRJNA574797) | sludge metagenome | isolation source: wastewater treatment of pH11 | place: China:Beijing | collected 2019-05-20 | reverse complement strand
AGCCGCCATCGTAGCTGTCCACGCCGGCGCCGACGAAAAAGGTGTCGTTGTCGCCGTCGCCATAGACCGTGCCCGATGCCGTGCCGAGGCTGCCGTCGTAGACGTCGAAGTCCGAACCGAGATGGACGTCGCCTTCCACCGAGCCGCTGTTGATGAAACGGTCGGCGCCGTCGCCCATGTCGACATTGCCGATGAGCAAGCCGTGGTTCACAAGGCTGTCGGCATTGGCGCTGCCATGGACTGCGCCTACCAGCCCCGAGATGGTACCCCAATTCTCCACACTCACCAGGCTTTGGCCAATCCCCAGCCCGCGCAGATCGACGCCCACGCTTTGCAGCGAGTGGATTTCACCGTAGTTACGGATTGAAGAGCCGCCGGCCAGGTCCGACACGTAGATCCCCGCGCCCTCGCTCGATATCGCGGTGATCAGGCCTGTTGCGGTATTGATGACGTGGGCATTCAAGCCCTCGACGACCAGGCCGTTATTGTATCTTGCCCCAAGAACCGCGTCGTCGTAATCCGTCGCGGCCACCGTGCCCGAGTTCACGAAGTGGCCGTCGCCCAGGCCGTTCAAGCCGACGAAGGCCCCGTTCACCCCGGTGATCGAGCCTGTGTTCGTGACCGACGTGCCCGCCCGCATGACAATTGCGGTCGCCCGGTCGGTCGAAATGGACCCCTCGTTGATCAGATTTCCGCCCGACCAGAGGTCGATCCCGATGCTACTGTAGGACTGCACCAAAGAGGTGATGCTGCCACCTTCATAGATGTGGATCGAGGCGTTGTTGCCGCTGAAGCTGATCGCCGAGACACTCGCCACCGTTCCAAAAAGATGCAGGTTCACATTATCGAACGCGGTCGAGATCGCGGTTCCGCTGGTCGCAAGCAGTGCACCGGTCGACAGGATCACCAGGCTGTCGGAATTCGCGGCATAGGTGAACAGCGGACCGGCCCCGCTGATTACGGTGGTGACATAGGTAACGGTCACGGTAGTCTCCTGTGTCCTGAAGTCGGGTTGAGGTCAGGCCGTCCGGAACGAGGTTGGCGCCATTCGCCTGTTGACCCCGGATTTCCGACGGTGCGAAACCGACGCGTTGCCTCGTCGGGTTCGGCCGAAATGCGCATTTCGAAAAATGATTCGTTTCGACGGCCAACGTCGCGGAAAGCGCCCTCACGGGCCCAGACCGCGTCACCAGGTTCCGCGCACGAGACACGGGGCCGCATCGCTTCTGCTCCGATCCGGACAGAATGCCTGTTCAACGTGCCCCGCCCGGGACAATGCATGCGCGATGGTGGAAAACAAGCCCATCACGCTCAAATGATCGCGACGCCGGCGTCGAGGTGGCGACCGCCGACGCTGGCCGCGCCTGAAGGCGCCCGTTGCGGGACAGTGTTTCCGGGCTAGCCGCCGTTGTTCGACTGGCCGGCCGTATTGCCGTTCTCGACCTTCTTGACCGGCGTGTCCGGCAGGCCCTCGCGCAGCTTCTTCTCGATCGTGGCGAGGATCGCCGCCTCCGGCTTCATGTCGCGCGCGTGGTTCCACTGGAACACGGCTTCGCGCCGGCGCCCGGCATACCAGTAGACGTCGCCGAGATGATCGTTGAGGATCGGGTCGTCGGGCTTGAGCGACACGGCGCGCTCCATCTCGCGCACCGCATCCTCGATGCGCCCGAGCTTGAAATAGGCCCAGCCGAGCGAATCGACGATGAACCCGTCGTCGGGCCGCTGGTCGACCGCCTTGCGGATCAGATCCAGCCCCTTGTCGAGGTTGATGCCCATGTCGATCCACGAATAGCCGAGATAGTTCAGCACCTGCGGCTGGTCCGGGTAGAGCTCGAGCGCCTTGTGGAAGTCCGCCTCGGCCTTCGGCCACTGCTTGGTGCGCTCGAAGGCGATGCCGCGCTGGTAGAACACGTTCCAGTCATTGCGGGTCGGCGCGGGGATGCGCGCGATTGCCCGGTCGAGCGCGGCGGCGGACGCGGCATAGTTCTCCTTGGCCGCGTGCACGGAACTCAGCGACAGATAGGCGCGAATGTCGCCCGGGTCCTCGGTAATGAGCGCCTCGATGCGGTCGACCGCTTCCTTGGTGCGGTCAAGGTCGGCCTGGTTCAAAGCCTGCTGCAGGTTGGCGATGCGCTTCAGACCGGAGTCCGCCGGCACGCGATCGTAGAAGCCGACCGCCTCCTCGGCTTCCTGCTGGCGTTCGGCCGCCTGGGCCAGTTGCATCAGTGCGGCGTCATTGCCCGGATCGAGCGCCAGCGCCAGTTGCAGATACGGCTTGACGAAGGTTTCGCCGCCCTCGCGGTTGAGTGCGGCGCCGATGTTCTGGAGGATTTCGGCGGCACCTTCCCGCGCCTCGGCAAACAGCGGCGGCTCCTTGCCGCCGGCTTCGATCCGCTCGCGCAACGCCTTGAACATCTGGCGGGACACGGGGAAGTCCTCGGCACGGTCAAGCACGGCGAGCGCTTCCGCCTTGTCGCCCTTGCGTGCCAGGAACCGGGCCCAGGCCTCCACCGCGCGCAGATAGACGTCCGGTGTCGCGGCACCCGTGGCGATATCGGCGGCCGCCTTGCGCAGGCTTTCCTCCGCCTCGCCGGCCAGCCCGCCGAACTCGGCAATAAGGCCGCGGTGGTAGTTCTTGAACAGGGCATACCATTCCGGGCCTTCAAGCCCGTCGATCACCTTCAGCGCTTCCACCTCGTCGCCTTCGCCCGCCCAGGCCCAGGCGACCATCACGCGGGTGATCAGGATGTCGAGATCGGATTCGAGCGCCAGCTTCAGCCAGTTGCGCGAGTCCTTGAAGCGGCCGTCGCGCAGCGCATCCACCCCGAGGGCGAGGCGCGAGAATCGCTCGGATTCGGCAACCGTCTTCAGCCGCTCGGCGTGCGGCAGCGCTGCATCGAAATCGCCGCGCGCGACCAGCGCCAGCATCAGCGTTTCGCGCAGGCGATCGTCATCCGGCTGGAAAGCCAGCGCTTTCTCGAAAAACGCGACCGTGCCGTCGAGATCGCCATCGGCCTGCGCCGTCTGCCCGGCAAGGAATGCGCCGGAGAAGGTGTTGGGCACCGCCTCGGGCATCTTCGCCGTACCGGCGAACGTGAGCGCGAGCTGGCCGCCGATGGCGAGCGCGGCGAGAAAAGGCAGGCGTTTGAAAAACATCAAGGAGTGTCCCAGGGTGCGAGAGGACGCAACAACACCGCGAGCATGGCCTTTTTGCGGTGATCGGGCAACGTTCCGTGCCGTCAGTTGACGCGGCTGATGCAGAAATCGATCACCTCGAGGAGCGCATCCTTCTGCGGCGTCGACTTGAGGGGCGCCAGCGCGTCGCGGGCGATGCCGCCGAAATGGCGGGCGCGGCCGACCGTATCGGCGATGGCACCGGTGCGCGTCATCAGGCCGATGGCCTTGTCGAGCGCCGCATCGTCCGTTTCGCCCTTCTCGATGGCGGCACGCCAGAAATCCCGTTCTTCGGCCGAACCCCGCCGCGAAGCCAGGAGGACGGGCAACGTCACCTTGCCTTCGCGGAAATCGTCGCCGACATTCTTGCCCAGGTCCCGCGTGCTGCCGCCATAGTCGAGCGCATCGTCGACGAGCTGGAATGCGAGGCCCAGATTCGTGCCATAGGACTTCAGTGCTGCCCGTTCGGCCTTGCCCGCACCGGCGACGATCGGACCGACCTCGGCGGCGGCGGAGAACAGGGCAGCGGTCTTGGCGCGGATGACGGCGAGGTAATCATCCTCGGTGGTGTCGAGGTTCTTGGCCGCGGCAAGCTGCATGACCTCGCCTTCGGCGATGATGCAGGCCGCGCCGGAAAGCACGTCCAGCGCCTCGATGGACCCGACCTCCACCATCATGCGGAATGCCTGGCCAAGAAGGAAATCCCCGACCAGCACGCTCGCCTGGTTGCCCCAGATCATGCGCGCCGTGGTTCGGCCTCGGCGCATGCCGCTCTCATCGACGACATCGTCGTGCAGCAGCGTCGCGGTGTGCATGAACTCGACGGACGTGGCGAGCTTGATGTGCCCCTCGCCGCGATAGCCGAACAGTTGCGCCGATGCGAGCGTGATCATCGGGCGAAGTCGCTTGCCGCCGGACGACACGAGATGATTGGCGATCTGCGGGATGAGCTCGACGTTGGATCCGGCCTTGGACAGGATCAATTCGTTGACCCTTGCCATGTCGGCGCGCGTCAGTTCCATGAGCGCGCGGATCGACGCGGCTTCCGGCTTCTTTCCGTCCTCGAGTGTCAAGACAACGCCCACGCCGTTCGTCCCCTGTCACGCTTTCCGTACGGGCCCCGGCCCTTGTTCAACAAAAGCTTAATTCGGCCGGACACGAGCCGGCAAGTGGCGAATTGGCGCGCTTGACGGTGCCGTTTACAGGTCCGGCGCTGCCTGTCATGGTCGATCGATGAAGGAAATCCTGCGTGCGAACAACCCCGTCCTGCTTTCCTTTGCGGAAGCGGTCCTCACCGACGCCGGCATTTCCGTGCTCGTGGCGGATGCCAACATGTCGGTGCTCGAGGGATCGATCGGCGTGTTGTCGAGGCGTCTGCTTGTGCCCGACGACATGGCGGAACCGGCGCGGCAATTGCTGAGCGATGCCGGTCTGGGCGGCGAACTCCGCGATGAAGGCTGAGCCGACGCGAACGGTCGACGCGTTTCATCGCGGGCGATTTCAGGTGGTTCAGCCGCTCGGCGCCGGCCATCGCGCCGGCCTTGACGCGATGCTGCTTGCCGCGTGCGTGCCGGACGGGTTCGCCGGGGTCCTGGCCGATCTTGGTGCCGGATGCGGCGCGGCCGGCCTTGCGGTCCTGTCGCGCTGCCCGGACGCGCAGGCGCTGCTGGTGGAGAACGCTCCCGAAATGGCGGCTCTGGCCCGGGACTCGCTGGCGTTGCCCGGCAACGAGGCCCTGCGCCCGCGGGCACAGGTGATCGAGGCCGATGTCCGGCTTGAAGGCGGACGGCGCCGCGACGCCGGGCTCGCCGACCATTCTGCCGACCAGATCATCATGAACCCGCCCTTCAACGCCCCCGGTGACCGCACTTCGCCCGACCGGTTGAAACGTGCAGCGCATGTTGGCGCCGAAGGCGACCTTGTCGCCTGGGTGCGCACGGCCGCGGCCATGGCCCGCCCCGCCGGCCGGCTGGCGCTGATCCTCCGGGCGGAGGCGGTGGGCGAGGCGATGACCGCGCTTTCCGGCCGGTTCGGCGGACTCGAGGCGCGGTTCGTCCATCCGCGTGCCGACGCGCCGGCCATCCGCTGCCTGCTGCGCGGTCGCAAGGCCTCGCGGGCGCGACTGAAGGTGCTGCCGCCTCTCATCCTGCATGAGGACGGAACGGGACGTCTTGCGGCGGACGCCGACGCGGCCGTCAACGGCACACAGGTGCTTTTTCCGGACTGAGCGTTGCGAAACCGCCGGGAGCGCCTACATCAACCGAAATCGCGGAGGCCAGACCGTGCGCCGTTTCATCGACCGTTTCCTGCCGGCGCGCCTGCGCACGGCCCCGCCCTTCGTACCAGTGATCCGCCTGCAGGGCGCCATCGCCGCCGGACAGGGGCCGATGCGGCAGGGGCTGTCGCTGAGCACTGCCGCCCCGCTCATCGAACGCGCCTTCCAGTACCGGGATGCCGCGGCAGTGGCGTTGATCATCAATTCTCCCGGCGGTTCGGCCGTGCAGTCGCGCCTCATTCACAAGCGCATCCGCGATCTGGCCGAGGAAAAGAACAAGCACGTGGTTGCCTTCGTCGAGGATGCCGCGGCGTCCGGCGGCTACATGATCGCCTGCGCCGCCGACGAGATCGTCGCCGACCCTTCCTCCATTGTCGGCTCGATCGGGGTGGTCACCGCGTCGTTCGGCTTCCCGGAGCTGATGCGCAAGATCGGCGTGGAGCGCCGCGTGCACACGGCGGGACGCAACAAGGCCATTCTCGACCCGTTCCTGCCGGAAAAAGGCGACGACATCGAGCGGCTGAAGCAGATCCAGGCGGACGCCCATGCCGTCTTCATCGACCTGGTGAAGGCGCGGCGCGGTGTTCGCCTGAAAGACGATCCGGACCTGTTCACCGGCGCGTTCTGGACCGGCCAGCGTGCTCTTGGCCTCGGTCTCGTCGACGAAATCGGCGACCTGCGGTCCGTGCTGCGCGGCCGCTACGGCGACAAGACCGTCATCAAGGTCATCGCGCCGTCGCGCGGAATTCTCGGCGGGCGTCTCGGCTTTTCCGGGCGCCTCGCCGTCGCTGCGACGTCAAGCCTCGCCGAGACGCTCGAGGAACGCGCGGCGTGGGCGCGTTTGGGCCTTTGATCCGGCGCATTTCGCGCTAGAATGTCCCCCCAACCGGAATACGACCAATGCCGCAACTCCTTGTCATTGCCGCCCTCGGCGTCATCGGCTGGTTCGGCTACAAGGCCTTCGTTCGCGAGGCCGAGCGCGTCACCGCACGCGTGCGGCGGGCGGAGCGGGAACGCGAGACCGGATCGATGGGCACGCTGGTCAAGGATCCCGAGACCGGCGAGTACCACCTGCCCCGGGACTGAAGCCGCGTGACCGCACCTGTCGTCGAGTTCGCCCCGGCGAAGATCAATCTTGCCCTGCACGTGACCGGCCGGCGTCCCGACGGCTATCATCTGCTCGACATGCTCGTGGCATTTGCCGGGACTGGCGACCGCGTGAGTGTCCTTCCTGCAAGCAGTGACAGCTTCGCGGTCACGGGGCGTTTCGCCGACGCGGTGCCGACCGATGCGTCCAACCTGGTGCTGCGCGCGCGCGATGCCTTGCGCGATGTGTCCGCGGCGGCAGGCGCGCCTGTTGCCATCGCGCTCGAGAAGAACCTGCCGCCGGCGTCGGGCATGGGCGGGGGCTCGTCCGACGCAGCCGCGTTGCTGCGGGCGCTGAACCGGCTGTCGGGGCTCGGACTTGGCGCCGATCGCCTCGCCTCGATCGGTCTTTCGCTCGGCGCCGACGTGCCGATGTGCCTGGTCGGCGCGCCCCTGAGGGCGCGCGGGATCGGCGAGATGCTGAGGAACGTGACGCCCTTTGCGGGCGCCGCGATCGTCCTGGTCAATCCTGGAACGGCGGTGTCGACCCCCGACGCCTTCCGGGCACTCGCAAGCCGCGACAACCCGCCCCTGCCTGACCCGTCCGGGCTTGGCGACACGCAGGCACTCGCGGCCTATGTCCGGGCTACGCGCAACGATTTGCAGGACGGCTCGATCCGGCTTGAACCGTCGATCGGCCTCGTTCTCGACGCGCTCGCCGCGACATCGCCGCTTGCCTGGCGCATGACCGGATCGGGCGCGACCTGCTTCGGGCTCTATGACGATGACAGGGCGGCGACGCGCGCGGCGGTCATGCTGCGTTCGGCACATCCGCACTGGTATGTCGAGGCGACCCGCATCGGCATGGCGTGACGGCGGTCAGCGGCCTTCGGCCGGAGTGATTTCGGCAGCGATCCTGCGGGAGGCCAGACCACGGCCGATCGATTCGGCATCGATGCCGGGCCGCAGGCGCGATGCCGCCTGCGCCTTGCGGATGAGCAGTCCGTACGAAAGCACGGTTGAGAACACGCGCGCAAGGAATCCCGGCCGCGAAGCGCGCGTCCGCGAGAAGCGGGCCGGCATGGTCTGGCGCGTGACATGCGCGACCACCGGATCGATCCAGCCTTCCATGAGGCGCGCGCCCGGTTCGAGCAGCAGGAGCCACTCGCCCTTTGCCGTGCGTACCGCCGAGCCGACGCCGTCGGACACGATCCGGCAGCCGGCGTGATCGGCGACTTTGAGCGTGGCATCACGCGATCCGGTGTCGCAGACGATCACTTCGCGCACCAGGCCTTCGACCGACGCGCCGACAAGGGTGACCAGCGTGCGCGCCAGTTCGGCTTCGTGGTCGCGGGTCTCGATGATGACGCTGAGCATGGCGCTGCGATAGCCGATGGCGGTGGCGCGCGCCAGCCGCGAAATTGTTCTTGCTTTGTTCCGTTTCGCCGGATAGGAATATGTTCATCGAATCGCGTGGCAGGGAGGTCGCGATGCAGAACCGGGCCAGCGTTGCGATGACACCCTTTCTCGAAGCCGGAGCGGCGGTTGCCAATGCCGCCTTCGACCGGCTCGGGCAGCGCCGGCCGGAAGACGAGCGGCGCGGGCGCGCCTCGGCGATCAATCCGTCCGGCCGCTTCGAACCCGTGACCCGCCACGCCTTCGACGATGGCTGGGAGTGCTTCGAGGCGCCGGAACCATTGTCCACGGATGTTCAGGTCGAGCGGCCGAGGACCATCATCACCCGCAACGATTCCCCCGACATCTCGTTCGACCGTTCGATCAACCCGTATCGGGGCTGCGAGCATGGCTGCGTCTATTGTTTCGCGCGGCCGACACATGCCTTCATGGGCCTGTCGGCCGGCCTCGACTTCGAGACCCGGCTTTTTGCCAAGCCCGATGCCGCACGGCTTCTGGAGCGGGAACTGGCCCGCGAGACCTATGAGCCGCGGACGATCGCGATCGGTACCAACACCGATCCCTACCAGCCGGTGGAGAAGACCTGGCGGATCATGCGCGAGGTTCTGGAAGTCCTCGAAGCGCACGATCATCCCGTTGGCATCGTCACCAAGTCGGCGCTGGTGCTGCGTGACATCGACATCCTGTCGCGCATGGCGCGCAAGGGGCTGGCCAAGGGGGCGCTGTCGGTGACGACGCTCGACCGCGGCCTGGCGCGCGCTATGGAACCGCGCGCGGCGACACCGACGCGGCGGCTGGAGGCGATCAGGGCGCTTCGCGAGGCGGGCATTCCGGCCTCGGTCATGGTCGCGCCGGTCATCCCCGGCCTCAATGATCACGAGATCGAGCGCATCCTCGATGCGGCGCACGCGGCCGGCGCCATGGAGGCCGGCTACATCCTGCTGCGCCTGCCGCTGGAGGTGAGCCTTGTGTTCAAGGAGTGGCTGCTGCGCCACTATCCCGACCGTTATCGCCATGTCGTCTCGCTGATCCGCTCGATGCGTGACGGCAAGGATTACGACGCCGAATTCGGCAAGCGGATGCGCGGCGCCGGTCCCTATGCCTGGCAGATCGCCCGGCGGTTCGAGATCGCGGCGCGCCGGCTCGGCCTCAATGTGGAGCGCACCACGCTGCGGACTGATCTGTTTCGCCGCCCGGCGCGTATCAACGAGCAGCTGATGCTGCTTTGACCCAACCCGTCCGGGCTTCCCCCCAGCCCGGATGATGGCCGCCTTCGGATGTTGCTCCCCCGGCAAGCCGAAGGCCTTGCGAAGGACCGGGACGACGGGCGACAAACGCCGCACCATGAGTCGCTCCCGTTCCGGTCCTTCCCTCTTTCCCGATCTGCCGCCGATCCCGGATCTTGCGCTGGAATCGGCGCTGCTGCGCGATGGCCTCGGCCCGATCTGCGGCGTCGACGAAGCCGGGCGCGGGCCGCTCGCCGGCCCTGTCGTGGCTGCGGCGGTGATCCTCGACCCCGGGCGCCTTCCCGACGGCATCGACGATTCCAAGCGCATGGACGCGCCGCGCCGCGACGCCGCTTTCCTCAGCATTCTCGGCGGCGCGCACGCCGTCGCCTTTGCCAGCGTTGCAGCCGAGGCGATCGACGCCTCCGACATCCGCAAGGCGAGCCTTGAGGCAATGCGGCGCGCGGTGATGGCGCTCGCACTGGTTCCCGGTTTCGTGCTCTGCGATGGCCGTGACACGCCGGGGGCCTTGCCCTGTCCGGCCCGGGCGGTGATCAAGGGCGACCAGCGCTCCATGTCGGTTGCCGCCGCCTCCATCGTCGCCAAGGTCATGCGTGACCGGATGATGGACGGGGCGTCGCTGCGCCACCCGACCTACGGATTTGCCGCTCACAAGGGCTATGGCACGGCCATGCACCTGGCCGCGCTTGCGGCGAACGGCCCGGCCGGGCGCCTGCACCGCATGAGCTTCCGGCCGCTTCGCGCCAACTGAAACGAAAACGCCGCCCGGAGGCGGCGTCATGCATCGGCGATGTGGCCCGGATCAGTTCAGGCGCGACTTCACGGCGGCCAGCGATTCCTTGAACAGGTCGCCCGCGGTCTTGCCGCTCTTTTCCGCGATCACCTTGCGCGCCGCCTCGACGGCAATGTCGACCGCCGCGGACCGAACCTCCGCAACGGCATCACGCTCCGCCTGGGCGATCTTCAACTCGGCCATGGCGGTGCGGCGCTTGATCGAATCGGCGGACTTGCGCCGCGCATCCTCGACGATCGCGTCAGCATCGCGCTTCGCGGCGGCGACGATTGAGGTGGCCTCTTCCTCGGCTTCCTTGCGCTTGCGCGCATACTCGGCAAGCAGGGCCTGGGCTTCCTCGCGCAGGCGGCGGGCTTCCTCGAGATCGTTGCGGATGCGATCGGCGCGCGAATCGAGCATGCCGGCGATCTTCGCGGGAACGCCCATCCACATCAGGATGCCGACGAAGATCAGCAGCGAAATGAAGACCCAAAGCGTGGCTTGGCTGGTGGCGTTCATGGGCTGGGCCTCACTTGCCGAGGGCGGTCTTCACCGCCTTCTCGATCTCTGCGCGGGTGGCTGCGCCGCCGACAAGCGCCTTGACGATGCTGTCGGCGGTCTCGGTCGCAATGGCGCCGACTTCGCCCATGGCCTTGCCCTTGGCTGCCGCGATCGACTTTTCGGCCTCGGCGGAACGCGCCGCGACAGCGGCTTCCGCCCGGGCACGCTCGGCATCGGCATCGGCCTTGGCCGCATCGCGCGCCTTCTGGGCGATCGCGCCGGCATTGCCGCGTGCTTCCGCCAGGGCCTTTTCATACGCCTCGGCGGCCTGTTCGGATTCGGCCTTGAGCCGGTTGGCTTCGGCGATATCGCCGAGGATGCGCTTGTTGCGCGCCTCGATGATGCCGCCGACGCGGGGCAGCGCCACACGCTTCATGAGCACGTAGAGCAGGCCAAAGGCGATCGTCAGCCACAGGATCTGCGACGGGAAGGTCGAGGCATCGAAGGGCGGAAACGCGCCATGCGCCTCCGCGCCGTGCCCGGCTTCCGTTGTCGCCACGGTCCCATGTCCGGCATCGGCCGGCGCGTGCGCGTCATGCCCCGCTTCCGCCGGCTGGGCGGACGGGTCTGCGCCTTGCTGTTCAGTGTTCGCCACGGCGGTTGCTCCCCGGCTCTGCCTTCATCGCATCACGGTCGCCCGCCGCGCATTGGCGGCGGGAACGTTCGACCCGATCAGACGACGAAGATGAGCAGAAGCGCGACGACGAGCGAGAAGATGCCAAGACCTTCGGCAAGCGCGGCGCCGATCAGCGCGTTGGTGAACTGGCCCTGGGCAGCCGACGGATTGCGCAGCGCACCCGACAGGAAGTTGCCGAAAATCGTGCCGACGCCGATGCCGGCGCCGCCCATGCCGATGCAGGCGATGCCAGCGCCAATCAGTTTTGCAGCTTCAGCTTCCATCTTTCTTCTCCTTGCGATGGGAAACCCGGTTTGGATGCAAGCAGGCGAAAGCCTGCTCAATGATGCGGATGCAGCGCGTCCTTGAGGTAGACGCAGGTCAGGACAGCGAAGACGAAGGCCTGCAGGAAGGCCACCAGCATTTCCAGCGCCGTGATGGCGATGGTCATGAGCAGCGGGCCGATGGCGCCGAGCCAGCCGGCGAGGCCGAGGCCGGAAAGGCCGACGATGAAGCCGGCAAACACCTTCAACACGATGTGGCCGGCCAGCATGTTGCCGAACAGTCGCAGCGACAGGCTGACGGGCCGCGCCAGGAACGAGATGATCTCGATCAGCGAGATGAAGGGCAGCAGCGCGCCGGGCACGCCATGCGGCACGAACAGGCCGAGGAAGCCGATGCCGTTCTTGGCGAAGCCGACGACGATGACCATGAGGATGATGAACAGCGCCAGGGCGCCGGTCACCACGAGCTGGCTGGTCACGGTGAAGAAATACGGGATCAGGCCGAGAAAGTTGGAAAACAGCACGAAGGCAAACAGCGAGAAAATGAACGGGAAGAACGCCATTCCTTCCTCGCCGAGCGTCTGGCGGACCAGATTGTGGATGAAGGAATAGAGCTCCTCGGCGACCGACTGCAGGCGTCCGGGCACCATCGCGGCCTTTGCCGAACCGAACCACAACAGCAGGAACACCGACGCCACCGCGGCGAACATGAACAGCGCCGAGTTGGTGAACGCGATCTTCATTCCCGCGATCTCGCCGAGATCAAGCAGGGAATTGATGTGGAACTGGTGGATCGGATCGACGGTGTCGGCTGCTGTCGCCACGTTCAATAAATCCCAACTCGCGCCGGAGTCCGGCGCCTGTTCCGTTCACATGCGACGCCTCAGGCGTCTTCGTCGTCATCGCCGGGAGGCAGATCCCGCCCGACCGGCACTCCGGCCTGCGCCGCCTTGGCGACACGGACCATGTTTGTCAAGGCCGCCGCGAAGCCGATGAGCAGGAACACGATCAGAAAGATCGGCAACGTCCCCGCCAACCAGTCGATGCCCCAGCCGATCAATCCGCCGACCAGGACCCCGGCGACGAACTCGCTGGCGAACCGGAACACCAGCGCGGCGTTCCCGGTCGACACCGCCGGCGCATCCCGTTCGGCCTGCTCGCGATTTTCATCCTCGAGGCGGCGCGACAGTCGCTCCAGACGGCGGGCGAGTTCCTTGTCATCCGCGCCATGCGCGCCCTTGTTGCCGGGATCGGTCGGTCTGTCGGCCATCGGAAACGGCTCCAACCCCTCTCCCCGGCGACGGACCCGCCCCGGTCGAATGCGGGCGCACCATAATTTCAGGCCCCCGCCGCGTCAAGGCAGGGGCCGGGTGCGTCCCGCAGGGAATTTGCCTATATTGTTCAAGCAGATAGGCGAGTGCGACAATGCGCCTTTGATCAAAAGGCGCAGGCCCGCCGCCGATCAGCTCCAGCCGCCGCCATAGGTGCGGTAGAAAATGTGCTGGCCGATCTTCTTCATGCGCTCCATCGTGCGTGCCCAGCGGGGCCGGACGTAGGTGGCGTGATAATGCGTCGACGAGCCCACTTCGGGGACGAAGATGCGTCCTTCGGTGACAGCCGCCGCCACGCGCTCGGCCGTGCGCCAGTGCGACGGGCTCTCGATGCGATCCTTGATTCCGTCGCAGGCGAAGGAGAACTGGCAGGCATTCCTCCAGTTCTCGTTCTGGTAGACAACGCCGCAGATCGTGTTCGGATAGGTCGGGTTCTTGACGCGGTTGAGGATGACCTGGGCGACCGCCGCCTGCCCGAGGACCGGCTCGCCGCGCGATTCGAAATAGATCCCCGCGGCAAGGCAGCGCTGCTCCCGCTCGCTGCTTGCCGAGGCCGGCAGCGGATTCGACATCCAGGCATGATCACCGGGCGCGATGTTGACCACCGGCGCCTTCGCCCTGGCATCGGTTCCGCCGAGCAACGCCTCGAACGGCGAATCGGCCGACCAGTCGTTGCCCGTGTCGCCATAGGCGGCCAGCGTCACCGGCATGTCGTCGGACGCGAGCGAGGCAAGCAGCATTTCGCGCGTATCGGGCACGATGGTGGTGCGGCGGACATGGAACGCCTGGGCGATCTCCACTTCCTTGCCGGCAATCGCCGGCCTGGAGAAGGCCATGGCCTTGTCGGCGTCGAACCCCGGCCGCAGAAGCGAGGAGGTGCGCCTGAAGATGGTTCCGGCGTTGAATGCGCGCGGCGGCGCCACCGGCACGACGCGCGTGACGCGCCCCTGCTTGGTGGCGCGGTTGACACGCGCCTCGTCCGGCGTTTCCGCCCTGGCGCCCTTGCGGGCGACAAGCGCCACGTCGCCAACACCGGGAGCGGTGATGCCGCCGCCGGAAATCGATCCGGTGACCGCCTGGTTGTCGAAGGGCAGCTCGACGCGATGGACCGATCCGGCAACCGCGGTGCGCAGCGTGGACGCCCAGTTCGGCGTCCGCCCGTCAAGGCCGGCAACGAGGCTGGCCATGTCCTGCATGGCCACCGGCGTTGGCGTGGCCAGCAGCGCGGCCAGACCGAACAGGGCTGGAGCGAGAAAGGTGTGGCGGGCGCGACGCGGGAAACGCGCCGCCAGTGAAGCGACAAAACGCACGAACCGACTCCGGACGCAACAACCGTTGCGCCGAAAGTGAAGCATTAACCTTGATCAACGGTTAAGGCCGGCGGCTCAATCGCGTTTTTTGGCGCGGCCGGCGAACGGGTTCTCCGAGGCGCGCAACATGATGCGCACGGGAACGCCAGGCATGTCGAAGGCGGTGCGCAGTTCGTTGACCAGGTAGCGCACATAGGAGTCCGGCATCGCATCGGGCCGCGAGCAGTTCAGCACGAAACCGGGCGGGCGGGTCTTGACCTGCGTGATGTACTTGATCTTCAGCCGCCGCCCGGACACGGCCGGCGGCGCATGGGCGGCCAGGGCCTGTTCGAGCCAGCGGTTGAGGCGGCCGGTCGAGGTGCGGCGATTCCAGATGCGATGGACCGTGCCGACGGCCTCCATCAACCGGTCAAGACCCCGCCCGGTTTCGGCCGAAAGCGTGACCGTGTGGACACCGCGGATTTGCGGCAGCAGGCGGCCGGCGGCTTCGCGCAATTCCGCCAGACGCGCCTGCGGTTCCTCGACGAGGTCCCACTTGGAAAACGCGATCACCGGAGCGCGACCCTCCCGCACGACCAGGTCGGCAATCTGCAGATCCTGTTTCTCGAACGGCATGGTGGCGTCGAACAGGAGCACGACGACTTCGGCGAAACGGATGGCGCGCAGCGCATCGGCGACCGCCAGCTTCTCGACCTTTTCCTGCACGCGCGACTTGCGGCGCATGCCGGCGGTATCGAACAGGCGGATCTGGCGGCCGCGCCATGTCCAGTCGACGGCGATGGAATCGCGGGTGATGCCTGCCTCCGGTCCGGTCAGCATCCGGTCCTCGCCGATCAGCGCGTTGACGAGCGTCGACTTGCCGGCGTTCGGCCGGCCGACGATGGCAACCTTCAGCGGCCGTGTCTCGTCGTACTCCGGCACGTCCTCGGAATCCGGGTCGACGATGTCCTCGCCGTCGGCGGTGTCGAATTCGTCTGGCGACAACCGCCTCGACGCATGCGGGCCCGCTGCATCGGCGATGGCATCGCGCAGGTCGGACAGGCCGAGCCCGTGCTCGGCCGAAATGGCGACAGGTTCGCCGAGACCGAGCGACCAGGCGTCGACGGTGCCGGCATCGGCCGCCTTCGATTCGGCCTTGTTGGCCACCAGTACGGCCTTGCGCCCGCTGCGCCGCACGAGCTCGGCGAATTCCTGGTCGGCGGGAATGACCCCGGCGCGCGCATCGATCATGAACAGGATGACATCGGCGTCGCGGATGGCGGATTCGGTCTGCCGGCGCATGCGCGTCTCCAGCGCATCGGGTCCGGCAATCTCGAGGCCCGCCGTATCGATGACGGTGAACCGCAAATCCATCAGCCGCGCATCATGCTCGCGGCGGTCGCGGGTCACGCCCGGCGTGTCGTCGACAATGGCCAGGCGCCGCCCGACCAGCCGGTTGAACAGGGTCGACTTGCCGACATTCGGCCGACCGACGATGGCGACGGAAAAGCTCATCGGCGGCGGACTAGGAGCCGGCGCCCGAACCCCGGATCAGTTCCGCCATCATGTCGGCACGGGACTTGAGGTTCTGGGGGGCTGCGCTGTCGGAAGCAATCTGCAGATACAGCTTGAGCGCGTCGGCGGCGCGCCCTTCCTTCCATGCCGCCAGCGCCAGCGCCTCGCGAGCGGGCAGCCGCAGGGGATTGGTGTCGGAAGCCAGCGGCTCGGCCCGCGCGGCGACATCGGCGGCGGACCCGTGATCGACAAGCAGGTAGGCGGCGCGCAGGTTGGCCATGTCGCGGAGCGACATCGGGGCGCCGGTATCGGCGGCGACGGCATCGAAGGCGGCGACCGCGCCGGCGGCATCGCCCTGGTCGGCCAGAAGCGTGGCCTTGCGCAAGCGCGCCAGCACCGGATAGGCGCCAAAACCATCCTTCTCCAGGTCGGCCAGGATGGTTCCGGCTTCGTCGAGCTTGCCTTCCGCGGCGAGATCGAGCGCCTGCGAATAGAGGTCACCGGAGGCGTTGGCCTTGCCGGTGCGCCAGTAGTCCCAGGCCGTCCAGCCGGCCGTCGCCAGCACGATCGCCACGGCCATGCCGACCACGGCCACGCCGTAGCGCTGCCAGAGGTTCTTCAGCGTATCCTGGCGAAGCTCGTCGTCGACTTCGCGAATGAAACTGTCATCGGACATGGGCGATCCCGTCGGCGCGCGGCCGAAATGCTTTGCCGCAGCGTTTAGAGCGTTTCATCGGCAAACGGAAGCGGATTTCCCGATGCTGGACGGTGCCATCACAACGGTGCCACCCCGAACAGCCAATCATGCGCCCAGAACAGGAACACCACGTAGAGCACCCCGCCAACGACAAGCGCGAACGCATCGTCGCGCCAGGTTCCGGGCGTCTCGGCCACCCGCGCGCGGCGCTTCAGCGAAATCCGGTCGGCAACCGCCCAGGCCAGGAACGAGCCGAACAACAGCACCGATGCCAGGTCGCCATTGGCCAGCAGGTGGCCAAAGGCCCACAGCTTGGTCGACACCAGCATCGGGTGCCTGACCGCCCGCTTGATGGCGCCCGCCGGCCTCTGGTTGGTGGCCATGACGATGAAGGCGGCCAGCATGACGAGCGCATTGACGTGTTTCATCCAGACCGGCGGTTCATAGAGCACCGGCGCGTCGGGGCGCGCCAGGCTGTAGCCCCAGATGAGCACCAGCAGGCCGACCAGGGCGGCGACCGAATACAGGCCCTTCCATTTTCCTTCGCCCATGCGGGCGTACTGCGCGTCCCGCCAGGCCGGCGCAACGATGCGCAGGGAGTGGATGCCGAGGAAGAGGATGAGCCCGAGAATGAGAACAGTCATGTCCATGCCTGCGCGCGAGGGTCATGCGGCCCGGATCGTCGCGGACCGCGCACGGGTGCAAGGATCGGCGGGCGGGCGGGAAATGTCCAGTGGGCATCCCTCGTCAACGGCACATGCCGGCGACGAGGGCGACGGTCCATCCGGACCGGTCCGGAGCCCGCCAGTCCGGCGGCGTCAGCCCGGAGGCCCCTGCCCGCAGTCCCAGTACTCGCCGCAGAAATACGACGTGCAGGAGTAGTTCCAGAAGCACGTGCTGACGTATCGCGGCGTCTCCGGGGACATCATGAAGCTCATGGCAACCTCATTGCCGCCGTCGAACTTCTTGACATCCTCCATCAGGGCCGCCGGGTCGTAGAACTTCGGCGTTCCGCCGGCCGTAGTCGTGGCCGGATCGATGACGTTGTGTCCCAGCCCGGAAAGGATCCTGGCGCCCATGGCCACCATCCGCGCATCGCCGTCCTTGCGGCCCATGGCGATGAGACTGTTGGCAACGGAAACGCGTTTGCCCATTTCGGCGATCAGAAGCGCATCCCGATCGGCGGCCGCGTCTTCGGCCGAAACCCCCGACGGCAATATGAATACAAGTAAGGCAAGGAATGCCGGTATTCTTCGCATGACAACCTCCGCACTGCCTGTTTCTCGCCCCGAAACAAGGCTTCCTTCGCCACCCGTCCGGGTCAACCCGCGAAGCGCTGCCCGGCATGAACTCTTCGTGAACGGTCATGCTGCACACTGGCGCCATTCGGGCGCGCCGCGCGCGACCGCCTTCCCAAGTCCGCCACATTCGCGGGACAGGATCCGCGTCTTCATCTGCCCGAGGTGCCGAAGTGTTGCGTGTCGCGTTGGTTGTGCTGTTGGCGCTGGTTCCGGCTTCGACCATGGCCGGCGAACGCCCGCCGCAACGCGTCCTCATTTCCTTCGATGGCGCCGGGCCGATCGCGCAATGGGAGCGGGCCCGGGCGCTCGCCCGCCGTACCGGAGCGCATTTCACCTTCTTCCTGTCATGCGCATTCCTGCTGACGCCCGAGACCAAAGCGGCCTATCGCGGCCCGGAAGGCGCGAAATCGAATGTCGGGTGGGCCGTCTCGCGCGACGATGTCGCGGCGCGGCTGCGCCAGATCTGGGCGGCACGGCTGGAGGGCCACGAAATCGCCAGCCATGGCTGCGGCCACCTCGACGGCACGGGATGGACCGGCAAGGAGTGGGCAAACGAGCTTTCGGCGTTCGAGACAATCCTCGCCGACGCATGGACACTCAATGCGGTGCCGTTCGAACCGGCAGGCTGGCGCGACTTCGTGCGCACCGAGGTGATCGGGTTCCGCGCGCCCTATCTTGCGCGCGGCAAGGGGCTTGACGGCGCCCTCGCCGCCAGGGGCCTGCGCTACGACGCCAGCCTGGTATCGAAGGGGCCGGTCGCGCCGGAGACCTCCGGCGGCATCACCCGGTTTGCCCTGCCGATGATTCCGGAAGGACCGGACGGCCGCCGCATCATTGCCATGGACTACAATCTGTTCGTGCGCCATTCCGGCGGCTTCGAACGCGACGACGCCGATGGCGTCTTCGAGGACCGGACCCTCCGGGCATTCACCGCGGCGCTCGAGGCGGAACTGGCCGGCAAACGGCGACCGCTGCAGATCGGCCTGCACTTCACGCTGATGAATGGCGGGGCCTACTGGCGCGCGCTCGAGCGCTTCGCCGCGGATGCCTGCGGGCGCGGCAATGTGGTCTGCTCGACCTATTCGGCGACGCTGGACGGCATGTCCATGCCGCCGTCCTGACCCTCACCAGGCATTCTCCTCGCCTTTGGCGAAGCGGCGATCGATGTCCGGCAGCGCCTCCCCGTGCATCACCGCCTCGAAGGCGCGCAGGCGCTTGTGGATCGACAGCAGTTCGACGATCGTCGGCCAGGAGTTGACCAGGTACTGGAACGAATTCGACACCTGCCCGAACGCGGTGAGGATCTGCTGCAGGATGCCGAAGGTGATCTTGCCGGCGGCGATGGTGGGCACGAGGATCAGGTAGGCGAAAATGTTGTCGGCCTGGATGTAGAACGAGCGCGCCACGTTGAAATACATGTAGTGGAAATAGAGGCGGAAATAGTTGCGCCGCACATTGCCGAACAGTTCGGCCAGCGTCGGCGGCGCGGCGCGCGCCTCGTCGTCCTCGCCATAGACCAGTTCCTTGCGGAAAGCCGCCTCGACGCGCTGGTTGCGGAACTCCAGCCCCGGCAGTCTGACACCGACAATGGCCAGGAGTGCGGTGCCGAACGCCGACCAGACGATGGCGGCGGTGAACAGGGGCGCCGGTATGGCGCCGACCAGCGGCAGTTCGGCGACATGCTGCGACAGCTGGAACAGCACCGGCAGAAAGGCAAACAGCGTCATCACCGAATCGACGATTGAGGCGCCGAGCCCCTCCATCACGGCGGCAAACCGCATCGTGTCTTCCTGGACGCGCTGCGCGGCACCTTCAACGGTGCGGACCTTCGGCCACGCAGCGGTGTAGTGGTCGTTCATCGCGGTACGCCAGCGGAAGATCCAGTGGCTGACGAAGAAGCGGGTCAGCACGTAGACCACGATATAGACGAACGCGATGGCGGCGAAGTCCAGGATGTAGCCGTAAAGCTGCCCGGCGGTCGTGGTCGATTCCTTCGACAGCGCGTTCTGCACGGCATCGAAGAACGGACGGCGCCAATTGTTGATCGCCACGGACACCTGCACCGAATAATAGGTCGAAAACAGGATCAGCGCCGATCCGACGACCGACCACCACTGCCAGCGGTGCGGCGACAGAACGAACCAGGCGGCGGCAAACACCGCCACGCACAGGGCATAGTAGCCGTAGAAGAGCATGAACCGGGGCGTCAGGAAGTGACCGAGCCCGATGACCGGATCGCCCTCCGGCGGCACGCCGAGCGCGCCCGCGACCGTCTCGGCGAGGCCGTACCAGGCCGCGATGCACACAGCCGCCCAGCCGATCGAGGACAGGAAGAACAGGCTCGGCCTCGGAAAGAACGATACGAACATGGTTCGCGCTCCCTGAACGGACGGTCGGCAACTGCCCCACTCATGGCCCGCCCCGCGCAGCCCGGCAAGACAGGATCACGTGAACGGCGCTTGACAGCGATGCGAAGTTAGTTAACCTTTTTGTTAATTATGGAAGCCGGCATGTCACCCGCAACGATCTTCAACGCCCTGGGCGATCCGACACGCTTTGCCATCGTGGAGCGCCTGCTTGCCGATGGCGAGGCGAGTGCTGGCGAACTGGCCGCGCCGTTCGCGCTGTCGAAGCCGGCGATCTCGCGCCACCTCAGGCTGCTCGAGGATGCCGGGGTGATCACCCGCCACGCCGACCGGCAGTATCGCCGGTTCCGGGTGTGTCCGCAGACGATCGAGGCGGCCGCCCAGTGGTTCAACGACGCGCTGCACTTCTGGTCCGCCTCGTTCGACCGACTCGACGCACACATCAGGCAGCGCGGCACGGATGGCTCCAATGGCTGACGAACATGTCCTTCTGATCGAACGCGCGTTCGGCACGACCCCGGACGATCTCTACGATGCGTTCGGCAACCCGGCCCGGATCGTCCAGTGGTGGGGACCGCAGGGCGCGACGGTGCCGTCGTCGGCGTTCGACGTGCGCGTCGGCGGCGCCTGGTCGACGACGATGCGCCATCGCGACGGGGCCGAGAACCATGTCTCGGGGATCTATCTCGTGCTCGACCCGCCGCGCCGCATCGCCTTTACCTGGGCCTGGCGCCAGCCCGATGGTTCGCGCGGGCATGAAACAATCGTCGACGTGATGATTGCGCCGGACCCGAAGGGCGCGCGCCTGACACTGACGCAGAAGCGCTTCGCCGAGGCCGGGCACCGCGACAATCACCGGATCGGCTGGGAGTCGAGCTTCATCGACCTCGACCGTCACATCGGCCGGAATCATCCGTCCGGAACCTGAGGGAGCAAGTCATGCCTCGTTTCGTGCTTGTCTATCACGGCGGCTCGGCGCCGAAGTCGGAGGCCGAGGGCCGCAAGGTCATGGCCGCCTGGACCGCGTGGTTCGGCACGCTCGGCAAGGCGGTGGTCGACCCTGGCGCGCCGCTCGGGCCGTCGAGCACGGTCCGCGCCGGCGGTGTCGCCGGGGACGGCGGCGCCAATCCGGCTTCGGGCTACTCGATCATCGAGGCCGCCGACATGAATGGGGCGCTGGCCATGGCGCGCGGCTGCCCGATCCTTTCGGAGCCCGACGGGTCGGTCGAGGTGGCGCAGGCCATGGCCATGTGAGCGCTCCGGCCGCGGCGGCGCGGCCCCTTGCGCCGCCGGCGCCGCCGTGGTCAGAGGGGCTTCCCGCAACGGAGACAATGATGACCCAGTCGCTCGCCATCGTCGGCATCTATGCCGCGCTCAGCACCTTCATCCTGTTCTGGCTCGACGTCGCGACCGGCAAGCTGCGCACCAAGCACAAGGTCTCGATCGGCGACGGCGGCGTGAAGCATCTCGTGCGCATCCTGCGCGGCCACGCCAACGCCATCGAGAACATGCCGATGTTCTTCATCCTGCTCGGCATCGCGGCGATGCTGGCGGCGCCGAACTGGCTCATCCACCTGCTCGGCATCACCTTCACGGTCGGCCGCGTGCTGCATGCCTGGCACTTCATCCAGGAAGACGCGCCGGGCTGGCAGCGCGCCGTCGGGTTCGGCCTGTCGTTCCTTGCGCTGCTGCTTGCCGCGCTCGGCGTGCTCGGGCATGCCATCGCCGCCATCGCCTGACGGCCACGACGATCAGACGTGGATGTCGAGCAATTCGGCAACGAGTTGCTCGCCGGGCACCGCAATCCACTCTTCGGGACGGTAACGCTGGTTCAGTTCGTGAATGCGCGAACGGATACGGCTTGCCGCCTCGCTTGCCGTGACCGCATAGACCGACAAGTCATCGGGCAGCATCGTTTCGCCATCCTCGATCATCCACCGGCCGGCGCGCCAATGGAGAACGGCGAAATACTCCTTGTTGCCGGCCAGCACCATCGCGCCGCGCCCGGCGACGATGTCGAGCAGTCGCCGGTCGATGTCGCCCAGATCCTCGCCATTGCCCGCGCCGTCCGTCATCGCCACCGCCTCCCTTTCCCCGCCGCCCGTCATAGCGAAGCATGGGAAGGCCGCAAAGCCGATACGCCGCGTCGCGCCTCCCGCTTGATCCGCACCGGAATTCGCGGTCCTCTCGGACATTGTCCGGAGGGCCCGTCATGACCGCGTTCCCCCGCTGCTGACGCTCTTGCAACCTGTGCGGTTCGTGGCCATGTTGGGTTGTGAATGGGGGCTGCGGCGGTGACAGGGTTCTTCACTTTCGAGGAGCTTTCGGTGCTGGCGCATTTGCGCCGGCAACAACAAGAAGTCGCTGGCGCCAGACTTTCCGGGGTCGAACAGAGCCTGCTGCCGTCCGACAGGGAATGGGAGAGGGTTTTCTCCGCCAACACCACCGAGGACTGGCGTGGCTATCTCGCGCAACTGCGTCGTGCGACGCTTGTTTTCCAGACCGATGATCGCATTTGCCTGACATTCCGAGCGTGCCTCGACAATCTCAAATCACCGATTTCGGCCCGGCTCGACGGCGTCAATGACATTCCGGTCTTCGGAAAGGATCTCGAGAAGATCGTTCCGCCGCTGAACGAAGCCATCGCCCATGCCGAAGCGCTCGCCCGGCTGCAATCGGAAATCGAGGGATTGCGGCTTGAAAACGCTCAGCAACGGGCCTTGATCGAGGAACTCCGACGGCAACTCGAGGCGGAGCGAACCCGTATCGGCAATGCTGTCAGCATCTTCAGCAACAACCAGATTTTCTCCGGCTGGAAAAATGTCACGATTTCAATCGGTGACGGGTTCGTGGAAGCCATTCTTGGCCTGCTTCACATCGATGAGATCAGGCGTGGGCTTGGTAAAGTGCTCACATCGGTGGCATCGACGGGGAAGACATATTTCTCTCGCCTCGCACGTTGGGCCGAACAAAATGCTATCGCAGTCACCGAACGTGGCGCGCGTGAAAAGACCGGTGCTTATGTCCGGCTCGAGGAACAATTGCGCCTGCCACAGCCGATTGAAAGCGAACATGCGGAAGCGGCGGGCGACGCCGATGATCCCCCCTTCGACCTCGTCGAGGCCTACCGGCTGATCCTCGACGGCCAGGCCCCGCCGGCGTCCTGGCGACCGCGGATTGGCGACCTGCGCTTCGATTTCGAATCCTGGAAGATATACAAGAGCGGTTTTCCCGAGGCGTTGGCGCCGTTCACCGAAAAGGCAAAGGCACTTTCGGACCTTTCGCCGCTCGCCGGGCTGACGGCGCTCCAGACCCTTGACCTCAGTGAAACGGGCGTGACGGACGTTTCGCCGCTGGCCGGGCTGACGGCGCTCAAGACCCTTCACCTCTCGGAAACGGGCGTGACGGACCTTTCGCCGCTCGCCGGGCTGACGGCGCTTGAGTCCCTTGACTTCCGGGAAACGGGTGTGACGGACCTCTCGCCGCTGGCCGGGCTGACGGCGCTTAAGACCCTTTCCCTCTGGCGAACTGGCGTGACGGACCTCTCGCCGCTGTCCGGGCTGACGGCGCTCGTAAGGCTTGACCTCGATGGAACGGGCGTGACGGACCTCTCGCCGCTGTCCGAGCTGACGGTGCTTGAGATCCTTAGCCTCAACGGTACGAGCGTGATGGACCTCACGCCGCTGGCCGGGCTGACGGCGCTGCAAACTCTGTGGATCGACGACGATGTCGATGTCACGCCCCTGACGCATCTGGCCAAACTGGCAATCAATGACAGGACGCGCGGCACACTGCGGATAGCCGGCAGGCCAAAACCGCGAAAAAAGTAAGTACGCGTCATCGCCGCAAACGTGACAGCGGCAGTCGCGCCTCCCGCTTGATCCGCACCGGATTTCGCGATCCTCTCGGACATTGTCCGGAGGGCCTGTCATGACCGCGTTTCCCCGCCTGTTCTCACCGGCCTCGCTGCGTGGCCGAACGCTGCGCAACCGCATCGTGTTCGGCGCGCACACCGCCAACATGGCCGAGGACGGCTATCCGGGTCCGCGCCACGTCGGCTACTACGCCGAACGGGCAATCGGCGGCGCGGCGATGATCGTGGTCGAGCCGGTGCCGGTGCATGCTGCAGCAGTGCTGACCCGCGGCAATTTCCGCCATGCGGACGACAGCGTCATCCCGCATTTCGCCAAGGTCACCGAGGCGATCAGGGGCCATGGCGCGGTGGCCATCCAGCAGCTCTACCATGTCGGCCAGCATGGCGATCAGGACAATTCCTTCCATGCCGGCTGGTCGCCTTCCGGCCTGCCGAGCTATCACGACAGCGACGGCAGCCACGCCATGGGCGAGGCCGAGATCGAGGAGACGATCGAGGCGCATGTGCAGGCGGCGCGGCGCGCCCGCGATGCCGGCTTCGACGGCGTGGAGGTGTGGGCGGCCTATCACGGCATGCTCGACCAGTTCTGGACGCCGTGGTCGAACCGGCGCACCGACCGCTGGGGCGGAAGCCTTGAAAACCGCACCCGGTTCTCGCGCGAGATCATCGGCCGCATCCGCAAGGTCTGCGGGCAGGATTTCATCGTCGGACTGGCCATCTCCGACGATCCCGACACCAGCGTGACCCTGAAGCGCGAGGCCCAGGCCGAAATCGTGGCGCTGCACGACCGCGACGGCGAGATCGACTATGTGACCTGCGGCTATGGCTCCTATTTCAATTTCTGGCCGCTGATGCCGACATTCATCTTCCCGGAAAAACTCGGGGCCGATCTCGCCTCGGTGATCAAGGGGGCGGTGAAGCACGCGCTCGTCACATCGGAAGCGCATGTGCGCACGCCGGAAAACGCCGAGAGCATCCTGTCGGAAGGGCTCGCCGACATGGTGTCGATCGTGCGCGGGCAGATCGCCGACCCGCATCTTGCCAACAAGGCCGGGGACGGCCGGCCGGAGGACATCCGCCGCTGCCTGTCGTGCAACCAGATGTGCTGGGGCCGGCGCTCCCGCGACTACTGGATTTCCTGCCTGGTCAACCCGTCGGCGGGCCGCGAATTCGAATGGGGCGGCGACCGTTTCACCCCGGCGCCGACGCCGAAGACCGTGCTCGTCGTCGGCGGCGGCGTGGCGGGGCTCGAGGCGGCGCGCGTGGCGGCGGAGCGC
>WPCK01102738.1_pt1 | contig 25183 bp, 25 predicted proteins | sample 5399851 | NCBI WGS metagenome assembly WPCK01 (sample SAMN12869471, study PRJNA574797) | sludge metagenome | isolation source: wastewater treatment of pH11 | place: China:Beijing | collected 2019-05-20 | reverse complement strand
CTCTCCCCCGCGCTTCGTGGGGGAGAGGGTTGGGGTGAGGGGGAAAAAACGGCGGTTGGATCGAGAATCCGTGGTTTGGAAATCGGTCACTTCGCAGCCCATTCACCCTGTCCCTCTCCCCCATCCCAGCGGACTGGGACGGGGGAGAGGGGGCAGGGCTCCGGTATTCGCGGCAATAAGAAATCGGTCACGGCGTTGCCCCTCGACCCCGTCAGCGTGCGCAAGAGTGGCCTTGCGGAGTCGCTTCGCGACGTGTGTCTCCGACTTGCGACAAAGCCCGGAAATCTCGACCCCGGATTCTTGATTCCGCCCCATGACAGGGGTATAAACAGGCCCTGGGATGGCGTTCCTCGTTCGATTTGGCATCGATCTTCACCATTCACCGCGAGTGTCCGTGACGTAGATCGCAGTTGAATTCTCTGTGACGAATTGCCAACGGGCCTGATTGGACAACCAACGGGCCAACTCGCGAAGCTCTTCCCAGTCCGCAACCCGCGCATCTGGTCGCGTTTCGTGACATCCCTTGGGTCTTAATCACCGCGTCTGTTCCAGTGGGCCTGTGGCGTTCGGGTTCTTCTGAAAAATAGCAAGGGAGCGGCGAGCGTCATGTGGCCTCGCCCGAACAATTTGTAACTTTCAGTAATTCCATGGGAGGTTGAAATGAGCAAACAGTACTGGACGCCGTTGGCGCTGGCCTTGCTGGTATTCGGCTGGGCAATTCCGACATGGGGAGCGAATATCTTGGGGCCCACGGACCCGATTCTCGCCTTTGACTTCGACGTGGTGTCCAACAGCAGCTACCCGGGGGGTGAAGCCCCCTTCAACGCGCTGGATGAAGACCCCAACACCAAGTACTTGAATTTCGGGCAGCGGAATTCCGGGCTGATTGTCACGCCGGTGTTTGGCACGTCGGTGGTGCAGAGTATGTACTTCACCACGGCCAACGACGCGGTTGAGCGTGATCCGGCCTCGTATGCACTTTGGGGTACCAACGAGGCAATTGTGAGCGCGGACAATAGCGATGGGACGGGAGAGAATTGGACGCTGATCACACAGGGGGACGTGTCGCTTCCCGACGATCGGTTCACGAACGGACCCGTGATCTCGTTCGCCAACGCAGTGTCGTTCACGTCGTATCGCCTCGTCTTTCCTTCGGTGAAGGACAACAACAGCGCCAATAGCATGCAGATCGCGGATATCCGCTTCTTCCAGTCGACGGACGCGACGGGCACTAGTGTCCTGTCGTTCTTTGACGATGCCCGGGCGATTCATTTTCCGACGCCGGAGAGCAAGTATCCTGCGAACGAAGCCCCATTGAATGCCCTGGATGGGGACACGTCCACGAAGTATTTGAACTTCGGCAAGGAAAACTCCGGATTTATTGTGACACCGGTCAGCGGCCGACGCGCGGTGCGTGGCTTCCAAATCTCGACGGCCAACGACTTCGAGGGGCGCGATCCCGCGACCTGGGAGCTGTATGGCACGGACGAGACGATCGTGAGTACCGACAACAGCACGGGGATGGGGGAAAACTGGACCTTGGTCGATTCCGGGGCCGTGGCCCTGCCCCCCGACCGCTTCACCGCAGGGCCCGTCGTGCCCGTCAATAACGACACGCGGTACTCGTCGTATCGCATGGTGATCAAGACGGTGAAGGACACGGCAGGCGTCGGGGTGGATTCGACCCAGTATTCCGAAGTCCAGTTCTTTGAGACTCCCAACGGCAATGACGGGGATTTCAATGGCGACGCGGCCTGGAACTGCGCCGATGTCGACTCACTGGTGGCCGAGATCGTAGCCGCCACCAACAACGTAGCGTTTGACCTGACGGGCGATGCCCTGGTGACCTCGGCCGACCTGGACATGTGGCTGAAGGAGGGAGGAGCGAATAACCCGGCACAGACGAATGGCAATCCCTTTGTCCGAGGGGACGCGAACCTGAGCGGCAGTGTGGATGGATCCGACTTCGGCGTCTGGAATGCCAACAAGTTCACGAACGTGGCGGCCTGGTGCTCAGGTGACTTCAACGCCAGCGGCTCCGTGGATGGCTCCGACTTCGGTGTCTGGAACGCCAACAAGTTCACCTCCTCGGATGGCGTGGCGGCGGTACCGGAGCCGACTGCCTGGTTCTGCCTCGTGGCAGCCAGCCTGCTCATGACGCTTCGGCGCACGCGCTGACGCATCGATCAAGGATCGGGCTGGCGTGATTCCACGGAATCACGCCAGCTTTTTTTATGGCCGAGTACCACGGGCGAATGGTACTCGGAGCCGGGCACGCGTTGAGACGCGTGTCCGCACCTTGGTCGTGGTTCGCTTCGCGAACCAAGGCTTGATCGCGGAGCGATCAACGACCATTGGGCTGCCCCTGGCTTGACCGAGCTGAGGGTTCGATTGGCCACGCCATTCCGGCCGAATCCTGCGCCAAGTTTCCTGTCGGGGACTGGGTTTGAGTACACTGACCGTGATCGCGTCACGTTCACCCCAGGTCCATGAGAGGAGGCACAACATGTGTGATCCATCGTTCGAAACGTGTGGCGGGCGACTCGTGAGAGTACTTGTGTTGACCGCCTGGTCGCTCTGGCCTGGTTCCCTGGGAGCTGGCATCGCTTGGGCACAAGACCCCTTTGAAGAGGTTGCGGAGGGCCAGGAAGTCGCGGCCGGAAGTAAGGAGCTGCCATCGCCGATGGTCCTGGAAGATGTGCGGACTCGCGCCCAGCAGCACACACTCAAGCGGCTGAGAGAGAACATCTCGCTGCAGTTTGTGGAGACGCCCTTGTCGCAAGCCATGGACGCCATTGGCAATCAAACGCGACTGACCGTGATGCTCGACCGTCTCGCGCTCGACGCGGCCGGAATTGATTCCTCCACCCCGATCTGCATGCAGTTTCGCGTCCTGCCGCTTGAAAGCGCGCTGGCCTTGGGACTGCGACAAGCGGAACTCACCTTTCTGGTCCGCGATGGAGTCATCGTGGTCACCACCAGCGATGAAGCGGAGATGCGGCCGATGACTCAGGTCTTCTGCCTCCGAGGATTGATAGGGTCCGACGCTCCCGTCGAGGCCACCTCGGCGATGATCGATTTGCTTTCCACCAGCGTCGCGCCCGACAGCTGGGAACGCAATGGCGGAACCGGTATGTTGGTCGCATACCAAGGGATCCTGGTGGCGACAAACACCTATGGCGTACTGCGCGACGTGGAATCCCTGTTGGAGCAGCTTCGCCAGCAGCTGGTTGCTTCAGGCGGCCTGCAGCCCTGGCCCAAGTCGGGCTATTCCCGCGGGTCGCTCGAAGCTCCGGAGCCGCAGGAGGCAGTTCGCGGTGGCACTGGAGTTTTTTAGAGCCTATCCGCAAACTTGGTTCGTACCCTCTCCCCCGTCTTCGGGGGAGAGGGCAGGGTGAGGGGGTCGTTGAAGTAGCAAAACGTCCCACACTCCTGCCCCCTCATCCGGCCTTCGGCCACCCTCACCCGAAATCGAAGACTTGACAGCGCACTGGCAAGTCTCGGTTCCCTACGGTGGGCTGAACCTGCTCCTCACGGTGGAGCGCGCTTTCCCAATTGCCATCCTGCGGCGTTGCCATCTGGGGCGACGCGCCCTAGACTCGTGGAATCAGGCGAGCAGGATCCAAACAGAACGCATCGGGGAACCGGGATATGGCACGAATTGTACCCGCTACCGCGAAGAAACTATGTACGGCCGCGGAATACCGGCTGGTGAGCGAGGCCAGCCCACGAGGCGCTAAAGCGTCCGGGAAATAGCAAACGTACCTGGAGTCACGGAGCACCCTATGAACACCGCGCGATGGCATTTCCTGGTGTGGCTGACAACGATCAGCGCGAGCCTCCTGGCGTTGGGCAATTCGAGTTCCGCGCAGCCGGCAGGGGGTGGCCCCGAGGACGCGGCGCTCCGGAACCGAGCCACCGCTTTTGTGGCGGCGTTCAACCAGGGAGATGCCAAGGCCGTGGCGGGCTTCTGGACACAGGATGGTGATTTCGTGAATGATGCCGGGCATGAAATCAAGGGCCGACAGGCGCTGGAGGATGCGTATCGGACCCTCTTCGCCGAAGCGAAAGGTGCAAAGCTCAAGATCTCGCCCGGCACCCGGCGCTTCGCCCGACCCGACGTCCTCGTGGAGGATGGAACCACCGAGGTCACAGCCGCGGATGGTCAAGCCACCAGCACCGCGACCTACACCGCCGTACTGATCAAGGAAAACGGACAATGGCTGCTCGCCAGCGTACGCGAAGGCCAGGCGACACCCCCGTCCAACTACGGGAATCTCCGTGTCCTGGAATGGCTCATCGGCGACTGGGCCGACGAATCGAACAAGGACCAGGTGGCGTCGGCAACTTTCACATGGGCGGAGAATCGGAACTTCATCGTCGCCGCAACCGGCCTTAGCATGAAGGACGTTCCCGCAGCCGGCCAGACGCAATGGATCGCCTGGGATGCCTTCGGCAAGCGAATTCGATCCTGGTCGTTTCACTCCAACGGCGGCCTCGGCGAAGCCATCTGGGAGAATGAAAACAACCACTGGGTCCTCAAGTCCACAACCATGACACCGGACGGCAAGAAAATGACCGCGACGCACCTGCTGACGCCTGTCGATACCGACCACTTCACCTGGCAGTCGACGCAACGGTCGCTGGAAGGTCAATCGCTGCCCGATACGCCCGTACTCACCATGCAACGCATGAAATGACCTAGGCGTGGGCAAAGGGCGCCGAGGCCTGGTCCGCGGCAATGGGAGCCCCGCACCCATGGAACCGCATGACGAACCGAAGGAGTATCCCATGTTCAGACGAGTGCTTGTCCTCTTTCCGGCAGCCATGTTGGCGGCGATCTGCCTCGTCCGGGGCGCCGATGGCTGGGGTGGATTCCACGGCGGCGTGGGGCACGTGGGCAGCTTTGGCGGCGTGGGACGCGTCGGTGGTTACGGAGTCGGTGGATACAACCGCATGGGTGTGACGGCCGGCTACCGAGGCTACCGGGGCCTGTACGGCCCTCACGGTTTCTACGGCGGCGCCTACGGCCGGCATTACTATGGGTACGGGGTACCGTATTACCCGTACTATGGCTTTCCCTATTACAACTCGGCGTATTACGGCTTCCCAAATTACTATCCATACTCCTATCCCAACTACTACAACTACTGGTACTAGGTTCGAAACCTGTCGGAGGACCTGTCATGATCGAAGCGATTTCCTTCGATTCCCCCAAGATCCTCGGCTTCAAGCTGTCGGGCACACTGCACGACGAGGATTACAAAAACTTTGTGCCCGTGATCGATGCGGCCCTGGCGTCGCACGACAAGGTCCGCCTGCTGGCCCAGTTCCACGATTTCCGTGGTTGGGACCTGAAAGCCCTGTGGGACGACATCAAGCTCTCGACCACGCACTGCACCAAGATCGAGCGGATTGCCCTGGTGGGGGAGAAGGCCTGGGAGAAGTGGATGGCCCAGGTATGCAAACCCTTTACGATGGCCAAGATCCGGTACTTTGACGTGCAGGAACTTGCGGCCGCCAAGAGCTGGCTGACCGAGGCATGAGAGTGACATGAATATGTCACTTCCTGAGGTCTATCTCGCTCGACATGGAGAGACGGCCTGGAGCCTCACGGGGCAGCACACGGGGCTGACCGATCTGCCTCTGACTGAGCGGGGCGAGCGGAACGCGGGCCGGCTAGCAGCCCGGCTCCAGGGTCTGACGTTTGGCAGCGTGCTGTGCAGCCCCCTGCAGCGCGCGGTGCGAACCTGCCAACTGGCGGGGTTCGGCGACCGCGTCACGCTCGATCGTGACCTCTTGGAATGGAACTACGGTGCCTATGAAGGTCGCCGATCGGTCGAGATCCAACACGATCGTCCGGCCTGGCAACTGTTCGTGGACGGCTGTCCCGAGGGGGAAAGTCCCAGTGACGTGGGCCGTCGGGCCGATCGGGTCATCACCCGCGTGCGGGCCACCGGCCAAAACCTCTTGATCTTTTCCAGCGGCCATTTTCTGCGGGTTCTGGCGGCCCGCTGGCTGGGGCTAGCGCCTGCTGCCGGCCAATACTTTTTCCTCGGCACGGCCAGTCTCAGCGTCCTGGGCTACGAGCACACCTTGTCCCGGCCTGTCCTTCGCCTGTGGGATGAAACTCGCCATGTGGGTGATTAGACTGGACGTCAGGCAGTCCGTCACTCGCGAGCCGCACCATGAACGTCCTGGTCGTCGACATCGGTGGTACCAACGTGAAGATCCTGGCCACGGGGCAAGAAACGCGTCGAACGTTTCCTTCGGGACCTAAGCTGACTGCCGCCCGGATGGTCCCCCAGGTCAAGGAACTGGCGGGGGATTGGCCTTACGACGTGGTCTCGATCGGGTATCCGGGGCCTGTGCTGAATGGCCGGCCAGTGGCCGAACCGATGAACCTGGCACCCGGTTGGGTGGGCTTCGACTATTCGATTGCCTTCGGGCGCCCCGTGAAGCTGATCAATGATGCGGCCATGCAGGCGCTGGGGAGCTATCGCGGCGGGAAGTTGCTGTTTCTGGGCTTGGGCACCGGCCTGGGCACCACGCTGGTCGTCAACGGTTCGGTCGAACCCATGGAGCTGGGACATCTCCCTTACAAGAAGGCCACCTACGAAGATTACGTCGGCCTTCGCGGTTTGAAGCGCCATGGACGGAAGAAGTGGCGCCGGTACGTCGCGGACGTGGTACAGCGCCTGACGGCCGCGCTGCTGCCCGATGACGTCGTCCTGGGAGGTGGCAACGTCAAGAAGCTGAAGGAGCTGCCGGAAGGATGCCGGGCGGGGAGTAACGCCAATGCGTTTCTGGGCGGCTTTCGCCTGTGGGAAGGGGCTCCATCCGAGGCCGCTCATGCCGGCAATGGGTAAAGCCCGCGACCCACGCGGGGCGCGATCCCCATGCTTATGGGCCCATGCCCAATGTGGTACAACGGCCATCGTTCCTAGTGCCAGCGACCGGCACGAACCACGCCTTGGAAGCCTGCCTGGGAGGAATCTCGACCATGACCCGTGGATTTGACCAACCCCTCTACATCCTGCCATTTGACCACCGGGGCTCCTTTCAGACGAAACTCTTTGGCTGGAAAGGGGACCTGTCTCCCGAACAGACTGCCGAAATTTCCACCTCAAAGCAGGTGGTTTACGACGCCTTCAAGGTGGCACTCGCCGCGGGCGTGCCACAGCAGCAGGCGGGAATTCTGGTCGACGAGCAGTTTGGCACAGCCATCCTGCGGGACGCCGAGAAATGCGGCTTTGCCACTGCCTGCCCCGCCGAGAAGAGCGGGCAGGATGAGTTCGATTTCGAGTATGGCGAGTCGTTTGCCGAGCACATTGAGGCCTTTCGCCCCACGTTTTGCAAGGTCCTGGTTCGCTTCAATCCTGAAGGAGATCGGGAATCCAATCACCGCCAGGCAATGCGGCTGAAGCGCCTCTCGGACTATCTGCAGAAAGCGGGACGCAGCCTGTTCATGTTTGAACTGCTGGTGCCCGCCGAGAAAGCACAGTTGGACCAGTTTCAAGGGGACACGAAGGCGTACGATCGGGAGTTGCGGCCTCACTTGATGTGTCAGGCCATTCACGCGCTGCAGGATGCGGGAATTGAACCCGACATCTGGAAAATCGAAGGGGTCGATCACCGCGAAGATTGCGCCAAGGTCGTGGCCGCCGCGCGTCGGAAGGGGCGCGACAAAGTGGGTTGCATCATCCTGGGCCGGGGTGAAGACGACAAGAAAGTACGAGAATGGCTGGCGGTCGCCGCCGGTGTACCCGGGTTCATCGGGTTTGCCGTGGGACGCACCACCTTCTGGGACCCGCTCGTCAATTGGCGGGCCAAATCCATCTCCCGAGACGCCGCCGTCCAAGAGATTGCGAGGCGGTATCGAGAGTGGGTGAGCATTTTCGAGAAGGCCAGATCGGCCTGATCGTGCCCTGCGCCCTCCGTGCGCGGAGGGGGCTCGCCAGGACAGACTCCGTGTGGGCGGGTCCGATGGCGGACGCACCCCAGCGACAAGTATCCGAACGACGACACGACTGCGGCCGCGATGCAGAAGTTTCCCGTCAAGCTGGCACCCTCCATCCTGGCAGCCGATTTTGCGCGGCTGGGGGAGCAGGTTACCGAGGCCGAACAGGCCGGGGCGGATCGCATCCATGTCGACGTCATGGATGGCCATTTCGTGCCGAATTTGTCCATGGGACCGGTCGTCGTCAAGTCGCTGCGGCCCGTCACGCGGTTGCCCTTGGAAACCCACCTGATGGTCTTCCATCCCGACGCACTCCTGGACGAATTCGCCCAGGCCGGATCGGATTCGTTGCTGGTTCACTGGGAGGGGAACTGCAACCTGCATCGCACACTGCAGCGGATCAAGTCCCTGGGCAAGCGGGCCGGAGTCGTCATCAACCCAGCCACCCCCGCCGATGTCCTGGTCGAAGTCCTGGCCGATGTCGACCTGATCCTGGTCATGACGGTCAATCCAGGTTTTGGACATCAAAGGTTTATCGACTCGACGCTTCCCAAGATTCGCCGCGTACGCCAGCTGATCGAACAGATTCAGCCGGGCTGCGAGCTCGAGGTCGACGGCGGCATTGATCCCGCCACCGCGCCGCTCGTTGCCGAAGCGGGCGCGAACGTGCTCGTTGCAGGGACCTCGATCTTTGGCGACCCGAGCGGCGTCGCCAGCGGAATGAAACGGCTGCAACAGTCGGTCGTTCCTGGTCACCGCTGATTGGACCGGACGCCCATCACTCCGGTCCGAATTCTCCCCCCGCGTACGATTCCAGGAATCCGCATGTCGGGCAGCGAAAGGTGGCTACCGGCAGGGCGGTCCCATCGGGGAACCGTCCGGTCCAGAACGACTGCGGATGGTCGGGCTTCACACCCCCCAAGACGGCCTTCCGCGGTACGCCCTCGACCCAGGTACATTGCCCCATGCCACCGTGGGTGATATCCCAGATGAAGCCGCGTTCCATCTCCGACTCGCACTTGTAACAGATCTTCGCGTCTTCGGTCATTGCATCCACTCCCGTCGTTTGGAGGTTGACTTCCCGCTGGAGGCGGCCCACTGGACACCCCGGTGGGAATTCTACACTCTATGAGATGTAAGGAGCCAACCATGCAATTGGGAATGATCGGGCTGGGCCGTATGGGTGCGAATATGGTCCGCCGCCTGCAGCGGCAGGGGCACCGTTGCGTCGTCTTCGACCGTTCACGATCTGCCATCGACGAACTCGTGAAGGAGGATGCCCAAGGGGCCGCATCGCTGTCGGACCTGGTAAGCCAACTCGAATCGCCGCGCGCCATTTGGCTCATGGTCCCGGCAGGTGTCGTGGATGCGACGATTGCCGACTTGCGGTCCCTTATGGCGGCGGGCGATATCCTCGTCGATGGTGGGAATTCCTACTACGTGGATGACATTCGCCGGGCACACGACCTGAACGCCGAAAGGATCCACTATGTGGATGTCGGCACGAGCGGTGGGGTTTGGGGCCTGGCACGCGGCTACTGCATGATGATTGGTGGGGCCGAGGCGGCCGTGAAGCGGCTCGACCCGATTCTTCGGGCGCTCGCACCTGGCATGGGCGACATCCCGCGTACGCCCGGACGCGAGCAGATCGGCGGCACGGCCGAACTGGGTTACCTCCATTGTGGGCCGAGCGGCGCGGGCCATTTCGTGAAGATGGTCCACAATGGCATCGAATACGGGGTGATGGCCGCGTATGCCGAGGGACTGGCCGTGCTGCGGAACGCCAATGTCGGAAGCCGTCAGGGGGAGATCGATGCGGAAACGACACCGCTGCGGGACCCGGCCCTGTATCAGTATGCGTTGAATCTGCGAGATATCGCGGAGGTCTGGCGCCGGGGGAGCGTGATCTCGTCCTGGCTGCTCGACCTGACCGCGGCCGCTCTGGTCCAGGACCCCGCCTTGGCGCAATTCGCCGGCCGCGTCTCCGATTCCGGAGAAGGACGATGGACCATCAAGGCCGCCATCGATGAAGCGGTCCCTGTTCCCGTGTTGACGACCGCACTGTACGAGCGATTCTGCTCCCGAGGAGAGGCCGATTTCCAGGACAAGGTGTTGTCGGCAATGCGGTTTCAGTTCGGCGGGCACGTTGAGAAACCCGCGATATGAATGCATCCCACTCCGACGCACTGGTGTTCTTCGGTGCCACGGGGGACCTGGCGTATAAGAAGATCTTTCCCTCACTGCAGGCCATGATCAAGCGGGGCCATTTGCAAGTCCCCGTCATCGGTGTGGCCAAGTCTGGCTGGAACCTCGATGGGCTCCGGGCACGGGCACGCGCCAGTCTGCAGCAACACGGCGGTCTCGATCCGGCGGCGTTCGAAGCGCTCTGCCAACGATTGCAGTACATCGATGGCGACTACCATGACCCTGCTACGTTTCAGGCGATTCGTCAGGCCCTGGGAAATGCGCAGCGACCGGCGCACTACCTGGCAATTCCTCCTTCGTTGTTCGGCCTGGTCGTGGAACAGCTGGCTCAGGCGGGTTGCACGCGCGGCGCCCGCGTCATCATCGAAAAGCCGTTCGGGCACGATCTGAAATCGGCCCGTGAGCTCAACCGCATCCTTCTGGGGACCTTCAGCGAATCGTCCATCTTTCGCATCGACCATTACCTGGGCAAACGCCCGGTACACCACTTGACGTTCTTTCGGTTCGCGAACGCGATCATGGAACCATTCTGGAACCGAACCTATGTGGAAAGCATACAGATCACCATGGCGGAAGACTTCGGTGTGCAAGGGCGCGGCGCGTTCTATGATCAGACGGGCACCATCCGCGACGTCGTCCAGAATCACCTGTTCCAGGTACTGACGAATCTGGCCATGGAGCCACCCGTGCGGATGGACAGCGAGTCAGTACGGGACGAGAAGGTCAAAGTGTTGCGGGCCATTCCTCCCATTCAGACATCGGATCTCGTCCGAGGGCAGTTCCGCGGTTATCGGTCCGAAACCGGGGTGGCCGCGGGTTCCCAGGTCGAAACCTTCGCTGCCCTGCAACTTCGTATCGATTCCTGGCGCTGGCAGGGCGTACCGGTCTTCATCCGAGCCGGGAAATGCCTCCCCGTAACCTGCACTGAGGTCTTAGTGCGACTGCGTCAGCCCCCCACCATGTACCATGGTTTCAACCTCAAGGCGAACTCGCTCCGTTTCCGGATCAGTCCCGACGTGAGCATTGCCTTTGGCATGAACTTTGTTGCGCCCTTACACGAAGATGTGGCGGAGCCCTTGGAGATCCTTCTGACGCAGCATCCGCCCGCCAACGAAATGGACGCCTACGAACGTGTTTTGGGCGACGCCATGGCGGGCGACGCCACGCTTTTCGCCCGAGAGGATTACGTCGAGGAAGCCTGGCGAATCGTCGATCCCGTCTTGCAGGCGGAATCGCCGTTACACGAGTACGAACCGGGCAACTGGGGACCGCAGGTCGTTGACCGACAGGTGTGTCCCCCAGGTGGCTGGGAAGATCCGGTCGTGACGGCAACCCGGTAGCAGTCGACATGCCCTACGTACGTCCTGAAATCGCGGCGATGCAAGGATACGTACCGGGAGAACAACCTCCTCCTGGTCAGTTCATCAAACTGAATACCAATGAAAATCCGTACCCACCGTCACCGCGAGCCATCGCCGCGATCCAGGCTGCGGTGACGGCCGGACTGCAGACCTACCCCGATCCGTTGGCAACTTCCTTCCGAAACGCGGCAGCCGGCGTCTTGGGAATTGCACCGGACTGGATCGTCTGTGGCAATGGCAGCGACGAACTGCTGACCATGGCCATTCGCACATTGGTGGGGCCAGGGCAATCCATCTGCTACCCGGCGCCCAGCTATTCTCTCTATCGGACCTTGGCGGAGATCCAAGGCGCGCGGGTGCAAGAAGTGGCGTATGCGGCCGACTGGTCGCTTCCGAACCTGCGACTTCACGGGGACGACTCGCTGCGACTGGTCATCGTCGCCAACCCCAACAGCCCCTCGGGGACATGCGTGCCCAGGGAGATCATCCGGCAGTGGGCGAGGGACTGCCCCTGTCCACTGCTGGTGGATGAGGCCTACGTTGATTTCTCGGACGACGACTGCCTGAGCCTGGTACAAGAATTCGACAGGGTACTGGTGACCCGCTCGTTGAGCAAGTCCTACGCGCTGGCGGGCCTGCGGTTCGGCTATGTCGTTGGGGCACCGGACCTGCTTCGGCAGATGATCAAAGTCAAGGATTCGTACAACTGCGATCGCCTCGCGATCGCGGGGGCCACGGCGGCCATCGCCGACGTGGAATGGCGCCGCCAGAACAAGGCCCGCATCCTGGCGACGCGGCAGAGGATGCGGATCCAACTGATGGAGCTGGGCTTTCAGATCCCTGACTCCCAGGCCAACTTCCTGTGGTGTACGCGGTCCGATCGTCCCGTGCAGCCCCTCTACGCAGCGCTCAAGGACCAGCGGATACTGGTAAGGTACATGCGTTATCCCCATGGGGGGGACGGGCTCCGTATTTCCGTGGGCACGGACGAACAGGTCGATACCTGCCTTGACCGGCTGCGATCGCTCTTGAACGAGAATCTCCCATGCCACGCATAGGCACGATAGATCGCCAGACGCGTGAAACTCACGTCCGGGTGGAATTGAATCTGGATGGCAATGGCCAGGCCAGGGTCGCCACGGGAATCGGGTTTTTCGATCACATGCTGGAACTGATGGCTCGCCATGCCCTGTGGGACCTGCAGGTTCAGGCCCAAGGAGATTTGCAGGTCGATTCGCATCACACGGTTGAGGACGTGGGCCTGGTGCTGGGTCAGGCCCTGGCCACAGCGCTCGGCGACAAACGAGGTATCGTCCGCTATGGCCATAGCCTTCTGCCCATGGACGACGCACTGGTGTCCGCCGCGGTGGACTTAAGCGGCCGCACGTTTCTGGTCTATGACGTGAAATTTCCGGCGACGCGGGTCGGGGGGCTGGATACGGAACTGATCCAGGAATTCTGGCGGGCCTTCTGCAGCCAGGCTGCCTGCAATCTGCACGTCACCTTGCAGCACGGGCTCAACTGCCACCACATCGCCGAGGCGGTCTTCAAAGCGACCGCCCGGGCACTGCGGATGGCCACTGAACTCGACCCGCGCAGCTGCGATCAGATCCCCAGCACCAAGGGCACCCTGTGATCGAGCCCGTTGTATGCGGCAGGCGGAAGGTTAGAATCCATGCGCCGGCGCCCGTGGTGCCAGCGTTTTCCTCGTCGTGAAGGGGCATCCACTCCCGTACCCGGAGATTCCACATGAACTGCCATCGCACCGCTTTCATTCTTGGCCTGACGCTATGGGTCAACACGCTGCTGCCCGCACAACAGCCGCCTGAGTTTCCTACGCCACAGAAGGAGCATGAATGGCTCCAGAAGTTTGAAGGTGAATGGACATCCGACGCCCAGGCAACAGGAACTCCTGGGCAACCACCCATGAATGGCACAGGAACCATGAAGTCCCGCATGTTGGGAGGCTTCTGGGTGGTGTCGGACGTTGTTGTCAATATGCCTGGCGTCACGATGAATGCCGTTCAGACCATTGGCTATGATCCGGCGAAGAAGAAGTACATTGGGACCTGGATCGACTCGATGATCAATCATCAGTGGGTCTATGAGGGAGCGGTCGATGAAACGGGCAACACACTGACCTTGGAGGCAGAGGGACCCAATTTCATGCAAGGAGGAAAGGTGGCGAAGTTCCGGGACGTCTACGAGTTCAAGACCAAGGACCACATTGTCACCACGTCCTCCATGCTCGGTGCGGATGGGAATTGGGCCACGTTCATGACAGGGAATTTTCACCGCAAGTAGACCCGGGCCGACGTGATCGATGTGCGTCATTCTGGCTGCCGCAGCCCGTCAGGCGTCCTTCTGCCGACGCAGATTCGCGGATCGCGGTTTCGCGATGAGGAGCCGATCGGAGTAGCTCAAGATCCCCTCACCCTGCCCTGTCCCCCGAAGAAGGGGGTACGTGCTGAGCGTGACAGCCACGATCCTTCTCCCCCGTTTTTCGGGGGAGAAGGTGGCCGATGGCGGGATGTGGGGGCAGGAGTGTGGGACGTTTTGCTACTTCAAAGACCTCCTCACACCGCCCTCTGCTCCCCCAAGTAACGGCTAAGAAGCCGGTACTTGAGGGAGAGGGTGCAGAAGCTGGCACCCTCAACACGTACAGACGGGGGAGAAGATACGAACCGAGATGGCGGAGAGGCTCTAGGGCTGTTCTTGCCGCCACGATCTCGCCAGATCGGGTTTCTCCCAGGAATCGTACAGCCGAACGACCCGCTCCTTCGCTTCCCGCAGTCGGATTCGTGCTTCCTTGGGTATGGTGTCTTCCTTGGCCTTCATCCCCTCGTACGCTGACAACAACAGCGGTTCCGCTTCCGCGAAACGCTGCTGACCCAAGACCGCCTCACCGAGAATCGACCGGACGTTGTAGGTGGTCCAGTCCTCCGGTTGCAGTCTTTCGCGAATGCCCAGGCTGTCCCGCAGCATCGGCTCGGCATCTTGGTACGCATTCAGGTTGCACACGATCAAGAACCATCCCAACTGCGCCAGGCGGTCGCCCAGGGGTTCACTCCCTGGTGGCATCGATTCTCGGGCTTCTTGCGCGAGGTCCTGCAACATGGCAATGGCCGCTTGGTTCATCCCCAAGTTGGCGAGACACTCGGCCAGGTGGGGCTCGACCCAGGCAAGCATCTTGTATTTCTGGGACGACTCGAAGGCGCGCTGCAGCAGGGGCAGCGCCTCCGTGAGGCGGCCAGCCTCCTGATAGTTGCGGCCCAGATTGGCGGCCGTGGTAAGCGTACTCGGGTGATCCGCGCCCAGAATTCGTGACTTTCGCCGCAGCAAGTCTTCAAAAAGCGGGATCGATTGATCGAGCTGATTCGCTTCGCGGTATTCGCTCGCCAGATTATTCAAGGAGGTGAGGGTGTCCGGATGGTCCATTCCCAGGGTGGCGACGCGATGCCGAAGGACCTGGTGGAGCAATGGGATTGCCTTCTTTCGTTCCCCGAGGCCGGCGTAGGTGACCGCCAGGTTGTTCATCGCCGTGAGGGTGTCGGGGTGTTCGTCTCCGCAGGTCTTCCTTCGCAGTCGAAGGGTCTCGACGAACAGGGGGAGCGCCGCGTCCAATTCGCGGCGGTCACGGTAGGCCAGCGCCAGCGTATTCATGGTGTTCAGCGTGTCTTGCTGCTCCAGCCCCAAGCTGGCTTCGCGGAGTTCGAGCGTTTGCCGTAACTGGGTAATGGCCTGGTCGAATTTCCCTTCGCGGCGAAGGGAATCGGCCAGCAGGTCCATGCTGTTGAGCGTATCCGGATGGCCGGTCCCCAAGGTTTCTTGACGCCGGCGAAGCGTGTGCCGGATCAGTGCTCCTGCCTCGTCGAACTCCCCTGCCAGCAACTGGCTGGCGGCCAGGTTGTATTCGCAGGAGAGCGATTCCTGGCGATTCTCACCCAGAACCGATGCCAGCATGGCGCGGGCCCTGTCGAACTGCTGGATCGCCTGGGAATAGTACCCCAGTCCATGGTACGACTTGCCCAAGGTAACGAGCATGCGTGCCACTGCCAGATCATTGCCGATGGCGTCCCCTTGCAGTTCTCGGGCGGCCTGATCGAGCCGCCGGCTCAACACGGCCCTCAACGGTTCCCCGTCACTCTGTTCACGTTCCGGGTTCAGGTCTCGAAAGACGGACCCCAGGATCTGGTTGGCCTTTTCCACTTGTGCCAGACGCTTGTCCGCCTGATCGCGTTGTCGGCGAGCCTGCATCAGTGCTCCGGATGTACCGATGACGCCGCCGACCAGGGAGAGCAGCACGGCGAGTGCCAGGGAGGCGACGACCGGCTGTCGCTGGGCCCATCGCCAGGCATGCGCCCATGGTGGAATTGGCCGCGATACGATGGGCCGACCGTCCAGGTACCGGCGGAGGTCGTCGGCGAGCGATTCCGCGGACGCGAATCGTTCCTGAGGACGACGCGACAGGCATTTGAGCGCAATGGTCTCCAGGTCGGCGGTCACCTCGGAGTTCAATCGCCTCGGAGGCACGAGGTCGTGCTGCACGACCTGAAGCAGTGTTTCCATCGGCGTGGGGGCATGATGGGGTGGCCGGCCCACGAGCAGCTCGTATAGGATGGCACCCAGCGCATAGATATCCGTCGCGGCCGCAATCTTTTCCGTGTCTCCACGCGCCTGTTCCGGGGACATGTAGGAGGCAGTTCCCAGGATATTACCCGCGGTCGTCATCGGATCGTGGATGTCGCCCGCAGGTCGCTCGAGAAACTTGGCCAGGCCAAAATCCGCGATCTTCAGCGTGGGAAGCGGCTTTGAGCCAGCATGCGTTTCGTACCCTGACAGCAGCACGTTGGCGGGCTTCAGGTCCCGGTGGACAATCCCCTGCTGGTGCGCGAAGTGAGCGGCTCGAGCCAGGATCTCGACCATGCCCGCCGCAACGTGTGAAGGTTGCGGCTGGCCGCGCACGAATTCCGCCAGGGTGCCGCCCTCCAGGTACTCCAAGGCCAGGTACGGGAGACCTCGATATTCGCCCACCTCGTACACCTGAACGATATGCGGATGTTGCAGGCGTGCGGCAGATTGGGCCTCGGTGAGTAGTCGCCGAGCGCCGTCGCTGCCCGTTCCCACGGAGTCGCGAAGCACCTTCAGCGCTACCGTGCGCTGGAGCTGGCGATGGAACGCACGATAGACGACCGCCATGCCTCCCCGTCCCAGCTCCCCAAGTACGTCATAGCCGGGAATGGCGGGTAACCAAGGCCCGGCGGCCGAGCATGGATCGGCATGGGGACCATCCGGGTGCGGGACAGGGGCCGCCAGGGCACCGTGGAGCTCAAACTGGTCCTTCAAGGTCTCTTGCAGCTGTGGGAATCGAAGCAGAAATGCCTGCGAATCGGTGGTGCCTTGGTACCGCTCCTCCAACAGAAACTCCGCATACACCACATCGACGGCACGATCCGAAACCTGGCCCAATCGCGGAAAATGCTGCAAATACCACTCCGCCGGCAGACGGCTGCCCGATCGCCAGCGATTGTGCTGATCGACGCGCACGAGGGTCGCCAACTCACAATCGGCCAATGGCCCGTGGGCAGCTGCGAATGCCCGGATATCGGGGGGCGATTTCAACCGCCACAACGTGCGGAACTGATCCGTGATGGACCCTTGGTCCACCGGTCGCAGGGTCTGCGTGGCGTCTCGGCCGTCGGCGGCCTGGGTATCCAATGGGTCCGTCGCTCGTGGCGCAATGTCAAGGCGTGGTGTCATGATCATGCCAGGAATATGGAGTATGCCTCGGTGCGCACCAGCCTGCGGTCTTTTCCCGCCTTAGGTACATCGCAAAGCGAGGGTCCCATGAACATGATTTCCGAAAAGTCACCCGTCCAGTCCTAATTCCTGGGCCACACGGTCAATGGCCCGGGTCAGCTGCATACGACGACCGTGGGGCGTGCCGCCGAGTTGCCCGGCGATCTGCTCCCACGTCAGGTCGCTGCTCCGCAACTCCGAGATCCGCAATTCCTCGGCGCTCAATTTGGCGCAGAACGTCTCGAGCAGTTCCCGCCCAGAGACATGCTGGCTGGGAGTGTCCGCCTCGTCCGGGATACGCCCCAAGACGTCCGGTTCCACTTCGACCCGGTAGGCTTCGCGCTTCAGGGACAGTTGGCGGCGGGCTTGCGACGCCAATTTGTTGTGGGCCATCTTGACGAGCAGACCCGCGAGCTGGTTGGGCTGGTCCAGATCGTATTCCCCGGCCGCGGCCCGCACGAAGAAGCTCGCCAGGACCGACTGCGATATGTCGATGGAATCGAGCGCCCGGGTCAGGCGACTGTCTTCCAGATGAAAGCGGACTTCCCGCCGGATGAGGGGCTCGTACTTTCTGACGAGCTCGGCGGCCGCTGCTTCATCGCCGGAGCGAATCCGTTGGATGAAGTCGGCAAATCCCTTCTCGTCGGACATGGATACTCCCCACGCGATCTGGTTGCTCGTACCTTTCTCGATTATAGGCGGCCCGCCACATCATTGCGATGATTCCCTGAGGGTGATCCAGGCGATGGCATCGGCAGCGGGTTGCCGGTTGCTGGTCGCCACCGTCACCCGTTACAATCCGGGTTCGCGCGATCTTCGAAATACATCGGAACACTTGGCCGCCGGGGGAGGACTGGACGTGGCAATTCGAGTAGCAATTAACGGTTTCGGCCGGATCGGACGGCTCACCTACCGGATCATGTGGGACCGAGCTCCTGAATTCGACGTCGTGGCCATCAACGACCTGACCGACAATGCCATGCTGGCCACACTCTTGAAGTACGACAGCACGCACCGGCGGTTCTCCAGCAAGGTTTCGCACGACGATCAGCACTTGATTGTGGATGGCAAGAAGGTGCGCGTTTTCGAGATGAGGAATCCCGCGGAGCTTCCCTGGAAGGACCTTGGAGTCGATGTGGTCATCGAGAGCACGGGGGTCTTCACGTCACGCGCCAAGGATGGGAAACCGGGCTACGACACGCATTTGACGGCGGGCGCGCGGAAGGTGGTGCTCAGCGCGCCAGCCAAGGATGATCCCGATCTGACGGTTGTGATGGGTGTGAATGATCAGCAGATCACCGCCGGGATGCGATGTGTTTCCAACGCAAGTTGCACGACGAACTGCCTGGCCCCCGTGGCCAAGGTCTTGCACGACACGTTTGGGATCAAGCACGGCCTCATGACCACGGTACACGCCTATACCAATGACCAGCGAGTTCAGGACCTTCCTCATGAGGATCCCTACCGGGCCCGCTCGGCCTCGCAAAACATCATTCCCACATCCACTGGGGCCGCCAAGGCCGTGGGATTGGTCATCCCGGAACTCAAAGGAAAGCTCACCGGAATCGCCCTGCGCGTCCCGGTGGCAACGGGCAGTATCGTGGACTTGACCGTCGATCTGCAGGCCAAGGCCACCGTTGCAGAGATCAACGCGGCCATGAAATCGGCGGCCGAAGGGGCCCTGTACGGCATCCTCTCCTATACCGAAGACCCGCTCGTCTCGACCGACATTATCGGTGATCCGCACAGTTCCATCTTCGCGGCTCCCTGGACACAGGTCATGCAGAACGACATGGTCAAGGTCGTGAGCTGGTACGACAACGAATGGGGCTATAGTTGCCGCACCGCGGACCTCGTGGCTCGATTGGGGTCGCTCTAGATCGCATCGCGCATCACCATAGCGATTTTTCCTGGATCGTGACACGTGCGGCTACGGCCTGCATGGGTCCGAAGGCCAGGTCTTTGGACTCGATGGTCTGCGATGACTCGGCCATTCCAGCCCTCCTTCACGATTTCAAGGCGGCAATGCACTTGAGTTCGATGGCGATGGGGGTCGGCAAGGCGCCAACTTCGACCGTGGTGCGACACGGTTGGTGCTCTTGGAAGTAACCATTGTAGATCCGATTCATGGCGGCGAAATCACGCTTCATGTCGGTGAGGAACACCGTCACATCGACCAGGTCGCCCCACGATGCACCCGCCGCCTCCAGGACCGACCTCACATTGCGAAACACGCTGTGACACTGCAATTCAAAGTCGTATCCGATGACGTCACCGGCGCGATCGACCTCGAGCCCCGGTACTTGTCCGCTTTGTGGATCGCGGGGCCCCAACCCCGACAGGAACAGCAGCTGCCCCACCCGGCGGGCATGGGGATACGCGCCCAGAGCGGTCGGCGCGGACGGGGTGACAATCGGTTCGTTCATGCGGAGACCTCGGGTGGGGGAAGCTCGTTCGACACGCACGGCCCGTCGGCCAGGAAGGCGCACCAGGATGCCACGGCGATGGCAGCCGTCTCCGTACGCAGGATCCGACGACCCAGCGCCACGATCGGCCAACCGTGAGCCTCCGCACAGGAAACCTCGTCGTCGTGCCAGCCTCCCTCGGGCCCAATGGCCGCGATCACCATTCCGAGTTCCGTGGGAGGTAAGTCCCGGATCGAGCAGGAACCGGAGGGGTGAAAGAACCAACGCACTGCATCGATGGGCGCCGACTCCAAGAACGCTTCTGTCGAGGTGGGCGGGACCACCGTCATGAGATGGTTCCGACCACACTGCTTACTGGCTTCCATCACATAGCGTGACCAACGCGCCAGCTGCGATGGGCCAGCCTGGACGACGCCTCGCCGAGTCGACAGGGGAACCAGCTGCGCAACACCCAGCTCAACGCACTTTTCGACCAGAAGCCTCTGGCGGTCTCCCTTGGGAAGCGCCACGCCCAGGGTCAACGAACTGCTGGATTCGCGCGACTTCCGGGCACTCGCCACAATCCGCAGCCGAACCTGCCGATGGGCTAGCTCTGCTACCTCGGCTTCGTATTCCCAACCCGAGCCATCAAACAATACGATCATGGCACCTTGGGGTATGCGCCGAACCCTCATCAGGTGGTGCGACTCAGACTCATCCAGCAGGATCCATTCCGATTCCGGAGGGCGCGCGATGTGGAAGCGGGGAAGCATGTGCGGGAATCGATGCTAGCGGAAAGTTATGTCGCCGGTTTTGGGTAAATTTGCCGGGCGCGGGCTACCGATCCATTCTGCATGGCGGTGCGGGTCCGCGCGCCGACCATCGATTCCTCATCGCTTGTCGCTGGCATGTATCGAAAACACTGGGAACTTTCGAACGCCCCCTATGGCCAGGGGGGATCCCTTGGATTTTACCGCAGTCACGTGCATGAGGAAGCCATCGCCCGGTTGCGCTATGTCGTGGAAGAGGGACATCGCATGGCCATCCTGACGGGCGCCCCGGGAACCGGAAAAACCACGGTCCTTCGGCAAACAGGTTCCCTGTTCCGTCGCCGGTCAGCAGCCGTCTGTTACGGGAGTGGCCTCGGCACTTCCGCCGAAGAATTTCCCTGCCTCCTTGCCCAGGGTTTGGGCATTCCCTTGACCATGGGCGAACTGTCGTTACCTCGGCTGTGGGGCGCTATCTTCGACCAACTGCGGGTCAACGCCGCACAACAAATCCGCACCATGATCCTGTGGGATGACGCGCATTTCGCCGAGCATGGGGTCCTGATGGGACTGCTGCGACTGGCCCACTGGCAGTCGAATACACCATCGCTCGTGACGATCCTACTGGCGTCGGATAGCGTAGCCTTGCGTCAGCCGATGTTCCGCCCCTTCCGTGAGCTTTGCCCGTTTCGAGTCGAGCTCGAGCCGTGGGGCCTCGAGGATACGGTCGGTTACCTGTCCACCGGGCTGGAACGAGCGGGGCGCACCACAAGCCTGTTTGATGTGTGCGCGATCGAAGAAATACATCGACTCTCCGGTGGTATCCCTCGGGTGATTCGTCGGTTGGCCGAATTATCGCTTGTGGCAGGGGCTGCCGACCGTCTGTCGACCATTGACGCCTCCATCGTCGCGTCCGCATACCGCGAGTTTCAGCTCAACGATTCGCCCGTCGCCTGCCCGGCTGCCCGATAGCCCGGCCGAACACCCCCCACCCTGGCGATTGCCCGGCGCGGTTATTCCTGGATGGTCTCCAGGCGATAGCAGACTGCCTGTTCGGCATTTCGCAAGAGGAGGTGGTCGCCGTAAAGGCACGGATTGTTCCAGGTGATCCCTTCCAGGGCCTGGATGCGAGCGACTTCGTGAAAACGATCGGGCCGAGCCTCGACGAGCGCCAGTTCCCCCTGCTCGCCCAGGACGAGTAAGTGCTCGCCCACCAGCAGCGACTGCCCGAATTGATAGCGCCCCTTTTTCCACTGCCGTTCACCCGTCATCAGGTCGACACAGGTGAGGATGCCATCGTCCAGGCCATACGCCATCCCGTCGCGGATGGAAACATTGGAGAACTTGGTCTTCAACACCGCCTGGTTCTTCCAGATGCTCTCGACCGTCCACGAACCGTCGGGTTCCTGTGACAACGCGAGCAGTTCCGCCCCACCGCCATATCCCTTGGAGAGCAACACGTACTGGTTGTCGATCGTTAGTGGCTGGGAATTGTTGGAATCAACGTTCGATTTGCCGGGCCAGGGGTGTTCCCAGAGAACGGATCCCGTGGCGGGGTCGTGGGCGCTGACGATGTCCTGATTGACACTGAGGATTTGTTCGACGTCTCGGAGTTTTCCGTAGGCAGGTGAGGCATAACTGGCCTGATAGGATCCTCCTTCCCAAACGGGCTCGCCAGACAACTGATCGAAGGCCTGCAAACCGACGTAGGGACCCCCGCTTTTTCCACCGATGGGGACCATGACCAGGCCATTGCGACAGAGGGGGGAATTGGCCCGCCCCCAGGCCACCGCGCGCTCTGCTTCGGCCTGGGTAAAGCCGTGTTCCTCAAACAGATCTCGGGTCCACAGGACGGAGCCGTCCTCACCCTTGAGACAGCGGAGGATGCCCGTTGCACCCAGGGCATACACGCGTCCCTCGTGGATGGTGGGGGTACTGCGTGGTCCGATGAATCCTAGAACACTCGTGTGTCGTGCCTCGATCCCTTGGCTCCACCGGGGCTGTCCCGTGGCGATATCGTAACAGGTGACGAGCTCCATCTTGCCGCGTTGTTCCAGGGTGACGGCAGCACCGTTCACGGCCGCAAAGGCCGACCAGCCCGCGCCGATGTCCCGCCTCCAGATCTCTTTTGGCGGGTGGGCCTTCCAGTCCGGCTGCAGCCGAATTCCCTCCACCACGCTATTCCGTCCAGGACCGAGGAACTGGGGAAAATCTTGTGGAGTGGTGGTCGCCAAATCGACGGGCGTAGCATCGGGCACATGGAGTGCAGGGTTCAGTTGTTCGTCGCGTCGGTGCGACCATCGCCAGGCGAACTCGGGTCCCATGTCGCCCCGGAAGCGCTCCACACGCACCAGGGCCATCAAGGCCACGATGGCCAGGGGCAGTCCCGCCATGGCGGCGAACCGCAGGGTCCGGGAATAATCGCTGGCGAAACTGAACCAGGCCCAGAGCGCCGCGGCAGACAGGCTCATCCCCACAAAATTCGTGACATGCTGCACCCCCGGGTCGATGTTCCAGGTTCGGTACCCAACAACACCCAACAGGACCAGCACGATGAATCGCCACGTCCAGCGACCGGGCAGGAGTCGGCGTTTCCTCGCTGGGGCTACCGGGGAAAGGGGGAGGGATGCATCGCCGGAATCGCGGGGGTCCGTGGTCATGGGCGTTGCCTTGCGGCGTCCAAAGCCCGAGGTGCGTCCCTTCTGTCAGGATCACCAGGCGAAGTGGGCGAAGGCCTTATTGGCGTCAGCCATGCGATGGACACCATCGCGTCGCGTCATGGCGGCCCCTTCCTTGTGATAGGCGGCCAGGAGCTCATCCGCAAGGGCGACGTGCTTGGGACGTCCCTTCTTTTCGCGCACCGCCAGCAATATCCAACGGATGGCCAGGGACTGCTGGCGTGTACGATTGACTTGCATGGGGACCTGATAGGCCGCACCTCCCACGCGTTTGCTGCGGACTTCGATGTGGGGCTTCACGTTCTCCAGGGCCTGCGTGAAGACGTCGATCGGCTCCGTATCCTTGACCTTTTTCGCCAACTCATCCAAGGCTCGATAGAACAACCCCTGGGCGACGGACTTCTTGCCGTCCCACATCAGGCAATTGATGAACTTACTCGCCAGAATGGAGTTGTAGCGAGGATCGCCCTTCAACTGAGTTCGGCTGGCAGTGATGCGTCCCATGGAAAATCTCGTGCACGTCCTTACGATTTCTTGGTCCCGTACCGGCTACGCGACCGTTTGCGATTATTGACGCCCAAGGTGTCGAGGGCCCCGCGGACGACCTGATAGCGCACGCCGGGCAAATCCCGGACGCGTCCGCCCCGCACGAGCACAATCGAGTGCTCTTGCAAGCTATGCCCTTCACCCGGGATGTACACCGTGACCTCTTTGCTGTTGGACAACCGAACGCGGGTGATCTTCCGCAAGGCGGAGTTGGGCTTCTTGGGAGTCATGGTCCGCACTTGCAAACAGACTCCCCGCTTTTGCGGGCACTTGTCGAGCACCGGCGCTTTGCTCTGATAGCGCTTGGGCTTGCGAGGACGACGTACCAGCTGGTTGATCGTAGGCATGCGGACCTTTCACGGTGTTCCGGTCGGCGGGGCTCCCCGGGCAACGGTCGCCCGCCGACGTTCAAGCAATGGGAGAACCCCTTAGCGTATCGGACAGGCATCCGATGTCAACCCGGGTCGCACGCTGCGGCGAGGTTCCCCTGCGATCCGAGTGCGGGGTGGGCCCGCAGGACGTGGCCATCAGTCGTCGTCGCTCCTTTGTGACTCGGGAGCGCCTCCCCCGCCGCCGCCAAACAGGGCCTCCAAGCCCGGCGAGGTCTGCGGTGCGGCGTCCTGGCCAGACAGTTCCCGCGCCAGGGCATCGGACCGCTGCGACGGCGAAATCTCGACGTCGGGCGACTCGCCCGACGCTTGATTCCCGTTCCCGTCCTCCCGCGCGGATTCTGCAGCCAGCAGCGGGAACTGGGAAACGAACCTGCGATCCTTCTGGGCGGCCAGTGCCTCCAGTGCCTCGGGTCGGATCCGCACTTCCGAGTCTTGGAAGTATCGGAACCCGGTTCCGGCCGGGATCAAATGGCCCAGGATCACGTTTTCCTTCAGGCCCACCAGGCGATCGACCTTGCCCGCCAGTGCGGCCTCCGTCAGCACCTTGGTGGTTTCCTGGAAGCTGGCGGCCGAAATGAAGCTCCAACTCTGCACCGACGCCTTCGTGATCCCCAACAGCTGGGTGCTGGCGGTGGCCGGCTTGGGACGCGTTCCCTTGGCCCGTTCGCCGCCGAGTGATTCGATCTGGGCGTTCGCCTGGTCGAGCACGTCCTTCGGCACGATGGAGCCAATGGCGAACTCACTGTCGCCCTTCTCCGTGATCTTTAAGCACTGCATGATCTGCTCGTTGGCCTGACGGAAGTCGAACTTGTCCATCACGCTGCCGGGCAGCAAATTCGTGTCGCCGGGATGCTCGATCCGCACCTTCCGCAGCATCCGAGCCACAATGATCTCGATGTGCTTGTCGTTGATTTCGACGCGCTGGCTGCGGTAGACGTTCTGGATCTCGCGGACCAGGTATTCCTGCACCGCGTCCTCGCCCTTGATGCGCAGGATGTCGTGCGGGACCTGCGGGCCGTCGCAGATCGGGTCGCCGGCGTAGACGAAATCGCCGCCGTGCACGCGGAGCG
>WPCK01064679.1_pt1 | contig 25191 bp, 32 predicted proteins | sample 5399851 | NCBI WGS metagenome assembly WPCK01 (sample SAMN12869471, study PRJNA574797) | sludge metagenome | isolation source: wastewater treatment of pH11 | place: China:Beijing | collected 2019-05-20 | reverse complement strand
CGGGCTGATGCGCGCCGTCGCCGACCCCGCCATCCGCGCGGCGCTGAAGCTCGACGCCAATTCGCGCGCGCTGGTGTTCGTCACCGAGGGCGCGACCGATCCGGAGCGATATCGGGACCTGACCGGCCTTGCGCCTGAGGCGGTCACTCGCCCCTGAAAACGGGCTTGCGCTTGTCGCGAAACGCGGCGCGGCCCTCGGCATAGTCGGCGGAATTGAAGGTTGCCGCACCGAGTTCGACGGCCTTGGCGGTGTGGCCTGTGTCGCCGGTCAGCACGGCACGGATCGCAACCTTCGAGGCCTGGTTCGATAGCGGCGCATTCGCCGCGATCGCCTCGGCGATTTCCCCGGCGCGGGCGAGCGGATCGTCGGTCATCTCGAGCAGGAAACCGGCGCCCAGCGCTTGATCGGCACCGATGCGCGCGGCGGAAAAGAGCATGTGCCTGGCCAGTTGCGGCCCGAGAGCGTGAACGATGTCGGCCATCGCATCGACCGGATAGGCGAGGCCGAGCTTGCCCGCCGGAACGGAGAACAACGCGCCCGGCGCGCCGATACGGATATCGCAGGCCGCCGCGAGGCCGAAGCCGCCGCCGAAGCAGATGCCGGAAATCGCCGCGATTGTCGGGAAGGGCGCTTCGCGGAGCGCACGGAAGGCATCGGAGTTGGCCTGCTCATAGGCGCGCGCGGTTTCGGCGTCGCGGCGGACGGCGTCGAATTCGCCGATGTCGGCGCCGGCGCAGAAATCGTCACCGGCGCCGGCGAGCACCAAAGCCCGCGTCGAAACGGGAAGCGCGGTCACCATCGAGGCGATGTCGCGCCACATGGCTGTCGTCACGGCGTTCTTGCGCGCCGGACGGTTGATGACGAGGCGGGCAACGCCGCCGGATTCGGAAAGCTTCAGGGGCAGGGCGGACATCGCCGCATCTTGCACAAGGCATGGCGGGGTGGAACCCCGCATTTCTGCCGAGCGCGGGAAACCATGAATCTCCTTCATGGGTCGTTCACGAAAACGCGGTTTCCTGCGAATGGCCAAGTGGAGTATGTTGGCTCTCGCCAAACCCGCCCTTGACCCGGGAGAAGGACATGAGTGCACGCTTCCAGCCCAAGACCGAGCGCATCCAGCCGGTCGACCCGATCTGGTCTTCGGTTCGCGCCGAAGCGGAAGACGCGGTCGAGCGCGATCCGCTGCTTTCGGCCTTCCTCTATTCGACGATTCTCAACTATCCGACGCTTGAAGAGGCGGTCATCCACCGCATCGCCGAGCGGCTTGACCACCAGGACATTCCGGCGGACCTGATCCGCCAGACTTTCGAGGCGATGCTGGCGGCGGAGCCCGAATTCGCCACCATCATGCGCACGGACATGCAGGCCTATTTCGACCGCGACCCAGCCTGCGACCGCTATCTGATGCCGGTGCTCTATTTCAAGGGCTTCCACGCCATCCAGACCCACCGGCTGGCGCACTGGCTGTGGCATGACGGACGCAAGGATTTCGCGCTGTACCTGCAGAGCCGTTCGTCCTCGGTATTCCAGACCGACATCCATCCGGCGGCACGAATCGGCCGCGGCATCTTCATCGACCATGCGACCGGCCTCGTCATCGGCGAGACCGCGACAGTCGGCGACGATGTCTCGATGCTGCATGGCGTCACGCTTGGCGGCACCGGCAAGGAGACCGGCGACCGCCATCCGAAGGTCGAGCGCGGCGTTCTGATCGGCGCCGGCGCCAAGATCCTCGGCAACATCACCGTCGGCTGCTGCGCAAAGATCGCCTCCGGCTCGGTGGTGCTGCATCCCGTGCCGCCGGCTACGACGGTCGCGGGCGTGCCGGCGAAGGTCGTGGGCGAGGCCGGATGCGCCGAGCCGGCGCGGCAGATGGACCAGCTGATCGACGACGAAGGCTGATCGTCGCCTTTACAGCTTCGTCCCGGCATGGCACATGCGCGGCCGACGCAACGCCGCGCATGCACACGCGCCGAACGGGAAAAGTTGATGAATCCGGCAGAACTGAAAAAGCTCGACGCCTATTTCAAGCGGCTGTTCCAGAATCCGCGCCTGACGGTGAAGGCGCGGCCGCGGATCAACGATTCGTGCGAACTCTATATCGGCGACGAATTCCTTGGTGTCATTTCCAAGATCGTCGACGAGGGCGAGACGTCCTACGATCTGTCGATGTCCATCCTCGACATCGACCTGGAGTAGATTTCAGCGCGTCGTGGTGCGGACCATTTCGAGCGCCTTGGCGCGGATCGTCGATTCCAGCGCCGGCCATTCGGCCAGTAGCGCGCGCGGGAAGCGGTAGACCAGGCTCAGGTCGCTGCCGACCTGGATATCGCGTTCGCACGGCGCCAGCATCTCCGCCGCCGCCGCACCGGTGACGCAGCGGCCGACCAGCGGTTCGGCACCGGTCCGCTCAAGAACGGCGAGCTGCTCTCCAAGATAACCCGATTTTTCGATGAAGGCGTGCAGGACGATGCCTGAGCTGTCAGCCTGTCCCGGCCATTCGATAAGCGAGCGGTAGATCGGCTCGAAACGGCCGGACATGTCGCGCGACATCGTGCGCGGCTCCAGCGTCACGAAGACGAGTTTGCGCTCGGCGCTCGCGTCGTTGAAATCGGACGCGGTCTGGCTGGTGTAGCCGGTCAGGCCGGGCCAGCGGAAATAGAGGTCGAGCTTCGGCGCGACGCCGTCGCGGCGTGCCTGTTCGTAGCGGATCGTGTTCTCCGGTGCGAGAATGACATCATTGCCGATGACGACCTCGCGCAGATCGGTCGACATCGAATGCCCGCCGAGCGCGATCGAGTGCCCGAGCCATCGCCCGCCCAGGTTGACCGCCAGAGCGGCCAGCGCGATGGCCGCGAACAGGTAAAACACCTTGCGGGCGAAATCCTCGTCGATGGCGCGGGTTCTCAACGTGTCGGTCGTCATCGTCTCTTACTGCGCAAGCGAGCCAAAACGGAACAGAATCAGGCGGCGCGGAATTTGTAGGGGCAGCATGGTTGGAGGCAGTTAAGGGCCGGTTAACCATGATTTCCGTTGTGAGTTTTCTCGGATTTGCCCTGGCAAGCGGCCTTGCGGCCGGAGGGATCGTCGCGACGGCGGCGCAGATGCTGACCGGACAGGCGCCCTGTTTCGAGCCGCCGTTCGTGAGGCCGTCGCGGATTGTTCGGTCGCTCGCGGTAACAGCGCTGCTCGGCCCGTACATGCTCTTCAATGAAGCGCTGGCAGCCAGGCAGGAGCGGCGCATCCCGCCCGCCATCGTCGTCACCTCGGCGGCGCTTTCGCTTGGCTGGGCGCTTGCGAGCGGCGTCGTGCTGGTGTTCCTTGCGGGCGAAATCGTTTCACTCCTCTGAGGCAAGGATCCGCAATGCCGATCTATGCAATCGACGACATCGAACCCCGTTTCGCCGACCGTGCGTCGAGCTTCATCGCCCCCGACGCGACGCTGATCGGACGCGTGGAGATCGGCCGCGACGCCAGCGTCTGGTTCGGCGCGGTGCTTCGCGGAGACAATGAGGCGATTGTCATCGGCGACGGCTCGAATGTGCAGGAACACACGGTCATGCACACCGACATGGGTTTTCCGCTGACGATCGGCGCCGGCTGCACCATCGGCCACAAGGTGATGCTGCATGGCTGCACCATCGGCGACAATTCGCTGATCGGCATGGGCGCCATCGTTCTCAACGGCGCGCGGATCGGCGCCAACAGCCTGGTCGGCGCCGGAGCGCTGGTGACGGAGGGGAAGGAATTTCCCGACGGAAGCCTGATCGTCGGCACGCCGGCGAGGGCGGTGCGCACGCTCGATGCGGAAGCGATCGAGCGGATCCGCTGGTCGGCCTCGCATTATGTGGCGAACGCCAAGCGCTTCCTCCGGGGCTTCCGTCCCGCGTAATTCGCGCTGAAAAAGGCGGAGCCGGCCCTGGGACGGGGGCCGGCTCCTGAACCCGGTCGTTGGGGACGGGGAGGGTGGGGACTCGACCGGGTATTCGGTTCCTAATTGTCGATGGCGCCGACCGCGGTGGACGTGCCGCCGCCGATCGAGACCCAAAGACCGGAATTCTTCTCCGACTGCCGCTTCAGGAAGCGGTAGCCGGTTTCTGACCACTGCAGGATGTGTCCTTCCATGTTGTCGAGGACGTAATCGCCCATGTCGGTGCGCACGGTCAGCACGGCGTGGCCATCGCCATTGCGCTGGCGGACAACGGTGATCAGAAGCTCGGAGGCCGGGACGCCCGCGGCTTCGAGGCGTCGGCGCTTTTCAAGGACGTAGTCTTCACAATCGCCCTCGCGGGCAGGGAAGGACCATCGCTCCTCGACGCCCCACATCTCACGGTCCGTCCTGGGCTCGATTTTCGAATTGACCGCGTTGTTGACCTTCAGCAGCGTCGACCACATCTCCCGCGACAGGTGAATCGGCGTGTAGGGACCGGAATTCGGACCGCATTCGCCGGGATATTGCTGGCAAAAATCGTAGTGGCCGACCGGCTGCGTCGTACGGCCGCCGGACGGCATGTAGGGTTCGCTGGCATGCGCCGCACCGGTACCAAAACCGGCGGCAGCAAAAAGCACTCCCCTCACTAGCCCCTGGATGCGACTCTTCATGGTCACGTCTCCCCTTCTGGAGCGACCATGACAGAGATGGATTTATTTGGGGCGAATATCCACAGTATTGTTTAGTATAAATCAAGATCAAAAGAGAGTAAAATTAGAACAGCAATCAATACAAATGATCGTATAATTCTCCGAAAAATGACGCTTTGCGCTTAGTTTCCATTTAACCATGCGGCATTCACGCAAACAAAAGCGCGACCCGGAGGCCGCGTTGCGTCATGAAGCGGAGATGGGTTGCGGGTCAGGCGGCGCTGTTGCGCTCCGACAGGCCGCGGCTGATGCTGTCATTGGTCTGCAGCGCCGAGAACTCGATGGCGATGCCTTCCTCGAAATGGCGGACCACAATGCCGTTCATCGAACCGAGGGCGACCTTGGTGCCGAGCGCCGGACGGACATCGAGTTCCACGGCGGCGCCCGACATCGACAGGTCGATGATCCGGCACTGGTACTGGCGTCCGTCGGCAAGATGCAGGACTGAGATCGGATTTTGCGGCGCGACACGCTCGTGGCGGCGGTCCTCGGGCAGGCCAAGCTCGCTCTTGTTGGCGAGCCAGGTCAACTGCGCGGCCAGTTTATCCTTCTTGCGGTCGGACGCGATGATGGTCATCGCGAAGCCTTCCTCGTGCAGGCGCGTGACGACGCCCTCGACGCGTCCCAGATGCTCGAGATAGGCGATGACCTTTTCGCCCAGAGAAACGCCGCGGTCGGTCAGAAGTGTCGCATTGCCCGGCGAGATATCGGTGACCTGACAAGGATGCTCGGTGCGATCTTCGAGCATATAGCGGCCGTAAATTCGCATTGGCACACGCTGAAAAGCGCGCCGTTCCGTTCCGGATCGTGTCTGTTCGTAGGCCGTCGACGTCATTGCCATATCCGGGCACATGGATGTGCCATTGGGTACAAGCAAGACGCTAATGCAGGATTAGTTAACAGCCGGTAATCGTTCGCACGCCTGCACACCGTTCCTTTTGCCAGCGCGGTTTCAATCGGTGCGCCCGCCCTCCAGGACAACCAAATGGCGAATCTTCCGTGGGTTGTGCGGCTCGAACGATTTTGCAGCCGCGAGGGGCTCGTCGCGCGGATCGAGAGGCGGGACTTCGAGGGACGGGCGGTTCTCCAGGAAAACGTGGTCCCGGTCCGGATCTATGACTCGCAGCGAACCGATCCGCAGATCGACAATCGGATCGGCACCCAGCCAGAACGGCTTGTCATAGGCGAAGACCGCTCCGAGCATGCGCGGATTGTCGACACCACCGCGCAACGGGAACATGGCGAGTTCGAACGTGGTAAAGCGCTTTCGTTCGGTGACGCCCTCGAACGAGACGATGACGATCGACTTCTCGGCGACAACGCCGCTGACGAGACGCCCGATGGCGCGCTGGTCCTTTTCCCGCCACAGCGACAGGAAGGCGAATCCCTTCAGTTCGCGGCCGAACGCTGCGCACAGGCGCGTGCCGGCGAGGCGGAAGATGGCGTTTCCGCGCGCGTCCAGTTCAAGAATGAAAGTATCGGCCAGCAGCGTGCGAATGTCCGCGGGCTCGATGTCGGCCCGTGACGGCGCCGGACTTCCGCGGCGCAGACGGTTCCAATACTGGTACAGTTCGATCGTTCCCGGGTGGTGCATTTTTCTGTCCCCTGCGCCGCCTGTGTCCATTTCGGACAGTTCGGCGCCTTTCGTCGTTCAACAGGACAGCATGTGCAGGAAGCGGGCCAATCACGCTTGGCAACCGTCCACGGGCGGCGGCCCTTAAGGTTAACAAAGGGTTTACATTGCGCGGTCCGGCCCGTGGTGGCATATGACGATCATTCCGTTGGCTCCTAGGAGCAGCGCAGCACGGAAGGCCAATTTCGGGAGAGCTGGGGGCTCACCGGCCGTTCAAGGGAAACCTTGAACGGCTTTGTTTTTTCTGGCGTATCGCCTACATGACGATGACCATGAACCGTCATGTCGATCCCATCGGAAATCCGCAGGCAAGCCGCCAGCCAGCCATCAATCTGGCGCCGATCGTCACGGCGGCGATCCTGGTCCTTGCAGCGATCCACCTGGCGCGGACCTACCTGCTCAACGAAGAGCAGAATGTCGTTCTCATCGCGCTGTTGGGGTTCGTTCCGTCGCGCGGGTGGGGCGATGCCCTGACGGTGCTCGAACTGATCACGCATTCCTTGCTGCACGGCGGCGCAGGCCATCTCATCGTCAATTCGATCTGGCTCGCCGTTTTCGGTTCTCCCCTGGCCGTCCGCATCGGGACGGCGCGCTTCCTGCTCTTCTGGGCCGTTACAGGTGCGGCGGGCGCGCTGGCCATGGTAATCCTCGACCCCGGGTTTTCCGGTGTTCTCATCGGCGCATCGGGCGCGATTTCCGGCATGGCGGGCGCAGCGACGCGGTTCGGCTTCCGCATCGATCGCTCCCGGGTTCCGGCGGCCTATTCCGGGACCGTCCTGCCGATTGCGAGCGTGCTACAGGCGCGTCATGTTTACACCTTCATCCTCGTCTGGGTCGTGACCAATGTCCTTGCCGGTGCCGGTTTGCTGACCGGGGGCGGGCAGGCGATTGCCTGGCAGGCGCATCTGGGCGGTTTTGCAGCCGGCTTTCTCCTCATCGGCCTTTTCGTTCCGAATTCGTCGCCGGCAGGCCGATAGTTTTTCTTGCCAAGCTCTTCGAGCAATTGCACCATTCGCTTCCCCGGCAGGCGGGCATGCGAAGGAGGACGCCATGACTGTCAAGGCAATCCTGGAAATGAAGGGCCGCGACGTGGCTACCGTCGCACCCGAGACGACGGTAGGCGAGGCGGTCAAGATTCTTGCCGAGAAACGAATCGGCGCCATCGTGGTGACCAAGGCGAGCGGTGCCATCGCCGGCATCCTGTCGGAGCGCGACGTCGTCAGGGCGCTGGCTTCGGACGGCGCGGGCCTGCTGAAGAAACCGGTTTCGGAACTGATGACCGCGAAAGTGAAAACCTGCCGGGAAGACCATACGGTCAACGATGTCATGGGTCTGATGACGGCCGGACGGTTCCGCCACCTGCCGGTGGAGAGCGGCGGAAAGCTTGCCGGAATCATCTCGATCGGCGACGTCGTCAAAAGGCGGATCGAGGACGTCGAACGCGAAGCCGAAAGCATCCGGGCCTATATTGCGTCGGCATAAAAAAACGGCCCGGCTTTTAAGGTCCGGGCCTAGGCAGAGGGAGTAGTGGGAAGCGGGGTTACGCCACGCGTTTTTCCGCTTCGATTCGATCGTCCATGCGGGCGAAGAGGTCATGGTTCCGGCAATAGGCCGGCGCCTCTTCGGCGGTCTTATTCTCGTCGAGCCATCCCGCGCAGGCCTCGGGTTGCGCGCATGTATTGCAGCGCAGGGCCGCGCGGCGCATGACCCGCGCCGCATCGGGAAGCTCGGCGATGCGATCCGCGTATCCAAGCGCGTTCGACATCCGCATCATCAGATCCGGCTGACTCAACATGCGCTCGAAGAACGAGAATACCGACATCGCTCTTGCCTCCTCCGCGCCGGATCATGTCGACGGGAACGGTGACGGCATTGATCCAGATCAATCGCCGCGGGGTGCGCTGCCTTGACGCGCTTGCGGCGAAACCACCGCCGATGCGCCGAGCGTTCTTGAACGCGGCGCAATTGCCTGCGATAGGAGCGATCTGCCCGTCCGTCTCCATGAGAAGCCCATGACCATCGTCGATACCCGCACGCCAGACCCGAAACGCCTGATCGCCGGCGCCACCGGCGACTGGGAGATCGTCATCGGCATGGAAGTGCATGCGCAGGTCACGTCCCACGCCAAGCTGTTTTCCGGCGCCTCGACGGCATTCGGCGCTTCGCCCAACGCCAATGTCAGCCTGGTCGATGCGGCCATGCCCGGCATGCTGCCGGTCATCAACGAGGAATGCGTCCGGCAGGCGGTGAGGACCGGTCTCGGGCTGAAGGCGAAGATCAACAATCGCAGCGTCTTCGACCGGAAGAACTATTTCTACCCGGACCTGCCGCAGGGCTACCAGATTTCGCAATACAAGCAGCCGATCGTCGGCGAGGGCACGGTCACCGTTTCGGTCGGCCCGGATCGGCAGGGACAGTTCGAGGATATCGAGATCGGCATCGAGCGGCTCCACCTAGAACAGGATGCCGGCAAGTCGATGCACGATCAGCATCCGACCATGTCCTATGTCGACCTCAACCGCTCCGGCGTGGCGCTGATGGAAATCGTGTCGAAGCCGGACCTGCGTTCCGCCGACGAGGCGAAGGCCTATCTGACGAAACTGCGCTCGATCCTGCGCTATCTCGGCACCTGCGACGGCAACATGGATGAAGGTTCCATGCGCGCCGACGTCAACGTGTCGGTCCGCAAGCCGGGCGGCGCCTTCGGCACGCGCTGCGAAATCAAGAACGTCAATTCCATCCGCTTTGTCGGCCAGTCCATAGAGTATGAGGCGCGGCGCCAGATCGATATCCTGGAGTCGGGCGGCTCGATCGACCAGGAGACGCGGCTGTTCGACCCCGGCAAGGGCGAGACGCGGTCGATGCGCTCCAAGGAAGAGGCGCACGACTACCGTTATTTCCCCGATCCGGACCTGCTGCCGCTCGAATTCGACCAGACCTATGTCGACGAACTGGCGCGGCACCTGCCCGAGCTGCCGGACGCCAAGAAGGCCCGCTTCGTCGAAGCAATGGGGTTGTCGGCCTATGACGCCTCCGTGCTCGTCTCCGAAAAGGCGATTGCCGACTATTTCGAGCGGGCGGCGGCGGGGCGCGACGCGAAGGCGGCAGCCAACTGGGTCATCAACGAACTGATGGGCGCGCTGAACAAAGCCGGCCACGGCATCGAGGAGTCGCCCGTTTCGCCGGAGCAACTCGGTGCCATCGTCGATCTCGTCAAGGAAGGCACGATTTCGGGCAAGATCGCCAAGGATGTCTTTGCCATCGTCTTCGAGGAAGGCGGCGACCCGCGCGCCATCGTCGAATCGCGTGGCCTGAAGCAGGTCACCGACACCGGCGCCATCGAGAAGGCGGTCGACGAGATCATCGCCGCCAATCCCGACAAGGTGGAGCAGGCGAAGGCGAAGCCGACGCTTGCCGGGTGGTTCGTCGGCCAGGTGATGAAGGCGACCGGCGGCAAGGCCAATCCGCAAGCGGTCAACGCGCTCGTCAAGTCCAGGCTCGGCATCGAGGAGTAGGCGGCGTGGAGACGATCCGCCGCGCCGTCGCGGCGGACGCGGAAGCCATTCGCGAGGTGCTGGTTTCCGCCTTCAGCGATAATTTTGCGGGCATCCTCGACGACGACGTCATCGCCAGTGTTTGCGCCTCGTCGTTTGCCCTCGATGGCATTGCCGATATGATCGGCCGCGACGGCATGATCGCGCTGGTTGGCGAGACCGGAGGACGTATCGAGGGCCACGCGCTGGGTAGCGTCGACAGGGGCGTCATGACCCTGCACCGGCTCTATGTGCGTCCGGATGGGCAGCGCGGCGGGCTTGGTAGCCGGTTGCTGGCGGCAGCCTGCGCGGCGGCCGGGTCGGTGACTTTGCATCGGCTGCACGTGATCCGGTCCAATGCCAAGGCCGTTGCCTTCTACTGCAGGGCGGGATTCGACATTGCGGGCGAGACGGAGGACGATCTTGGCCCGGTCATCGTCCCGGTATTCGAGATGATCCGGGCGACCACGAAAACCTGAAGCCGGAAAGGAGCGCGCCTCATGTTCATCCGAACGGCCAGTGAAAGCGATCTGCCGGCGATCCGGTCGTTACTGTCGGAAACCTGGCACGACACTTACGACACGCTTTTGGGCCGCGAGACCGTCGTTGCCCTGCTCGCCGAATGGCATTCCGTGCCGGCGTTGCGCCAGAAGCTCGTGCAGCCGAACGGCGAATTCGTTGTCGCCGATGACGGCGAAACCATAGCGGGCATGGGCTTTGCCGCGGCGTCAGATGACGGCAAGGTGCTCGCGATCCACCAGCTCTATGTGCGCCCGGCGCTGCAGAGGCGCGGTATCGGAGGGATGCTGCTGGACGAATTGCTGAATGCGTTTTCCGATGCCGAATTGTGCCGCCTGGAGGTAGCCAAGGGCAATGATCGGGCAGTCGAATTCTATCGTGGCTTCGGATTCGATGTTGTCGGCGAGAAGGATTCCGATCCGCCGCATCTCGTCATGGAACGGGCGCTCGGCGAGGAGGGACATTGACGAGGATTCGGCGGATGGCGCCCGGGGATATCCCGGCGGTTGCCGCGCTGCTCGGTACCTCGTGGCGGCGCACCTACGCGCCGCTGATCGGCGCCGAACGGGCAGCGGCCGAGAGCGACCTGCGCCACAGGCCGGAAAAGCTGGAACGGGAACTCACCCGTTCGCAGGTGATGGCCTTCGTTGCGGAAAACGACGGGAACACGATTTCCGGCCATGCGATGGTGGACATCGATGACCACGGCCAGGCGTGGCTCGAACGCCTGCACGTCCGTCCGGAGGACTTGGGCAGTGGCACAGGTGCACTTCTGCTGCACGTGGCAATCGATGCGGTCGACCAGAAGCCATCGCTGGCGCTGGAGCTTATCAGGGGCAACGAACGCGCGCAGGCATTCTACGCAAAGCACGGCTTTGTCGTCGAGGGGCAGCGGGACGCGTGCGGCTCCATGAACGGTGTGCCGACGCTCATCATGCGCTTCAGGTTGCCACCTGCCTGACTATGGTGAGCACCCCGGAATAAGACCTGCCGGGCATTCCTTCCGTTGCCCAAAGCGTGGTAACGAGCCGCGCGAAATGTTCAACCAAGGCCGCCAGATGAAGTTTTCCGTGGTCATTCCGTGCAAGAACGAGGCCGAGAACCTCGCGTTCCTGCTCGATGAGGTCGACGCCGCCTTCGACGGGCGCGACTACGAGGTGATCGTTGTCGACGACGGGTCGGATGACGGCACCGGCGCGCTTCTGGCGGAGCGCATGAAGCAGGATGGATCGCGTCTGCGCGTGATGCGCCATGACCGCAGCGCCGGCAAGAGCGCGGCCGAGCGCTCCGGTGCGCTGGCGGCAAAGGGCGATTTCGTCTGCCTGATGGACGGAGACGGGCAAAACAACCCCGCGGACCTGCCGCGCCTGATCGATGCGCTGCTCGCGGCGGGGCCTGGCTGCGGGATTGCCGCCGGCCAGCGGCTGAAGCGCACCGACACGCGGCTGAAACAGCTTTCGTCGCGTTTCGCCAACGGCCTTCGCCAGGCGATCCTCAAGGACCGGACACGCGACAGCGGCTGTGGACTGAAGGTGATCCGCACGGACCTGATGCGCTCGTTTCCCCTCTTCGACGGGATGCATCGGTACTATCCGGCGCTTGCCATACGCGAGGGCTATGACGTTACCCATGTGGACGTGATCGATCGCGGACGCCGTTTCGGCGTGTCCAAGTACGGAATTGTCGACCGCGGCCTCCAGGGCGCTCTGGACCTGTTCGGTGTCTGGTGGCTGCGCAAGCGGCGCAAGGTCGTGCCGACGGTAACGGAGGTGCGGCCATGACCGCTCTCCTGAACGATCTGGGGCGATGGTTCCACGACGTCTTCGTCGCCCAGTTCGACCTCTGGGTGGCGCTCGGCTTCCTCGCTCAGGGCATGTTCACCATGCGCTTCGTGGTGCAATGGCTCGCTTCGGAGCGCGCCGGCAAGTCCGTCATTCCACTGGCGTTCTGGTTCTTCTCGATGGCCGGCGGCCTGATGCTTCTGGTCTATGCGATCCAGCGCCGTGATCCGGTTTTCATCGCCGGCCAGTCGCTCGGGCTGCTGGTCTACGTCCGCAACCTCATGCTGATCCGCCGCGAAAAGAAGGGCCTGGCCGCGTGAGCGACGCAACGGCTGAGCCGGCGCGCATGTCCAGGGGCCGGCAGGCCTTGCTTCTCGTCGCCTGCCTGCTGGCCTTTCTGCCCGGGATCACCACCCTGCCGCCAATCGACCGGGACGAGGCCCGCTACGTCCAGGCGACCAAGCAGATGCTGGAAAGCGGCGACTATGTCGACATCCGCTTTCAGGAAGAACACCGCTACAAGAAGCCGGTGGCGATCTACTGGCTGCAATCGGCAGCGGTGCGGTTGACCGGTGGCGATTCCGCCTCATCCATCTATCGCTATCGCCTAGTTTCGGTTGCGGCGGCGAGCGTGGCGGTACTCGTCCTTGCGTCGCTCGGGACCTACATGTTCGGCGTCGAAGCGGGATTGGCGGCCGCGCTGATGCTGCTCGGTATCTTCGGCCTCGGGTTCGAGGGGCGGGTGGCCAAGACCGACGCGACGCTTCTGGCCGCGACCCTTGTCGTGCAGGCGGCCTTGGCGCGCCTTTATCTCGGAGCGCGCCGCGGCGAGGCGACCGGGCGGGGCTGGTGGTGGACCTTCTGGATCGCAATGGGCGTAGGCCTTCTGGTGAAAGGGCCGATCACGCCGCTGGTCACCGGACTGACGATCGCGGGAATCGCGATTGTCGACAAGGATCGCGCGTGGCTAAGGCGTCTCAGGCCAGTTGCCGGGATTGCGCTGGCGCTTGTGATTGCCGCCCCCTGGTTCGTGGCCATCACGGCGAAGACGGGAATGGAGTTCTGGGCGGGATCCGTTGGCAAGGATCTGCTTGGCAAGGTGGCTTCGGGGCAGGAGTCGCACGGGGCGCCGCCGGGCTACTATGTAATTGTCTATACGCTGTATTTCTGGCCCTTCGGCCTGCTGGCGATTAATGGCGGCCTCAAGGCGCTGAACCGCTGGCGGGAGCCGGCGATGCTGTTTTGCCTCGCCTGGTACATTCCTTTCTGGTTGCTGCTTGAACTGACGCCGACCAAGCTGCCGCACTATCTGCTGCCGGTCTATCCGGCGCTCATGCTGCTCGGTGGCTGGGCTCTGTTCGCGACGCAGGGACGCGAAACCCTCCTCCGGCGCTGGCAAATCTGGGTTTCGCGGCTGACGCTGCTTGGGGTCGGCGTAATGACGGTGGCGTTCGCGGCTATCGCCGTAGGCAGCGCGGTGCAATTCGATGGACCGAGCCTCGTTTGGGGCATAGTTGGCGCGGCGCTGGCGCTGGCTGCCGGCTATTTCGCCTCGGGGCTCGGCCGCCCGGCGCAAACGCTTGGGCGCGTTGGTCTGGCCGCAGCTTTCGCGGCCGCTTTCATGGTGGTGCTGACCACCTTCATTGCACCGAACGTGCGGGAAATGTGGCTGAGCCCGGCCATCGCGAAGCTGCTCGACGAAAAGCGACCTTGCCCGCAGACGCGCCTCGCCTCCGTGGGGGACCACGAGCCGAGCCTCGTGTTCCTGACCACCACCGACACGTTGCTGACCGACGTGGCAGGCTCGGCCGTGCATCTGACGGCGAACGCGGCCTGCAATGTTGCCGTGCTGCCGCGCGGTTCCCTTGCAGAACTGGAAGGCTATTTGCCTCAGCCGGCTGCCGTCGAGGTCCTCGGCGCGGTCAACGGGCTCAACTATTCCAATGGCCGCAAGCTCGACCTGGTGATGGTGCGCCTGGCACCGTGACCATCAGCCCTTCAGCGAGGGGCGCCCGACAGACTGATAGTTCAAGCCGGAGCCGGCGAGATCGGCGGCCTCGTAGACATTGCGCAAGTCGATCAAGGTACGTCCGGCCATGACGGTCGCGAGACTGGCCAAATTCAGCGCGCGGAATTCGTTCCATTCGGTAATGAGTGCGACGACGTGGGCGCCCGCCGCCGCCTCGTGCGGCGTCGCGCACCAGGTCACACCGGGAAGCACGGCGCGCGCGGCATCCGTGGCGGCTGGGTCGTGGGCGCGCACGGTCACGCCCGCCTCGAGGAGATTCCGGATGATCGGCAGGGCCGGCGATTCGCGGATGTCGTCGGTATTCGGCTTGAACGAGACGCCGAGGATGCCGACGACATTGCCGCCCTCGGCGCGGGCTGCATCGAGAATGCGGCGGGACATTTCCACCTTGCGCGTCTCGTTCAATTTCTCGGTCGCCTCGACGAGCACCTGCGGCGCACCAACCCGGCGGGCAAAAGCGGCGAGCGCGCGGACATCCTTGGGGAAGCAGGAGCCGCCGAAGCCCGGTCCGGGATGGAGGAATTTCGGGCCAATGCGCCGGTCCATGCCCATGGCGCGCGCAACATCGTGAACATCGCCGTCGACCTTTTCGCACAGATCGGCGATCTGGTTGATGAAACTCACCTTCATGGCGAGGAAGGCGTTGGAGGCGTATTTGATGAGCTCGGCATTGGCGAGGCTGGTGAACACGATCGGCGTTTCGCGCAGGAACAGCGGGCGGTAGACCCGGCGCATCACCTCGCGGCCGCGCTCGTCCTCGACGCCGATCACCACGCGATCAGGGCGCATGAAATCCTCGATCGCCGATCCCTCGCGCAGGAACTCCGGATTGGACGCCATCGAGAAGTCGACTCCCGGACGCCGGGCGCGAATGCGGTCGCGCACGGCGGCGTTGGTGCCGACGACCACGGTCGACTTGATGGCAATGACCTGACCGGGACGCATGGCGTCGGCGATCTTGTCGGCGGCTTCCATGATGTAGGAGAGGTCGGCCTCGCCATCGCCACGACGCGAGGGGGTACCGACGGCAATGAAGACGACATCGGCGTCCATCACGGCGGCCGCAAGGTCGGAGGTGAATGTGAGCCGGCCGGCCGATGCGTTACGTTGCAGGACGACGTCCAGGCCGGGCTCGAAGATGGTCACCTGTCCTCGGTTCAAGCGCTCGACGATGCTCTGGTCCTTGTCGACGCAGGTCACGTCGAAGCCGAACTCCGCCAGGCAGACGCCCGAGACGAGGCCGACATAACCGGTTCCGATCATTGCGAGTTTCATGGGTCCATCCGTTCAGGCGTACGGCGAATTGTCGGCGCGACCAATTGCACAAGTGCGCCGCGCGTGCAAAACCCGGCACGCCGCGTGGCGTAAGATCCACTGCGACAGGGAACCCCATGCAGATCGTCCTTACCGGCGCCGCCGGCTTTATCGGTTTCCATCTTGCCTCCGCGCTTCTCGCCCGGGGCGATGGTGTCCTCGGCATCGACAATGTGAACGCCTATTACGACATCCGCCTGAAGGCCGCGCGCCTGGCCGCGCTGGAAAAGCTCGGCAATTTCCAGTTCGTCAAGGCGGACTGCGCCAATGCGGCAGCGTTCGGGTCTGCCGCCGGCGAAGGCGCCGACCTGATCGTGCATCTGGCGGCGCAGGCGGGTGTGCGCCATTCGCTGACGGCGCCGCTCGACTATGTCGACTCGAATGTCCGCGGGCAGGTCGTGGTGCTTCAGCACGCGGCGACACGCGGTATCCCCGTGGTCTATGCAAGCTCTTCGTCTGTGTATGGGACCAATACACGGGTTCCGTTTCGTGAGTCGGACCGGGTCGATTCTCCGGCATCGCTTTACGCCGCGACGAAGCGGGCAGGGGAGCTGGCGGCTGCGGCCTATCGCGAGACGCACGGCCTGCGCAGCACCGGGCTTCGGTTTTTCACGGTCTACGGGACGTATGGGCGGCCGGACATGGCGTACTGGCTTTTCGCCGACGCCATTCTCGACGGCCGGCCCATCGAGGTTTTCGACGACGGTGTGCTGGAGCGCGATTTTACCGCGATTTCCGATATCGTGCGCGGCGCGGTCGCGGCGATCGACAGGACGGCAAGTCCGGCACTCGCGCTGGAGCCGGTGTATAATCTCGGCCGCGGCGCGCCGGTTCGCACCAGCGACCTGATCGGGTCGATCGAGGAGGCGGCGGGCCGCAAGACATCGATCATTTCCAAGCCGCGTCCGCCGGGCGATGTCATCCGAACGCATGCCGACATTGCACTTGCCGCGCGCGATCTCGGCTATTCTCCTGTTGCCGATCTTGCCGGCGGCATGGCCGAATTCGTTGCCTGGCTGAAACGCTGGAAGGCGATCTGACGCGGTCGCGCGGGCCTGAAGCAGGTCCAGCATCGGTATTTGATCTTTGCATCCGCAGGCTCGTCACTGCATCAGCGCGCCGGTACCGGGGATCGGAATGATCTTGTGGCGGGGCGGCTTGACGCCGCCGCCATTGCCCGGATCCATGACCAGAAGCTGGGCGCAGGTGCCGCCATTGTCGCAGACATAGTCCTTCTGGCCGGTCTTGCTGCAAACGATGGAATCGACGCCGGCGCGTTCGCATTTGAATCCCTCCTTTTTGACGTCTTCGATGCTCTTGGCGAAGGCGCCCGAGGCGGGAACGAGAAGTGCGGCGGCGATGGCAAGGCGGGCGAGGACGGACTTCATGATCGCGCTCCGTGGTTCCGGTCTGGCTAGATGAAAGGTCATTCTTCCGCGCGACGCATCTGCCACGCGGGGGACGGTCAATTCTTGAGCGTGGGCGGCGTCAGGTCGCGCATCAGCGCGGCGAGGCCGCGCTGGTCGCATACGCCGGTCTTGTCATAGATCGCCGCAAGCTGGCTTTTCACCGTCCCGTCGGAAACCGCATTGCACTCGGCGATCTCGCCTCGCGAAAGGCCGGCGAAAACCTGTCCGGCAACGCGTTTTTCGGCGACGGTCAGGCCGAACAGGGCGGCAATGGCGTCTAGAGCGGGAATGGGCCGTTGCGCGCTACCAGCAATGAAGATCGCGGCGGCGGCCTCGTTCGCCAGTCGGGACGTGGGCTCGCGCCGGGCGAGTGGCAAGACATGGGCGACGGACGGCGCAGGAGCGCTGTGAAGCGGCACATCGATCCCGGCGGGACCGAGGGCGCATTCTTCGCGGGCGCCAAGGTTAACGGCACGCGTGACCGCGGCATCCGCAATCGCCCAAGGCAGCGAGAGACGGCCCCGAAGCGAAGTGACCGCCTGGCCTTCGGCGAGCAAGGTCTCGGCGGCTGCATTGGCATGGAGGATGCGCATGTCGGCGGAGACGACCAGAACCGGGGTCGCTAGGGCCTCGACGATGGAACGGAAGATCGCCGACGTCTGGCGTTCCATCTCGAAGAGGTCACCGATGGTGATGGCGCGGCGCACATGGGGCGCCAGCGCGGCAAAGCCGGCGAGCTGGCGCGCCTCGATCTGGGGATGATCGGTCGAAGTCACGACGACGAGATTGCCGATACGGGCGGGTCGTTTCATCAGGGCGACCCAAAAGAAGTCGTCCAATCCGTTGGGCGCGGCCCATTCCCGGTTCATTGGACTGTCGAGCCAGCCTTGGCGGGCACCGGGTCCCTGGAGATCGTAGAGCATGTCGATGGTGACCGGCTCGTCGATCTCGATCTGCGACATGATCGGATAGAAGGGAAGGCTGGAGGCTTCGCCCGCGATCAGCGGAGCGAGCATTTCCGGCTCGCCGCATGCAACGGTGAAGCGACTGCGGCGGGAACTCGTATCTGAGACAGCGATGAGGCCCATGACGCCGCCGAAGGCACGGGTGATCGCCTCGAGCGTCTCCGGCCACCGGGACGCATCGGTCACGCAGTCATAAACGCGCTCCACCAGCGGCATCAGGTGAGTCGGAAAACAGGCGGTGTTCATCGCGCTCGTCTCTCGAACTTGGAATGGCGGGCGGGCGTTGCGGGCATTGCACCGGTATGTCGCGTCGTTACCGTGGAAGGTTCACTGGTCAGTTCGCGGAAATTTCCTTTCCGTCGGGATCGTACAGAACACCGAGGGCGCAGTCGGCGATGAAGGTCTTGTCCTTCGTCTCGCAGCGTAGGCGTGCTGCCGCTTCGGCCGCCTGCCGTGTTTCCCAACCGCAAAGGAATTCGCTCCAGTGGATGCCCTCCTTGTGCATGACGCTGATCACGGCGCTCCAACCGGAGGGAAAGCACCAGGCGACGCGAGCGCAGTCACGCTCCTCGGCGCCGCCCTCGACGCATTTCTTGCGGGCGCAGGCGAACGCCTTGTCGGGCGAGCCCCCGGTGCAGACCCCGAGGGATTGCTCCGGCGCATAGGCGAAGGCGATGCCGGTCTGATCGGCGCTGGCGCCAGCGACGGGAAAGGCGAGAAAAATCGCGGCGACACCTGCGAATCGTTTGCGGATCATGCGATCCTTCCTCCCTCGTGGCGTTTGCCGCCATTTCATCCGGCGCACTCTCCGGCACCTCTTGCGAAAGCATATCTCTATGCATGACCTAGCGGAAGCTTCTGCGAAGAACATCACGATTCGCGACGCGCGGCGCGATGATGTGCAAGCCATCGTTCGCCTTTTCGCTGACGATGACGTCGGTGGTCACGGCGACACCAACGACCCTGGCGCTTTGCCAGCCTATCTGGCCGCGTTCGATGCGATCACCGCAAGCGCAGGACAAAGCCTTCACGTGGCCGCGGACGCGACAGGCGCGGTCGTCGGTACCTTCCAAATGACCGTGGCACAGAGCATGGCCGGCCGCGGCGCGCGAAGCCTGGTCGTGGAGGGAGTCCAGGTGGCCGCGCAGGCGCGCAGCCGGGGTATCGGCGCGGCGATGCTTCACCACGCGATCGAGGAAGCACGCCGCCTCGGCGTGTCCAAGGTGAGGCTGACATCCAATGTCGCGCGACTCGACGCGCACAGGTTCTACGAGCGGCTCGGCTTCAGGCGCAGCCACGCCGGTTTCTCGATGAAACTCAGCTGACGGTCGGCTTGCAATCGCCGTTGACCGGGGCCATAAGCGGGCATTCCGTTCGGAGCGCGCTTTCCATGCTCACATTCCTCAAGCAATTCTTCACCTGGTGGAACGGCCAGACGCTCGGCACACGGCTGCACACCTGGCGCAAGGGCGAACGGGTCGGCGAGGACGAGTTCGGCAATATCTATTACCAGGGTGGCAAGGACTCCGAGGGACGCACGCGCCGCTGGGTGATTTTCAACGGCTATTCGGAAGCAAGCGCGATCCCGCCGGGCTGGCACGGCTGGATGCATCACCGCACCGACGTGCCGCCGACCAAGCAGGACTACACGCCGCGCGACTGGCAGAAGCCGCACCAGCAGAACCTGACGGGTACCGGCAAGGCCTGGCGGCCGAAGGGTTCGATTCTCGGGCGGGGCGAACGGCCGCGCGTGACAGGCGACTACGACGCCTGGACGCCGAAATCCTGATTGTTCTCTTGCCACAATTGCCCGTTAAGCGGCTTGCAGGTGTGGCGCGATGGCAGCGCCAAGGGAATGCGATGGCGGGAGTGATGCGCAAAACGGCGATGCGGCTGCTGGCCGGCGGCATGATTGTCCTGGCCGGAATGGGCGCCGGGCAGGCGGCCCAAATCACGAATCCGGTGGCGCAGTTCACCGGGATCGACAAGATCACCGGGCGCATCATCACTTTCGACGTCTATGTGGACGAAACCGTGCAGTTCGGCGCGCTGCAGGTGACGCCGCGCGTGTGCTTTTCGCGCCCGCCGGAAGACGAGCCGAAAACGGATTCGTTCGTCGAGGTCGAGGAGATCACGCTCGACCGGAAAATCCGGCGCATTTTCACCGGCTGGATGTTTGCCGAGAGCCCGGGGCTCAACGCCGTCGAGCATCCCGTCTATGATGTCTGGTTGACGGGCTGCAAGCAGTCGTCGAACGTGCCGAAGCCGCAGTAGCAAAGCGTTACGGCGCAATCCAAAGGTCGAACCGGTACTTGTCACCCAGGCCCCTGGCTTCCTCGGGCGCAAACGAGCGGGCATCGGCGCCGAGGCTGCCCGCAAGCGCGGCCAGTTCGTTGAGCGCCGCTTCGCTCCGGTTGGCTGTCGCCGCCTGGCCGCTGTCGAAATAGGCGCGAACGCCAGTCCCCGATCCGCATTCTGGATTGGAGGCAGGATCGAGGTTCTCGATCGTCCCGGGGATCAGGCGCAAATTGCGAAACCGATAGGCGTTGACGGCCTTGCGAAGGCGAACCACGTCGGAATCGGGCACGCCGCAATTGTTGAAATACACCCAGCCGATGGCGCGGTCGTCGCCCGGGATGACACGGAAGGTGACATGCCGGCCGGTCGCGTCAATCGGGCCGTTCCTGGTGCTGCGGGCCGCAATGGCGACCTGTTGGTCGGCAGCGGGCGGGCTGGTACACAGGACCTTTTCGCGCTCGCGGGCGAATTCGGCGTAGAGCGAATTGGGATAGCGGTAGGCAAAGGCCTGCAAGGCACCGCAAGTGCCGACCGCGATGGCTGCGTCATAGGCGCTTTTTTCGTCGGATGACGGCGTGACCGGCGTCGCCGGCAGGTTGCTGGCGGGTGAGGCAGGGGCAGTCGCATCGCCTTTGCCGGCCAGCTGGACAGTTTCGGTCAGCGAGGAGGAATCCCAGGGCGTCTGGCGGCCGCCGCTGGCATTGACCACTTCGTTGCGCACGCGGATCATCATTTCCGACAGCGCGATACCGGGATCGCCAATGTGGCGCAGCAGCGCTGCCGTAAACGGCGAATTACGTCCCTCGCCATCGGAGGCGACGGCCCCGGGGCTGGTGGCATAGGCGATGAAGGCACCTTCAGCGGTTTCCATGCGGCTCAGGCCATTTTGCAGCGCGACGGCAGAACGGTCGGATTCGGAGCGGACGATGCGGCCTTCGAACGGATTGTTGCGGCAGGCGTCGAGGAAGATGAGATGCGATCCCTTGCCGCGCTCCATCTGGCGCATCACCTGGTCGAGTGGGAACAGGAAGAGTTCGATCTCCTCCTCGTATTCGATACGCGCGTCGCGCGGGACGATATAGTTGTGGCCGCGTGCCTGCAGCCCGTGTCCGGCATAGTAGAACAGCGCGATGTCGGCTTTTGCTGCGGCACGGCCGAACGCGCTGACACGCGTGGCAATGGCGGCGCGGTCGAGGTCGATGCCGTCGATGACCTCGAAACCGAGCGATCGCAGCTTGCTGGCTACATCCTCGGCGTCGTTGCGCGGATTGCGCAGCGGCTGGACGGCGTCGTAGGTCGAGTTTCCGATGACGAGCGCCACGCGCTTTTCCGCGGCGGAGACTTCGTCCGCAAACATCAGCATGGCAGACACCAGCACCAAGGCGAACCGGAACACCACTCTCACTCGCACCCACACCATCGGGAGCTAATTTTAGCGCTGTTTTTGAATGGAATGAAACCGTCGCGATGGGTGTGCCGCCGCCGTCGGGCCCTTTCGGCCATCATGGCATGAATTCGGCCGCACCCTGCACTGCCTCGGCGAGCAGCTTTTCATAAGCCAAGCGTGGTACGTCGATGGCGCCGAAGGTCTTGAGGTGGTCGGTGGTGAACTGGGTGTCGAGCAGGATGAAGCCTTTTGCCCTCAGCCGTTCGACAAGCGCGACAAGGCAGATCTTCGAGGCGTCGCGTTCCCGCGAAAACATGCTTTCGCCGAAGAAGGCGCGGCCAAGCGAAACGCCATAGAGGCCGCCGACGAGGCGACCGTCCCGGCGCAGTTCGACAGTGTGGCAATGTCCGATGGCGAACAGGCGGGCGTAGGCGCCGCGAATCGGTTCGTTGATCCAGGTCGACGGCCGGCCTTCGGTGGCTTCGGCGCAACCGGCGATCACGGCGGGGAAATCGCGGTCGAACGAAATCTCGAAGTGGCCCTGGCGCATCGTCCGCGCCAGCCGGCGTGGAATGTGGAAGGAGTCGAGCGGAATGATGCCGCGGGATTCGGGCCTCACCCAGAAGACGCTCGGGTCATCGGCGCTTTCCGCCATCGGAAACACGCCGCCGGCATAAGCACGCAGGAGAAGCGACGGGTCGATCTTTTGGGAGCGCGGACCCGTCATTGCCGGTCAATCGCGATTGGCGAGGTATTTCTCCAGCCAATGGATGTCGTACTCGCCATTGGCGATGTCGGCGTTGCCGACCAGTTCGCGGAAGAGCGGCAGGGTGGTCTTGACGCCGTCGACGACGATTTCGTCGAGAGCCCGACGCAGGCGCATCATGCATTCGACGCGGTTGCGGCCATGGACGATCAGCTTGCCGATGAGGCTGTCGTAGTAGGGCGGGATGCGGTAGCCGGAATAGACACCGGAATCGACGCGCACGCCAAGGCCGCCCGGCGGATGGAAATGCGTGACCGTGCCGGGCGAGGGCGTGAAGGTCAGCGGGTCCTCGGCGTTGATGCGGCACTCGATGGCGTGGCCGTTGAAGCGCACTTCGTCCTGCGTGACCGACAGACCGCCGCCCGAGGCGATGCGGATCTGCTCGTTGACGAGGTCGATGCCGGTGATCGCCTCGGTTACCGGATGCTCGACCTGCAGGCGGGTGTTCATTTCGATGAAATAGAACTCGCCGTCCTCGTAGAGGAACTCGACGGTACCGGCCCCCGAGTAGCCCAGTTCGCCGATCGCCTTGGCGACGATGCCGCCGATGCGGGCACGATCGGCGACGTTCAGGGCAGGCGACGAGGCCTCTTCCCAGATCTTTTGGTGGCGGCGCTGCAGCGAACAATCGCGCTCACCGAGATGGATGGCGCGGCCTTCGCCGTCGCCGAGCACCTGGATCTCGATGTGGCGCGGCCGTTCGAGGTATTTTTCGATATAGACGGAATCGTCGCCGAAGGCCGCGCCCGCCTCGGCTCTGGCGGTCGCCAGGGCGATGGGCATGTCGCCTTCGGAGCGCGCGACCTTCATTCCGCGTCCGCCACCACCGGCCGAAGCCTTGATGAGGACAGGATAGCCGATGTCGGCGGCAATGCGCTTGGCCTGCGTTTCGTCGGTGACTGCGCCGTCGGATCCGGGCACGACGGGGATGCCGAGGCGCTGCGCTGTCCGCTTCGCCTCGATCTTGTCGCCCATGATGTGGATGTGCTCGGCCGAAGGCCCGATGAAGGCGATGCGGTGCGCGGCAAGGATTTCGGCGAACTTGGCGTTTTCCGAGAGGAAGCCGTAGCCGGGATGCACGGCGTCGGCACCGGTGATCTCGCAGGCCGCGACGATCTGATGAATGTTCAGATAGGAGTCGCGCGCCGGCGGCGGTCCGATGCAGACGCTCTCATCGGCGAGGCGTACATGCATGGCCTCCGAATCCGCCGTCGAGTGAACGGCGACCGTGGCGATGCCGAGTTCCTTGCAGGCGCGAAGGACCCTTAGCGCGATCTCTCCACGGTTTGCGATGAGGACTTTTTGGAACATCCGCCCGTGTCCTACTCGATGATGACGAGCGGTTCGCCGTATTCGACCGGTTGGCCGTTTTCCACCAGGATCGCGGTCACCGTGCCGGAACGGGGCGAGGGGATCTGGTTCATCGTCTTCATGGCTTCGATGATGAGCAGGGTCTGACCCTCGCGCACCGTCTGGCCGATGTTGATGAAGGATTCCGATTCAGGCGAGGGCGCGAGATAGACCGTTCCGACCATCGGCGCGGGAATGGCGTTACGCGACGGTTCGGCCGGCGCGACAACGGCCACAGGGGCGGCCGCGGCGACCGGTGCCGACACAGGCGCCGCCGCGTAGTGGACCGGCGCCGGCGCCGCATGACGCGAAACGCGAATGCGCATGTCGCCCTGTTCCACCTCGATCTCGGTCAACTGCGTCTCGTTGAGGATATCGGCGAGGTCGCGGATCACCTTCTGGTCGATCCCGGCGGATCTGGATGCCATGGGAATTCAGTCCTTTTTCTCTTGACGGCGCAGACCGGCGCGATTGTCCGTCAGCCCGGCGTTTTGCCGGCACAGCCGGAATCGCCCATTGCCGTCTATAGTGCGCCCGCGCGACGAGCGCCATGACCCCCGGACGGGCGATGCGGGCTTTCCACAACGAAGCTTACGGAACGTAAAGCCGCTTTCCTCAGCAGGTCGCCTTCGCGCAGGCGCGCACATTGGCGATCTTTTCCGTCAGGACCTCGGAACCGAGGGCGCCGAAGACGACTTCGTCGCCGACGACATAGGACGGTGTTCCGGTGACGCCCAGCTTGGTGGCGAGGTCGTAAGTGGCCGAGAACCGCTCGTTGATCGTCGGGTCCTTCATCGCTTCGCGCAAAGCAGCCTCGTCGGCGCCGAGGTCGAGGGCGATCTTGATCGCGGGGGCTTCGCCGGCGCGGCCCTGGGCGCTGAGCAGGCGCTGATGGAATTCGGCGTACTTCTCCGGATACAGCTTTCCGAACGCGGCCGAGACGATGGACGCCTTGTGGGATTCCGGTCCGAGGATCGGGAATTCCTTCAACACGAAGCGCAACTGCGGATCTTTCTCGACCATGGTCTGCATGTCGGAAAGCGCCCGCTTGCAGTAGCCGCAATTGTAATCGAAGAACTCGACGATGGTGACATTGCCGTTCGGATTGCCGATGGCGTGATCGAAGGGGTCCTTGAAGATGGCGTCCCCGGCCTCGGAGATCACGGTCTTCGAGGCTTCCTTCTGCTCGGCGTCGCGCTTGGCCTCGAGCGCCACCTGCATGGTTTCGAACAGCTCGGGATTGGCCATAAGGTAGTCACGGACGATGGCTTCGATCGCCGGCCGGTCCACGGCAGCCGGTTCCGGCGCGGCGATCACGGTCGGTTCGCCGCCGCTCATGCGCCCGGCCGCAATCCCGAGTGCCAGCATTCCCACCGCCACGGCGCCACCAATTGCGCCCGTCACAACACCCTTGTTCATCGGTATTCCTTTCGTATCTACCGGACGCGCGGTCAGGATTTTTTTGGTTTGGACTTGAATTGGAGTATGTCCTGCGCCCGCAGCCAAGCCGGGGAACCGGTTTTGAGCTTCTGCTGGGCGCGGGCGGCAAAACTTTTCGCCTGAGC
>WPCK01181982.1_pt1 | contig 25196 bp, 19 predicted proteins | sample 5399851 | NCBI WGS metagenome assembly WPCK01 (sample SAMN12869471, study PRJNA574797) | sludge metagenome | isolation source: wastewater treatment of pH11 | place: China:Beijing | collected 2019-05-20 | reverse complement strand
CACCGAACGACTGGTGACAAGCATCGGCTTGAGACGCGCGGACAACATATAGCCCCCTTCAAGGCTTGTTGTGTCGGTCCGTTCCGGGCTCTGGACAATGATGTCGAAACGATCCCCTTTCCGCGCGGCCGGCGGTATGTCGCCTTTGACAAACACCATGGCGTTGGATGTGCTGGCCAGCAACTCGGCGGCGTTTCCAATATCATGGGTCTTGATTTCATCGATCAGATAATCGCGCTGGTTCGACGGCGGCGGCTCGCTTCCCGTTCCGGCAAGCTCTTCCACCAGGCCGATCCCTTCCACCGTCAGGTTTTCAAGCCCCGCCGGCGCAGCGATGTCGCCTATATACTCCGGCTCTTCAAAATTCTCCGAAAAATACATCCCTTCGTCGTCGGGACTCTGACCGCGTCGGGCAATATTCGAGCAGCCCGGAGTGTAGGCACAAAAGCAGATTGCCGCGATCAGAACGACTCGAACTGTCGCCGCTAACCGCGCTTTTTGTACGGATAGATGTACTTCCACCATCGCATCCCTGCCGATGTTTGACTCCCTGGCAATTCCCAATTCGCGGCGAGGCTAGGAAACAGTCAATTCAAGGTCAATATAGAAGTATTCAATACGCGAAAGCCGCCCTGTTTCCCCGATTTGCCTGGGCTGCCCATGCAGCGGGAATTCCCAAGGCTCCGGGCATATCTTGTTTATCACGGCGGCGCGGAGCCGCAGAAAAGAGGCCGAAGTTGTGCAGATTCAAGGCCAATGGCCAATCATCTTGAAGGGCTATTTCTTTTCTTCTGCCCGACGCTGGAACATCAAAATGTGAAAACCGGTTTCTTCATTGACCACAAAGCCCCCTTGTGGCGGGAAATAATGGGCCAGATCTTCGAACGGCGGCAACTCGTTCTCATCGAATGCCTTCTTCAGGCTCTTGAAGAACTCGTTGTCTTCCGCCTGTTCGGCAAGTGCATTCTGGGTATCTTCCGAGAGCGCTACATCGTAGAAGGTACGTAGTGCCTCGTCGGGCCGCGAATACATGGTGGCCGAGGGCAGCCGCGTATCGAGAAGCCGCTCCATTTCCGTCATGATATTGCGGAAATTCTTGTCTTTGACAAGCTGGGGGTTTTTCCCCTTGCTCGTTGCAATCATGTGTTCGAGACACTCGACGCTTTCCGTGATCACAAAATGGTTGTCGATGAAAGCCATGCAAGGCTGGGGAAAGCGAGTCGGGAAATCACTGGATTCCTGGTCAAGGCCATTGACGCGAACCCGGACACCCGGGCCATCCTTGTTGCCGGCTTCTTCCGCTTGTCTTTCGGCTCTTTCTTGTTGCAGTTCCCGGAAATCGCTGCGCATCTTCCAGTAGGTCACCCCTTCGAATTCGGCTTTGACCAGCAGGTCTTCGGTCCGGTCGGCGGCACCAGGGCCTTCTTCATTGAATTTTTTGACAATCTTGTCGATGAGTTCCGTGGCGACGGCGACATCGCGTACTTCCACGGAGAGAATTGTCGACTGGGCGTTGATGACCTTCACCGAATTGTTCCATGTGACCAGTGAAACCCGGCCGGCCAGGTTGTCGATAACATCCTTTTCCAGGTCGATACCAAGTTCCTTGTTGATGTTTTCATCCACCTGGGCCTGGAAGGTCCCTTCGCTGGTGAACAGATCGACAACCTTGGTCAACTCTGTATAGAACGTGCGGAAGTCCCAATGGCTGGTGACGTAGTTGGTTGCAGTTGCCGGAACAAACGGCTCGGGATCGTATAGCCCTGGCTTCAGGGCGATCATGTTGAAGATACCTTCCCGCGGGCTGCCGAGCAGAATATGCGCGTGCATGACGCTTTCATAGTCTTTCTCGTTAAAGATGATCGAGCCGCCGATGCCGTTGACCCCGTCCAGACCGAGAGTCCGCAATACACCGAACACGACATTGGCGCCGACGTTCCCCTGAGTGAAGCCCTTGGCAAGCGTGATCGGATCGACGAATCCGGTAATGGAATTAGGCTTGCCGGAGACGCTCTGGCATTTGTTCATGATGGTGGTGAATTTCCGGTTGTCGCGCAGCAGCCCTTCCTCCTTGTCGTCCGGTGATGCAATACCCAGCATTCGCCCGAGGATCTGGTCGAACTCCTCTTCGCGGGATACGGCGAGCAGGGTTCCCTCGTGCAGGACGTAGTGGACATCCAAGTCATCATCTTCCTGAATATGAAAGGTCTCGATTCCGTGGCGAATCACCGACTCCCGGCGGGCACCATTTTCAACGCCCTTGTCTGTCAACCGCTGCAGCAGGGCGCTTGCCGATCCATCCTTCTCGTTCAGGTCCATGATCAACACAAAGGCCGGCGGTTCGCGGCGAGGGGTGATGATGGCAAAGCTGATTTCGCCGGCCGGCAGGTTCAAAAGTGTCGATAGCTCTTCGCCGACCTCTTCCTTGACCTGGTTGTACGCCTCCATGGCGCTACCGTAAAGGCTTTCAACAAATGGCTTGATTTTCTCGTCGGCCAGCATTCTGCCGAAATTGGAGTCCTGAAAATCAGCGGCCAGTTGCCGAACGTCGTTGATCTCGACATACAGGGAAGTTCGTTCCGGCAAGAGATCGACGGCACGCGGACGAACGGTCTCCTGACCGTGGATGGCGACGGATACCAATGAGACAATGGCAAACGCTGACGCGACGCCTAGTCCGGCGAAATGAGCCCTGGAATTGATCTTCAACATCGTTCCTGATTCCCCGTTTTGTTGCGGGTTGACACCCGAACCCTAAAAACTGCAATAATTGAGGCGGTTTCAGCACTTTCCCGCTTCCCTTAAAACCCCGTTTTGGCGACCGAGGTTTCGACCGGCAGGATCGCGGTGGCAAAATTGTCCGATTTTGTCTTCCATACCGGAGAAAACGAACATTTTGCCGCCGATTCCGGCTTGTTGCCAGGTACCCCCCGATAATTCCGGGGTTTTATTTTCTGGCCAATCGAGGCGAGTCGATGAATCTGGCATATCTTGAACGGTCGTCGCCAACAAATCAGGAAACAGTGAATCGAATGGACCAAACGATGAAGAACCTCTGCCGACCCTGGCTCATGGCCACCCCCTGGATTGCATTTGCTTTTTTCTGTTGTGCTGACCTCGCGGCGCAAGGGACTGGCGGTACTGGCGGGGGAACGGGTCAAACCGGGGGCGGCAATACCCAGGGGCAGACAACCAATCAGCAGACGATACCCGGGCAGCAAACCGGCGGAACGGGTGGCACGGGGCAGACGTCGCAGTTCAGTCCCAGTGATTCCGTGGACTTCGGCTCGATCCTCGATCGATTTGTTTTTCCCGAACCCGAGCAAATTACAAGTGAGCGATTGCAGCCTTTCGTTGGAGCATCGCGATCGTATTTTGAGGAAAATCAGTTTCCCGCTCATCCGCGAAGCCAGGTCGCAGCGGGCTCTGGCGGGACGGGTGGCGGTGGCGGAACAAGTTTTGGCGGATTCACCAATTCAGGGGGCCGGAATGCAGCCGGTCAATCAGGGCAATTCGGCAACCAGAACGGGTTTTCCGTTCCGCGTCTCGGCGTTCGCGCCCGACTCAATCCGCAAATCGTACAAACGCGCCCGCGCATCGACGAACAGACTGTGGCCACAAATTTCCAGGATCGGCTTCACCGAATTCCCGCCACTCAGGATATCGCCCCGGGAATCAATTTCAGTCTGGCCGGCGGAAGGGCTGTCTTGACTGGCTCGGTAGCCAGTGAGGCCGAAAAGATTCGAATTGAACGGATGGCGCGACTGGAACCGGGTGTCTACAACATCGAGAACCGGATTACCGTTTCCGGACAGTGATCTTGCTGGACAAATCCCCGCCTGGCATTGCATAATGAGACCGGGGCGGTCGTGGAGCCGAATGGCGGATTTCTCCGCCTGAGCGGGTTTCAACTGCCAGTTACCGGGAAATGAATCGAATTGGGGCGAGCCATGAGCACTGTGTCGATCCCTGCCGCTCTTGAAAACCTCGTCAGCTTTCTGAACAGCCTGGACGAACGCGTACCCATCGACGAGCTGCGGGTCCGGCTCGATGAACTGAACCTGTCCGTCGAGGACCTGGAACCCTTCCTGCATTTCAGCAACGTCTGTTACCAGCGCAACCTGGTGTGTCAGGGAGAGTGGTACGAGCTGCTTTGCATTTGTTGGGAGGACGGTCAGTCGAGCCTGATCCACAATCACGAAGGTTCGACTTGCGGGCTGCGTATTGTCGAAGGGTCAGCCATCGAACGGCGATTTCATGTGGATGCCGCCAACAACGCCGTGGAATTGGATCGGCGAGATTTTCATGAAGGGGACGTTTGCTGCACGCAGGATGCGGATGTTCACCAGATTTGCAATACAAAGGGATCCGGACAGCGGCTCGTTACCCTGCATATCTATTCACCTCCTTTGGTCACCATGCAGACCTGGTGTGAGTCCGCGCCGCGGCCCCGTTAACCGGAGCTTTGGGATCGGGGGCTGGCCGGAAGGGCTTTGTCGGGTACGCTGGACGTCGAGCCGATCCGGATGAAAGTCGATGGAATGCCCGATTTAGTAGCGTCCGCCAATCTCGAATACACGACGTTGACCGGACTTGCCCTGCTCGGCTTTCTCACCGGCATTATTTCGGGCCTGTTTGGAATAGGCGGCGCCTTTATCGCGACACCGGTGATGATCGCCGTTTTGGGTGTCGATTCGTCGATCGCCGTCGGATGCAGCATGGGTTTTACACTGGCTTCAGCCGGTCTGGGGCTCTTCAAACACTCGCGGTACGGACACCTCGAAACGCGGACCCTGTGGCTGATTGGACTGGCATCGTGCGTCGGGACGTGGGGCGGCTATCAGTTTCACTATGGATTTCGCGAGCGCGTGGGACCCTCGTTTCCCGACCTGGTCAACTGGCTTTACGTGGCCATGCTGGTGCCAACGGGGCTGTTGATCCTGTGGAAGGCCGGAAAGAACATTGGCAACCCCTGGCTGTCGCGGTTCCGGATTCCGCCTATGGTGAATCTCCATCAAAAAGGGATTCCCCCCGTAAGCCAGACATTGCTGGTACTGTTTGGCCTGGGTCTTGGAGTGATCAAGGGGCTGATTGGCATTGGTGGAGGCATATTGCTCGTGCCGTTCCTCGTGTTGGCTGTGGGGATGACGCCGCAGCGAGCGGCATCGGTATCACTGGGAATGACCCTTCTCAGTTCCGTCGTTGGAACCGGACTTTATGTCCTCGAAGGGGACTTTAACCTTCTTTACACCGCCGCGCTGTTTGCCGGGAGCTGGGCGGGAGTCTCGATGGGGACGCGATGGTGTTTTTCGCTGACACCGAGAAAGGCCAAATACCTGTTGGCCGGCCTGGTCCTGTCGTTTTCCAGCTGGCTGATACTCAGACTGACTTGAGAAAAGATATCTCGACCTGAGCGCTGCGGTTTAGCGAGTGGTTGTATTGGCGGACGTTTGCGCCGCGGCGCGAATGTTGCCAAAGAACGGTTCCTCGTTGCGCAGAATGTAGAACACGACGTCCTTGCCGCCGGCGACGTCCTGCAACGACAGGATGTAGACCAGGTTGTCAACGGACTCGGTGCGCCAGCCGTGCATGGCAACCAGGATGTCGCCTTCGCGAATTCCCTCACGGGCGGCGGAACTTCCCGGCCGGATGCGATCGACACGCAGTCCCTTTTCGTAAGTCGCAGAAGCAGACTTGACGTGCTGGACCGGGACTTGCGATACCTGAATTCCCATGCGCCGCCAGATGGCATGGCCTTCGTTTTCGCCGGCTTCTTTCAGCGTCAGCGAAACCGGCAAACGGGTGCCGTTGCGACTGATCACAAGTTCCTTGCGATCGCCAGGCTTGCTGCTGATCAGCGCCCGCTCGAAGTCGACGGCGCGGGGGCTCTCCATTCCGTCAATCGAGACAATGATATCTCCGGCCTGGATATTGGCGCTTGAATCCAGCATGGAAGCGTCAATGGCATCGATTCTGGCCTCCGGGACATGCCCGTTATAGACGGTGGACACCGTCAGCCCATGCGATACCTGCCTCGTGTTGATTTCACGAAAAAAGCCGGCAGCAACTTCCATGGCGTCATTCACGGGAATCGCGAAAGCAATTCCCTGGGCACCGACGCGAACGGCGACATTGATGCCTATCATTTCCCCGTCAAGGTTGATCAGCGGGCCGCCCGAGTTGCCGGGATTGATCGGAGCGTCGGTTTGCAACAGGTTATTGTAGATCTGGGTGTCGCTGACCTGTACCGTACGGCCGATCTCGCTGACGATCCCGCGTGTTACCGTATCTTCGTATCCATAGGCATTTCCAAGTGCCGCCACCGTCTCGGCCAGCATCACGTCGGAAGAAGTTCCAAGGGGAATTACCGGCAATGGACGACTGACCTGGATCTTGATCAGCGCCAGGTCAGTCTCGCCATCATGCGCGATCAGTGAACCGGTCGTCGTCGTTCCGTCTTCCAGGGTGACTTCGATCCGGCGGACATCTTCGACAACATGAAAATTGGTAAGGATGTATCCGGCAGGGTCAATGATGATCCCTGTTCCCATCCCGTTGACCTGACGGGCAGGCTGTTCAGCCGATGCCATCTCGGCAGGATCGAGCACGAGCGTCTTGCGGCCTCGCAAGTTGACCACCGACGGCCGTACCTGGGCAACAGCGTCGACCAGCGGCGTGTGCCGATTCGTCGGCTTTTGGCCAAATGCCGGACCTGCGGCCGCAATCGCCGCGATGACGACTGCCAACAGAGCCACCTTTTTCGGGAGGTCCCCCGGCCGATGGCGAAATGAAAATAGCAATTGCACGGCAGCGGGAATCCGGGTCGAGTGGGTCAGGTCTTGCCAGCATGCTCGCTGCCCGTTGCGGGACGGGCGGCGTTACAGTTGGTAAGATCGGGCAACTGCCCTGCAATCCTGTGAGAAGAACGAGTCCAAACCGCACAGCTTGTCCAGTTTGACTGACAGCATTTGAAAACGCCGGGATCCGAGAACCGCCCTGGGCGTGGTCGGATGAGGTGCTGGCATGGTTATTGGAAAGGGACCTTCGAAAGGATCGGGAGATAAGGGAACAACGGAACACACCGAACACACGGAAAGGACTGAGTTCAAGTTCAGCGAAATGAGTCCTTGAACCCTGAACCCTTAACGCTAAATTCCTGGTTCCGTGTATTCCATGTATTCCGTGGTTGTAAAAAGGGAGACCCAGTAGGGAACAGTTCAGCGAACTTCCGCGCAGAGATGAAAGCTACCTGATCCGCGGTGCTCTCTTCGGCCATTTTCCGAATGCAAACGTTGAAAGAATTGTGAGATCATGGAACCACGGAACACACCGAACACACGGAAAGGATTGAGTTCAGGATCAGCAGAATGAGTCCCTGAACCCTGAATTCCTGGTTCCGTGTATTCCGTGGTTTTAAAAAGGAGACCCAGTATGGAACCGTCCAGCGACCTGCTGCTCAGAGATGAAAGCTACCTGATCCGCGGTGCTGTCTACGAAGTGTATCGCGAGATGGGGTGCGGATTTCTCGAGGCAGTCTACCAGGAGTGCTTGGAGAAGGAATTCACCACGCAGGTTATTCCGTTTGTCGCGCACCCTGGTTTGAAGTTGTCCTATAAGCAGGAAACTCTCGAACAAGTCTACAAACCGGACTTTATTTGTTATGGCAAGATCATTGTTGAACTGAAAGCGGTAACGGACGTCACCAACGAACATCGCGCTCAGGTACACAATTATTTGAAGGCGACCGGGTTCAAACTGGGCTTTCTCGTCAACTTTGGTCATTACCCGAAAGCGACCATTGAAAGGATCGTGAGATAATAAGGCCATGGAAATAGGACCACGGAACACACTGAACACACGGAAAGGATTGAGTTCAAGTTCAGCGGAATGAGTCGCTGAACCCGGAATTCTTATTTCCGTGTATTCCGTGGTTCTAAAACGATTACCCAGTAAGGAACCGTCCAATGACCTGTTGCTCGGGGCCGAAAGCTACCTGATCCGCCGGGCTGATTCCGGCCATTTTCCGAAAGCGACCAATGAATGGATCGTGAGATAATAGGACCAGGGAAATAGGACCACGGAACACACCGAACACACGGAAAGATTGAGTTCAGGACCTGCGGAGTGACTCCCTGCTTGCTGTTTTCCGTGTGTTCCGTGTATTCCGTGGTTAAGAAGGGCACAGCTCCTCAATCCTTGCGAGCCGATGAAATCACTTTTTCTTTGGCTCAAATTTGATGCTGAATGGTCCTGACACGCGAACGGTCAGGCCGCCGAATCCATTGTCGTGGTACAGGAAATCGATCTCGTCATCTCCCTTGACCAGTGTCATATTCTTTGGTCTGGCATTGGATTCATCGTCCAGGGACCATCCCGTTTCCTTCAGTTGATCGCGGAAAAAGTCGAGACAACGCTGCCCTTCATCCTTGCCGACATCGAACCAGAAAGTCGATTCGCTGAAGAGTTCGAGTTTGGTCGCGCCGGCGGGGAGTTCGATGGCAAGGACCGTCGGGCCCTTTTCAGCTTCCGCCATCGCAGCCTCTTCTCGTTTTCGCGCTTCTTCCGCCTCGGCAATGGCAGCCTTCTTGCTGGCCTCTTCGGCTTCGCTGATTTCATTCGCCGTGCGATGCACCGCACGGAACCGGGCCGTTTCCCCTTCGCGCCGGGCCAGCAGGGTTATTCGATCGCCGCGTTCATTATTGAAGGCCTGAAAAAACTCTGCGCCGCCGTCGTTTTCGACGGGCTGTGTTGTAGCCGGGGTCCACCCGGTCCCCAGCTGTTGCCGATACCAATCGAAAATTGCCGGTGCCGATTCATTCTCGACAGCAAATTCCAGGCGCTTGTCGAAATCATCAAACTCAATCGAAGCCGCCTCAGGAGGGGCGGGGAGTTCCGCATCGAGTATTTCGGTACTGTATCGCAAGAGCGTTTTATTGTCATGCGCGGGAGCCTTGCAGATCCATACGAGCATGCGAATGGCGCGCTGGCGGTAGTGCAACATCGGTTCGGCGTCGTTGTCGGACTGTTTGCCGTAGGGCGTCCAGCCTGCGGCCAGAAGCAATTCATGTGTTTGCTTCTGAACGTCCTTTATTTCGGACGTGGTGAGATAGCCGGCCTGGCGCCGATCGACATGCAGCGGTGACATGCCCGGCGGGACAGGAACCGCTGATACATCGACATTCCCGTCATTGACGATTGTTATCGAACAAAAATCAGGCTTGCCGAGCATGGAAGAACTGGCGGAGACCGACAGGCCAAAGCCTTTCTTGAGGTAATTGGCGGAGGGATACTCACCGGGATAGGCGCTCTGCTCCTTCCATCCCTGCTCAACGAGAACTTTGCAGACAGCCTCAAAATTGCTGCTGGTTGTGCCTGGCGCTTCGTACATGATCGTGCCAAGTTTCCGGATCGGTATGGAAGCGGTTCCTTTTGGCACAGGCCACTTTCTCAAATCGAGAACTTGCTCTATTTCTTCCACCGAGGCCGGTTTCGCGGTCTTCGCGTCCTGGGCCCGGGATGCATTTCCGATCCAGGGAGTGATGAGCAAGGCGAGAAACAGGGGGACAATTGCCTTGCGCTTTCGCCAGGCCATGCATTCGCGACGTGTGACAACAAGATCGCGGCAGCGGAACGAATCGTTTAATCTGATGAGCGTCGTAGAACAAATCATGGCCATGGAACAATTCAATTCGGGAAAGGGATTTTATCACGACGTTTAATGTCGCGAACAAGAGCTTCAATTGTAGTGCATTGCCCCAATCATCCAAAGCAAGCGTCCGGATTATGGACGGGCTGCCCAAGGTGTTTTCAGGTGTAATAAAACAGTTCTTCTCCGTAGCCGACGTGCAGGAAGGTGAAATAAAGGCGGTTATTGAAAGACAGAAACTGGTTAGCCGTCAACTGATTGAGGTAAATCGCAACATTGGAGAATTCAGTCAGCTTGATCGTCCCGACAGCTGTTCCATTCGATTTCCAGACATGCCATCCCGATGCATCAAGGGCCTTGAAGTAGAGTTCGTTGTTGTGGACAGCCAGCATATCGACTTGCCCTCCCGAACTTGAGGGGCCGATTTCCTTGACCTGTTTGGTACCGGCGGCAGTGCCGTCGCTGGTCCACAGTTCCTCGCCGCTGGCTGCTGTCGAAGCCACAAAGAATAACTTGCCGTTGACGTTGGTGAATTTCCGGGGGTCGCTCGAGCCCGACGAGTTGATATCCTTAAGTTTTACGGTGCCTGCAGTAGTTCCATCGGACTTCCAGATTTCATAATTGGAGCCTCCCCCGGCAGTATCGTCATTTGCCGAAAAGTACATGGTGTTGCCGATGGTGACACCCGGATTGCTTTTCAGGCGCAAGCCGGCCTTTATTATCACCGGTGCATTGTTGCCGTTGATCCGGATGAAGTTCAGGCCATTCGTCGCGTAGTTTGCCGAAAAGTAGACCTGGGTTCCTTTTACCAACAGGCCCGAGGGATTGGTAATATCCGGAACCGCCCCGGTTGACGCATTTGTCCCATCCGAACGCCAAAGCTGATTGATGCCGTTGACCTGCCCGCGGAAATAAACCCTGCCGTTGACATCGGCAGATCGGAAGATCGATTGAAAGGTAACGTCTTCACGGAGGCGTGCGGTGCCCCCGCTGAAGCCGTTCGACCGCCACAACTGGACCGATCCGACGTCAGTTTCGATTCCAAAATAGAGCCATGCACCGGACACCTGCACCCACTGCAGTGAATTCACAGCGACGCTGATTTCCGAAACCATCTGGGTGCCAGCTGCAGTTCCGTTCGACGACCAGAGCTGGAGCGAGTTTCCGCCCGATTCGTCAAAACGGAAGAAGTAGTAGTTTCCGAGAAACATCCAGCTTTTTCGGCCATTGAAATTGGCGAAATCAAGTCCATCATCAAACTGGGTCAATTGCGTGATCACGCCATTACTGGTGGCCACATGTAGTTGGTCGCCTTCAGACGTACTGGCCATATAGAGAACATTTGTACCGATGTTCCCAAATCCGTCGGGCTGAACACCGCGTGTGCCTGGCTGGATTTCGGCCAACATCGATGTCGTCTGGGCCGTGCCGCCACTGGTCCAGAGTTCGAATCCGTGAGTTCCGTCGTTGGCAGTAAACCAGGCCTTGTTGTCAAGGGAAGTGATGTTGAACGGGATAGCGCTTCCCGCAGTATTGATGTTCTTGACACGTACGGTATTGCTTCCCAGGCCATTGCTTTTCCAGAGTTCGGTGTCGCCATCAAGCGTCGCCTGGAAAAAGAGCGTGCCATTGACGTTTGTCAAATCTACCGGATTGGAGCCGGGAAGCCCGAGTTGAATATCGCGGACGACCGTAGTGTTGAATGCAGCCCCAAATGTCTTCCACAATTCCCGTCCGTAGACGGGTGATTCGGCAGTGAAATAGATCGCGCTGCCGACAGCGGTGAGTTCTTTCGGGTTGGAAGAACCGGTGCCTTCGATAATGTCGCGGACCAGGAACGTATCCTGCAAGACATCGATAAACCGGTACAACTCCCGACCTTTTCCTCCGGCATCGGCCGTAAAGAAAACATCGTTGCCCAGGACAGTCAGGGATTCCGGATTGGAGGAAGACGCCGATGACGCGAGATTTTTCAAGATGGATGTTCCAGCCATCGTACCATCGGATTTCCAGATTTCCCTTCCCTGGAAACGAGTTGTTGCAGCAAAGAAAACGTTGCCGTTGGTGTAGACAAAGTCTCCCGGGCTGGAACTCCCGGCGCCAGAATTGATGTCCATCACCATGACAGTCTGGCTGCCATCGGATTTCCAGTATTCGCGGCCTTTGCTGCTGGTGGCCGCCGAAAAGTGAATCCAGTTGCCTGCAGCGACGAGGTGTTTGGGGTCGGATCCCGTGTCGCCAGGCTCAATATCGGAAACGAGAACAGTTCCCACTGCTGTCCCGTTGGTCCTCCACAATTCGCGGCCATTGCCTTCCGCGTTGGCGCTGAAAAAGATCTTGTTTCCCAGAACCGTCAGTTCTGTTGGGTTGGAACCGCCTGCGCCAGGATAAATGTCCTTGACCATCTGGACACTGGAGCTGATTCCGGGACGCAAGCGAAACAACTCCCGGCCGGCCTCTTTCGACTGTGCCGAGAAATAGACCCAATCGACATTGCTGGAATCCCGGAAATGGACCAGGTCTGAGGGGTACGAACCCGCATCCTGATTGATTTTGTGAAGAACGAGTTGTCCGGAATTCGAGACGCTGTAGATTTCGGCCTGGCCGTACAAGCCGGCAACAAAGGCCCCGCCTGTCACTCCCGGAACATCCAGAAAGTTGCCTGGAGTCGAATGTGCGGGCGCAAGACTGGCGTCGGCGACAAGGTTGATCGCCATCATCTGCCGGGGTTCAAGCTGGCAAAATTCGAGGCCCGCCGCGGCTTGCCGTCGCCGGCGCGGCTTCTCATTGCGGCCGGTTCCCTTCGACACGCCACCTTGGCGATCCACCCTGCGGATCCATTTCTTGAGCGTAAACATGGCGTTTTTTCCTGACTTGGGGCCGGGTCTTCAATGTTCTCTCAAACCCATCGCAAGCCCCGGGCAAGGCCGGCCAAAATAATCGAATTAGGCCAAATGGGGCGAGTTGCTGTCGTATCAGGCGTGGGGCCCGGGCACCTGTGATATAGTTTCCCGGTGCCGGGCCGTGAAAAAATCGCTTGCCGGCCTTTTTGCGTAATCCGCGAGGTGGAAATGAAACGACGGCGGCTAACGCCCGGTTTCTCGATGATCGAGCTGCTGGTGACGTTGACGATCATTGCGTTACTCATCGCAATAACGTTGCCAGCGGTGCAACATATGAGGGAACTGGCCCGCCGAACCGAATGTGCCAACAACCTGAGGCAACGGTACCTGCGTACAAACCTGACCGCAGCGGAATTGGCCGTGCTAAATCTTTGTCCGAGTGCCGATCCGCCTTTCGGCTATTACCGAAATTCGATGGCGGTGGGTGGAGATATCACCATGCCGACGACCACGACAATCCTGCATTTTGAGCACAATGGTGCCTTGGACGGGCGTCCCTTTTCAAGCCGCCCCGAGGACTGGTTCGACCGCGATCACAGCGCGGACGAGATCATGGCCCATGTCGATGCATGGATGGCTCTCGAACGGCATACGGGAGGCATGGCCAACTATTTGTTCAAGGATGGTCACGTGACAACGATTCGTGGCTCGGACATCCGAGACTGGGTGAAGAAACGCTACAATTTCATGTTGCCGGGCAACGCCCGCGTTTATTGAGCGCATCGAGCGTTGTAATTATGTGCAAATTTTCAGTCCGCTTTGCAGCCCGGCGAGGCGGCGGATTTACCGCAGGCCAATATTTCCCGTACAATCGGCACTCATTTGAATTCCCTGACAAGACGCAATACGAAATCGTGGAGCCCGGATGTCGTCGCTGCCTGTACTTGAGTTTGTCCTTGGCAATTACAAGAACTTCAACGCGCGTGTGACGCGCGACGCGCTGCTGGCTTACTGGGAGCATCTGCAGGCGGGCGGCAAGATGTTCTGGACCCTTGCCGGCGCCATGTCCTCCGCCCAGCTCGGGATTACGCTTGCTCCAGCGATTCGCGAGGGGCTCATTCATGGCATCTCGGCCACCGGTGCCAACCTTGAGGAGTCCCTGTTTCGACTCGTGGCCCACGAAAGCTACGAGGATTTTCCCGACTACCGTTACTTCACCAAATCCGATGACACGCGGATCCTCAAGGCGCGGATGCGGCGGGTGACCGATACGAGTATTCCCGAGGATGAAGCCTTCCGCGCCGTGGAAAAGTTCATCGTCCCGATGTGGGTGAACGCGACGAAAACCGGTTCCCGCCGATTCTGGCACGAGTACTTTTACGAACTGATACAGAAACTGCCGGCGAAATTGCACGAAGGCAAAGCGGACGAATCATGGCTGCTTGCCGCCGCCAAGGCCAATCTGCCGCTGGTCGTCCCCGGCTACGAAGACTCGACGTTTGGCAATATTTTCGCTTCGCATGTCAAGCTCGGCGAATGCTCGGCTTCGATTGTGAAGTCCGGTATTGAATACATGGCCGAATTTTACGATCAGTATGCCGAACTGTCCAAAGGCGCCGGAATCGGGTTCTTCCAGATTGGTGGCGGGATTGCCGGCGATTTTCCGATCTGCGTCGTGCCATCGATCAAGTACGACTTGCAGCGCAAGGTCAAGCCGTGGGCCTATTTCTGCCAGATTTCCGATTCGACAACGTCGTTCGGCTCGTATTCGGGCGCGACGCCCAACGAAAAGATCACGTGGGACAAACTGACGGAAAAGACACCGATGTTCGTGATTGAATCGGATGCCACAATCGTGGCCCCGCTGATTCTTGCGGCCTTGCTGGAGTGTCAGCGCAATCCAAAGGAAGCCAACAAACTCATCGCCAGGGCTGGCCGACAGGGCAAATAACGTCATTCACGGCTGCGCAGCCATTCCGGCAAGCGGACGGGTTTTCCCTGCGGATTTACCGAAGCTACAACGGTATGGCCCGTGGCAACCAGCCTGTTTTCATGGCGGATCTCGTAGTCGTGCCGGATGCGCGTCCCTCTCGCCTGAACCACCCGGGTTGTGAGATGGACGAGGTCGTCATAGCGGGTGGGCGAGTGGTAATTGCAGCCGACTTCGGTCACCACCAGCAGAATCCCGGCCTCTTCAAGCTCGCGGTAGCTGTATCCCGCGGCGCGCAACATTTCGATTCGGCCGATTTCGAACCAGTTGATCAATGTCGTGTGGTGTGTGTGTCCCTGCGCGTCGGTTTCCTGGTAGCGGACCCGGATCGGTATGGTGTGAGTGAGGGGCGAAAATCCTTGAGTCCTTGCCGTTTTTTCCGAATGGCCGGAGTTTTTTCGGGAAAGGGAATCATTCATGTTCCGCGAGGGGCCTCAGAGGATTGCTTGTCGGGTTTCTGCCCGTTAAATTCCCTAGACCAGTCGGTTGACCATGACACGACCATCAACGAAAGCAGATCGGAAAAATGAGCTTGGGTGACCAATCCGGTTCTTCGGTGGATTACCAGACAATGCGCGGGCGGGACTACCCGGCGATCCGCCAATTTACCGTTTTTCTGGAGAACCGGGTAGGACAGCTCATGAAGCTGCTTCGCAGGTTTGAGGGATCGCGCACGAGGATCGTGGCGGTCAATATCCATGACAACAACGAGTGCTCGATTGTGCGATTCGTGCTCTCGCATCCGGAACTGGGCCGGGAGATTCTGGAGCGGGCCGGCCTGGCGATGGTGGAAAGCGATTTGATTGCCATTCGTCTCCCCAATACCGGGCAACCTCTCTTGTCCGTTTGCGTCGCTCTCCTGCAAGCGGAAATCAATCTTGTTCAGGCGTATCCCCTGTTGGCCCGATCCGATGGCCATGCCGCGGTGGCGCTGATGGTGGACAACATCGAGACGGCCCAGCAGATTCTGGCCACCCGCGGATTTCACATGATCACGGAGCAGGAACTGACCGAGATGAGTGACAACCATGAAAGTGGCTGATCACCAGGGCCGGAGTCCGGCAAGTCCATTGATCTGAGCCCGTCTCGGTTTACGGTCTGGCAATTCAGAGTTCTTTTCACTTACTGACTTCCGTTCAATTGCGACCATGCCGATTCGCGTCACTTGTACAGGCTGCCACACCCGATTCAACGTCAGTGAAAAATTTGCCGGGCGCGAGGGGCCGTGCCCGAAGTGCAAGAAGCCGATCCAGATACCGGCGGCCAGCGAAGAGGTCAAGGTACATGCTCCCGAAGAGTACGGTCCCAAAGGAGCTGAAGGCCGCGCCGTCCTGAAGCCGATCTTTCGCGCCGATACCAGTCTTTCGCCAGTGCAGATCGTCCTGATTGGAGCCACGATTTTCCTGCTCGTGGCGGTTGCCGTGCTGTTCCGCTTCGCGATTGTTGACAAGAGCACGATGTCGGTCATCCTGCTGCTTGTGCTGGCGATTGTGGTTGCCATTCCCTGCACGATTGCCGGTTACATGGTTTTGCGAGACCCGGAACTGGGCACCTTGAGCGGGCAGGACCTTTGGGTGCGGGCCGGAGCGGTGGCGGGAACCTATGGCCTGAGCTGGCTCTCATTTTTCGTGGCGAACCTTGCATTGATCGACAACTACGGGACGGCAACGCATGTTGTCGGGCTGGCGATGATGTTTGCCATCGGGACGGCAATAAGCGCCCTGTTTCTGGAAATCGACGTGGTGAAGGCGCTGGTCCATGTCGGTTTTTATATCGTGATTTGCCTGATTCTGCGGGGAATCTCGGGGCTGGCTCTCCTGCCAGCCGGCCCTCCGCTCCCCGATGCAGAACCTGAATTGCTTGCGTTTGTTGTGCGCAATCTGAGCGGTGCGATTTCCTTTTTCTGTTGATTCGGGATTGCGGCCATGGCGACCCGGGGAGCGCATTCAGTATCGTCGATTCCGGAGATTCGGGCAGTCGACGAACGGCGATTCCTGATTCGCATTCCCGGCGAGATGGACGTGCCGGTCACGCCGCGAATCCGCAAGTTGATCGATAGCCGGCCGTTTCGCCGCTTGGCGGGGATTCGACAATTGGGGCTGGTCAGCCTGGTTTATCCCGGTGCGACGCATTCCCGGTTCGAGCACAGTCTCGGAGTTTATCACAACGCACTGCAGGTTATGCGGCGATTGGCCGAAGACGAGTCATTTCCCGATTTCTTTAAACCCGGCGATGTCGTCAAGCTTCTCGTGGCGGCGCTCCTGCACGACATCGGCCACTGGCCTTTCTGCCATCCGGTTGAAGACCTCGAGTTGGAGAGAATTCCCCGCCACGAAGTCCTGGCCCGCGAAATGCTGGAGGACGAGGCGATTGCGGCCATCCTGCGCGACGATTTTGAAATAGAACCGCAGGAGGTCGCCGATTTGCTTGGGGACGGACCGGCCTTGCCCGCCGTCAAACTCAGCCATTCCATTCTTTCGGGGCCGATCGATGTCGACAAGCTCGATTATCTTTATCGCGACAGCCTTCATTGCGGCGTTCCGTACGGAGCCCATTTCGACAGGCAACGACTGATCGGGAGCCTCTGCATTCAGCCGGGAGAATGCCGGCTGGCGATCAACGAAAAAGGAACCACAGCAGCTGAATTGATGGTGTTTGCCCGGTATGTGATGTTCAGTGAAGTCTACTGGCACCATACGGTTCGCAGCGCAACAGCGATGTTGCAACGTGCCGTCAGCGAACTCCGGGACCAAATTGACTGGGTGAAGGTTTTTCAAACGGATGATGCCGGGTTTTCCCGTGAACTTGCGCGAGTCGGCGACCATGGCGAAAGTGCAGCACTGGTGGCCGGCCTTTTTGGAAATGAACGAAGGCTTTATAAACAAGTCGGGCAATGCAATGTCATGGGCGATGCCGATACGTTTCGCGCGGTTTCCCGGCGACCGTACAGCGAACTGGCGGCACTCTCGCGACGATTGGGCGAGAGCCTGTCGAAAAAATCAGGAATTCGCATTGGCCGAAACGACCTGTTGATTGACGCACCCCCGCCCAAACTGGAAGTTCAGTTTCGTATCCCCGTGCGACAGGAGCAGTCGGGTCAGATCAGCTTTCAATGGCTGGGCGATGTTTCTCCCGTGGTTAAAACCCTGGCCGACCAGCAATTCGACAACTACGTCAAACGCGTGCGGATTTTTGTGCATCCGCGGATTGCCGGAGATTTGCGGGCATTTCGTATCGAATGCGGCGGCGTGATGGGTGAGTTGGCGACCCTGGTGCGTTAACTCGTGTTGCAGAACGGAAAAAGCGGGGCCCGGCCAGGGCCGGAAAGTCACCGTCTTCGCCAAATCGGGTGATTTTGCTATTTTGGTTCCCGCCTTCCGTGTCGAATCCCGAAGTCAGGCGGAAATCAGAAAGTGAAATACGCTGCAATTGGGCCGATCGCCGCATGGTTTCCCGAGCGGATAGAGACGAACAAGGACCTGGAACGAGAATTTCCCGCCTGGAATATCCCGGAGATCGAGTCCAAGACCGGCATTCGACAGCGATATGTCGCCGCTGCCGATCAATGTTCATCCGATCTGGGTGTGATGGCTTGCGAAAAGCTGTTCGACAGGCACGGAATTGATCGGGAATCGATCGATTACCTTCTTCTCTGCACGCAAACACCGGATTATTTCCTGCCGACGACAGCGTGCCTGATGCAGCACCGGCTCGGTTTGCGAAAAGGGTCAGGGGCCCTTGATTTCAATCTCGGTTGTTCCGGGTTCGTGTATGGCTTGTCGCTGGCAGATGGACTGATACGGACTGGAGAAGTTCGCCGCGTTCTGCTGGTTACCGCCGAGACGTACACGAAATTGATCGATCCGGGAGATCGCAGCCTGCGGACGATTTTCAGCGACGCGGCGGCGGCGACCTTGATCGAGGCAGTCGACGAACCGTCGCTCACGACCTTTGAGTTTGGCACTGACGGGTCCGGCGCCGATACTTTGATCGCCAGTCGCGGCGGCTTTCGGCCTGAGGCAGGTGCGATACGGCCCAGGCATCGCCAGCGATGGAAGAGCAATCTCTACATGGACGGGCAAAGTCTGATGAGCTTCACGGTGGGAGCCATTCCGACTGTAATCGACTCCATTCTGCAGAGACGGGGTATCACAGCTGACAAAATCGATATGTTCCTGATGCACCAGGCGACGGAAAAAATGCTCTCCCTGTTGCGCGAGCGAATCGGCGTGGCTCCGGAAAGGCTTCCCATCCGGCTTGGCGAGACTGGCAATACGGTTTCAAGTACCTTGCCGATCCTGATCGAAACCCTGCGTCAATCGGGGGAACTGCGAAGCGAAATGCAGACGATGTTGCTCGGATTCGGTGTCGGCTGGTCGTGGGCGGGATGCCTGTGGAAAGACATTTTGTCCGGCAAAACGGCTCATCCGGCTGTTGGCTGACATGCAATTGAATCTGGTTTCACTGGCAGGGATCCGTTGACCTCGCAACCTGGCCAAGCCGAAAGCATGCCCCCTGAGTTGCCCGTCGCGGCGGTTATTGGGGACTTGATGGCCAGGTTGAATGATTTCCCTGCGGTCATTTTGCGAGCCCCTCCTGGCGCCGGAAAAACCACGCTGGTTCCGCTCGCCCTGAAGCAGAATGCCTCGCTGCCGGGAAGGATTATCATGACCCAGCCGCGCCGTCTCGCCGCGAAATCGGCCGCCGGTCGCCTGAGTCTGCTGGATCACAGCGAACCCGGCAGGGAAATCGGCTATCAGGTTCGCATGGAACGGCGCTGGGGGCGGACAACGCGAGTCGTCGTCATGACAACGGGTGTCTTGCTGAACCGTTTGTTGCACGATCCGTACCTCGAAGGGACCTCGGCAATCGTCCTCGACGAATTCCACGAACGGACGATCGAAATGGATGTTTGCCTCGGCATGCTCCTGCGGCTCGTGGAAACGGTACGACCGGATCTGAGGATCGTCGTGATGAGTGCCACAATCGATTGCCAGCCGATTGCGGACTTTTTGCGGGGAGCGCCGATCATCGAAAGTCCAGGGCGTTTGTTCGAGGTCAGTCTTCGATACCTGCCCCATTTTTCAAAGGAACCGGTCGAGAAGCTGGTCGCCGATGTCCTTTCCCGGGCCCTGACGGCAACGGACGGGCATCTGCTGGTTTTTCTGCCGGGTGTCGGAGAGATCTTCAGGACGGCCAGGGAAATCGAGTCGTTGGCCAACAAGGCAAATGCCCGCATCTGGCAATTGTTTGGCGATATGCCGCTGGCGGAACAGGATGAGGTTCTCAAGCCGACGAAGGCGCGCAAGATCATTCTCTCGACCAATGTCGCCGAGACATCGTTGACTATTGATGGGGTGACGGGAGTCATCGACAGCGGTCTGGTCCGGACGATGCGTTTTTCGCGAGATACCGGTCTGTCCAGGCTGGCGCTGGAACCTGCCAGCCTCGCTTCGGCAGATCAAAGAGCTGGCCGCGCCGGACGACAAATGCCCGGAGTCTGTTTTCGGCTCTGGCCGGAAACCATGAATCGGGCCAGGCCCCCTTTCGACACGCCGGAGATCCTGCGCGGTGACTTGAGCGGGACGGTGCTTCAACTCAATGCCATGGGTGAGACGGACTACCAGGCCTTTCCCTGGCTGACGTGCCCAACCGGGGAATCCATCGGACTGTCGCGATTTGTTCTGGAAGCTCTCGGCGCTTTGAAGGATAACCGGATCACGGCGGCCGGGCGGCAGATGCTGCGAATTCCGGCCGAGCCGCGACTGGCCCGTTTGCTGATTGCCAGCGCGGACGAAGGGGTTGCTTCCCGCGGCGCTCTTGCCGCGGCCCTGCTCAGCGAAAGGGATCCATTCCGGGTCCGCCGACATTCGGGAAAACAAGGGACTTTGCGTCCGACCGATCGAAAAGAGACCAGAAGTCACTCCGACCTCGTGGATCGGGTCAGCCGCATCGAAGATATTCTTGCCGGAAAAGAGGATTCCGAAGCCGACCTGGTCGCAGTCAGGCAGATTGCCCGCACGGCACAATGGCTCGCTCGACAAGCGGGGCAAACAGGAAGGGACAGCGACGCCACGGAAAATACTTCTGAGGACGTGCAAAACGAAGTGCCCGATACGGAATCCGTTGCCAGCCCGTCGCCTGTTCCCATTCGCGCGGCGGACCCGGATCTTGCCCTTCGTCGCGCGATCTTTGAGGGCTATGCGGACCGGCTGGCTCGCCGACGGCAACCCGGTTCTGATCGCGGCATGATGGTCGGGGGTTCGGGGGTGCGACTGGCGGCTCAAAGTAATGTTCACGATGCCGAGCTGTTTGTCTGCATCGATGTTGAACATCGCGAAAAGGACTCCGAGGTCCGCATGGCATCCGCGGTTGAAAGGGAGTGGCTCGATGAAGACAGAATCAGGATCGTAGACGAGTACTTTTTTCACCCGACCCGGCAGAATGTACAGGCTCGGCGGCGCGAGTATTGGTTTGATCTGGTGATTCACGAGACCAGCACTCCTGCCGACGATCCGGAAGCCATCGCCGCGATACTCGAAAAGGAGGTAACGGATAGTTGGGATCGGGTATTTCCAGCCGATGACCCGTCCGTAGCCGGATTCCTGCGGCGACTTGAACTGGTCCGGCGGACCTTTCCGGATGAGGGCTGGCCAGCCATTGATCAAACGCGATTGCTGGAGATTGCGCGCGAGCTATGTCGGGGCCGCAGGTCATTGGCGGAAGTCCGCGACGCCCCCTGGCTGGACTATTTGCAGGGATCGCTTTCCGGCGCCCAGCAAGCCCGCCTTGGGCAACTCGCACCTGCGAATTGGCTGGCTCCCAGTGGCAACCGTCATCCGATTGAATATGGCGCGGAAGGAAAGCCCCGCGTGCGGGTGAAGCTGCAGGAATTATTCGGGTTGCCCTCGACGCCCAGGATCCTCGCGGGGCGGGTTCCCTTGTTGCTGGAACTACTTGGTCCCAATCAACGTCCGCAGCAACTGACGGAGGACCTGGAGAGTTTTTGGAAGAATACGTATCCCGTCGTCCGCAAGGAACTTAAGCGTCGCTATCCGAAACACCACTGGCCAGAGGACCCGTTGGCGACCAGCGCGACGCGTTCCGGGTTGAAACGGGACAGCGAGATCAATACCAGCGATGGCGACGAACGACGAACAAGATCTGGCTAAACAAACATCGGGGCGCATTGCTTCGGTAGCTGAAGCTTTGAGGAAATTCTTTGGCGTGATTCTCATCGCTTGCGGCGTGGAATTTCCCGCATCTCGTTTAACCGCCGGGGCATCGCCCCGCGCTTCAGAGCTGCAGCCGGCCGGGCCTGGCCTTGTGAAAGGCCCGCGGCCCGCCAGACCCTTGCACCTTAGACAACACCAGTTTCTGTCCAACTGGAGGGGTCCACTTCTTGTATCCCCGAAGGGGATTCCAGCAATTAGCCGGTGGTCGAGCGTAGCGACACCACCGGAAACAGGAGCCCAAATCAGGATTCGACCCTGAAAGGGTCGCAGATCGCGCGCTGGCATCCCTTCGGGAAGCGCATCACGTTTCTGCGCCTGATCCGTGGGTGTCGCTCCGCTCAACCCACGGCTAATGGCTTTTGATCCCTTCGGGATGCGAGGTGTACTGACAGCCGCGATAACTGTGATGTATCAGTTTGCCTGGTTCGGGACGACGCAGCTCAATGGCATTTCGCGTTTGTACACGTCATTCGCTGGAGCCCCGACTTTGGGCGACTTCAGCGGCGAGTTCGCCGAGATGGTCGAGAACTCTGGAATGATGAAGAGGGAGTTCCTCGCCCATGACCATGGAGACCGGTTCAGAATCCCCTTTCATGCGCAGCCGCGCGAGCTGGTCCTGTAACAACTGGCGGTTGGCGTCGCCAGACCGCATGAGGTAATGGACCCAGAGCCATGATTCGGCGTATTCAAGCTGACTCATGGTGGCCGCATCGCGGAGCGACTCAAGCTTCCGCAAGTCAGGACTCCAGGCTTTCTCCCGCACGACATTGACGAGGCTGGCAACGTGTTCCTCGTGAAGTTTTTCCGAGCCGCGAGGTCTCTCGTAGTATTCGGCCAGTCCTTCATCCAGCCAAAGCGGAATACCAGGCACAACGGAATGCAGGTAGCCATGTGTGACCTCGTGGCGGAGATCTTCGCCGACATGTTCTCCCCACCAGGCGTAGACATTCAATGTCGTATCGTTGCGCACAAAGATCGCCCGTCGATCGGGAAATGCCGAATGCCGTTTTCCGACAAATCCCTCGAAGTCGGCAACGTTTTCAAAAACGTAAATGTTGATCGGCTCGTCGGAGAGAGGCAGCAAGAGATCGGAGGCGATGTCACGGCGACGGGCGGTGATTTCCTCGATCAATCGATGATTGCGCGGCATTGGAACATCGCTGTGGATCCGCAATTGATCTCGTGAGAAAACCTCCCGGTCCGGCAGACTGTCTCCGTTCCGCTGATGCCGTAAACAACCGATGGATACCAGTGTCAGAACCAGGGCGGTCGCCAGCCAGATCAGCCGTATTGCCGGTTCTTGGACAGGACTCGATGACACGACGGGCTTCTTGGAAAAATGGAGAACGAACCGGGAACCGGCATTGGCTGCCTCGATGCTCGGCGTGCTTCTAGCAAAATTGGGCGGGCCATCCAAACCCGACATGACTGCTAGCGGTTCGTGCAGGAATTCAGGAGGGGAATGCCGTTTCGATGAATTGCCACAAGCGAAGAATGTCTGGCGGGAGCGGCGCGGAAAACTCCATCCGGACCAGCGATCGGGGATGCGAGATGGCAATCGACTTTGCATGCAAGGCCTGGCGTTCGATCAACGGTTCTCCGGAATCGCGGCCGGTACGGACCCATTCGTCCGTGGCCCGGCTGCGACCGCTGTAAAGACGGTCGGCGACGACGGGAGATCCGATTCGCGCCAGGTGAACCCGGATCTGATGGGTGCGCCCGGTTTTGGGGTGGCAATGGACAAGGGCAAATCGGCCTGCCCGTTTGGCGACGACGTAGAAAGTCGTTGCCGGTTTCCCGTGCGCGGGATCATCGCGAATCGCCATTTTTTCCCGCTGGTAGGGATGGCGACCGACAGGGAGTTCAATCAGGTCGCGGTCGCGGTAGGGGGGAGGCGAGACGACGGCAACATAGAGTTTTTCGACTTGCCGGTTTTCAAATTGCCGCATGAGCGCGGTGTGGGCGAAATCGTTGCGGGCGATAATGATGGCGCCACTGGTATCGCGGTCAAGGCGATGAACGACGCCCGGCCGTTCGGGTCCGCCCACCGTGCTGAGGGGCCCGAAATGGTGGATGAGTGCAGCGGCAAGAGTTCCTTTCCAGTGTCCCTTGGCTGGATGGACAACCATGGCCGGCGGTTTGTTGATGACGATGATGTCGTCGTCAATGTGCAGGATATCAAGGGGTATATCTTCGCCCGTTGTCGCCGCGGGTCGGAGGTTTTCGATTTCGTGCAGGCCGGCTTCAACGCGCTGGCCGGCCTTGAGATGAAGCGATCCCCTTGCCTCCTGGCCATCGACGCGAACCCCTCCATTTTTGATCAGGAGTTGCAGCCTGGCCCGACTGATTCCGGGGCAAGACTCGGCCAGGTACCGGTCGAGACGCTTGCCGATATCCTCGTGCGTCGTTATCAGAACTGCCGGTTTTGACGGGTCGATGTTCATTGATGGGAACTGGATTCGCTGATTTTGATACGTACAGCCGTTTTTTTCGGGGTGCAGCCCGCGCAGAAAGCCTATAATGTCAGTTCAGCCAGCAGAGACCGCAACGCGTGACCCGACTGAATCAATGCGCCAGGTGATCGGGAAATGGCAAAACGAAAAACAGGATACTGTCCGGTCTGTGACAAGAACATGGTTCACAGCCGATTCTTCGAAAACCGGCTTGCCTGGCGACTCGACCGGATGACGTTCGGAATTCTTGCTTTCTTCGATGTCGGACCATGGCGTTGTGTCGATTGCGGCGATCGCCAGATGTTTGTTCAGCCGCGCCGCGAGGGAAAACGAAACGTATCCGGGGATTCCGCTTCGGCCGGGGTGAAAACCGGTCCGGTGGGCAACTTCATCCGCACGCGCGAGTCACTGGTTCACTCAGTTGTTGATTCCGACCGGTTTTCGGAAAAATACCGCGCAGGAGTGGTTGGAAAGATTCTCGAGGCCAAAATCCCCATATCCCGCATATGTTCGGAACTTTCCGTAACGGAACTTGAAATCCAGCGCTGGATTCGCAGCTGGCTGGAATCGGAATTGAGCCGAATGGCGGGATCAATAAAAGCATCGGAGAGGGTGGCGGCCTCCGGCGACCCGCAAGATGACATTCCGGGCGATGATGAAGTGTTGGACCGGCCGCTGGCCGGCGGGGCGCGAATTATCGAATCGACTGTTGTCGATCGCGGGCAATAAACGAAACAGAACCCGGACGAATCTTCCCGCCCGACCGTCCCGAAATTCTGACGGGACCGGTGGCAACTCCAGTCTGGTATGCGCCGTGAATTGGGATAGACTATGTTTCCCGTCGATGTTGAAGCGATACGGTCGGCGGATCTGCAATGGCCGCCTTTGTTTTTCCACTGCTCTCTATCGGTACACCGGACGTCGGCATTATGAAGTTCATTGAAATGACAGGGAAAGTCTTGCGAGAAGTCTTGTCCGATGACGAGCGGATGAGAAATCTCGATCTTGAATCCGCCGGCGTCGAACCGA
>WPCK01343581.1_pt1 | contig 25254 bp, 20 predicted proteins | sample 5399851 | NCBI WGS metagenome assembly WPCK01 (sample SAMN12869471, study PRJNA574797) | sludge metagenome | isolation source: wastewater treatment of pH11 | place: China:Beijing | collected 2019-05-20 | reverse complement strand
ATCACCAATTCGAGGGAATCCAGCACCAGTGGCGCGACGGCTCGTACCAGCCACGCATAGGCCCATCGCATGGACTTCGGCATTCGGCACAAGGCAATTGCCGCCAAGGGCAATTCGCTAATGCAGCCTAGTTTGAATTTCGTTGACAACATCGTCAACCTTCACACGGATTTGTTCGAGCGTGTCGCGGTCGCGTAGAGTTACCGTATTATCGGCCAGCGAATCGGTATCGACGGTGATGCAATACGGAGTGCCGGCTTCGTCTTGCCGGCGATAGCGTCTGCCGATGGCTCCTTTTTCGTCGTAGAACACGTTGAAACGCTGCTTCAAAGCTCGGTAGATATCCTTGGCTAGCTCCGGCATTCCGTCCTTCTTAACCAACGGCAACACGGCAGCCTTGATCGGTGCGAGCCGCGGGTGGAGTCGCATGACGACGCGAGTTTGCATATCACCTTTGTCGTCGGGAGCTTCATCTTCCGTGTATGCCTCGCACAAAAAGGCCAACGTTGCTCGGTCGGCACCAGTCGATGGCTCAATGACGTGCGGAACGAAGCGTTCGTTGGTCAGTTCGTCGCGGTAGCTCAAATCCTTGCCGCTGCCCCGGTATTTTGGCTTGCCATCCTCGCCCAGTTGCACTTGGAGCGGATTGGAATTCTCATCGAGCTTGCCTTCCATGTGGCTACGCAGGTCGAAGTCACCGCGATGGGCGATGCCTTCGAGCTCGCCGAATTCACCCGCTGGTAAGAAAGGAAAAGCGTATTCGATATCCGCTGTGCCTGTTGAATAGTGGCTCAACTCATCGGGATCGTGTTCGCGAAGCCGCAAGCGTTGGCCGGAAAGTCCCAAACTGGTGTACCAAGCCATGCGTCGATCGCGCCAGTATCTGTACCAATCGCCTGAAGCATTGGGATGGCAAAAAAATTCGATCTCCATCTGTTCAAACTCGCGCGAGCGGAAGGTAAAATTCCGAGGTGTGATTTCGTTGCGAAAACTCTTGCCAATCTGAGCGATGCCAAGCGGCAATTTCACGCGGGTGCTATCGACGACGTTTTTGAAGTTTACAAAAATTCCTTGAGCCGTTTCGGGTCGCAGGTAGGCGGCTCCGTCTTCGCCACTGAGCGCCCCAACGAACGTCTTGAACATCAAGTTGAATTCTCGCGGTTCGGTCAGGGTACCAAGCTGGCCGGCATCAGGCGCAAGGACTGCTCCGAAATCATCCACGCTCGTCAAATTGGCGAAGCCGCCATCCCATTTCAGTTGATCCGCATCTTTAGCGCGAATATTGAAAAACTTGAGGGCACGCCGCTGGACGTCTTCTTCTTCTGCGGCTACTTCAGCCATCGTCGTCACAAAGATGCGTTGCCCTTTGGCGCTAACCCAGCGACCTCGCACTTGATCGTGGCGGTAGCGCTTGCGAGTCTCGCGGCAATCGACCATGAAGTCATGAAACAGGTCATAGTGACCAGAACATTTCCAGACTTGCGGATGCATGATGATGGTGCAATCGAGTCCGGCCATTTCGTATTCGCTGGGAGCGCCCGGGTAGACAGCCAGTTCATCGTGGCCCGTGACCATATCTCGCCACCAACTTTCCTTGACGTTGCGTTTGAGTTCAACCCCCAGCGGGCCGTAGTCCCAAAAACCGTTGAGTCCACCATAGATTTCGCTGGACTGAAACATGAAGCCACGACGTTTGCACAAGGAGACCAGTTTTTCCATGGGAGCTAGGTATGAGGTATGAGGTATGAGGTATGAGGTGTGAGGTGTGAGGTGTGAGGTGTGAGGTGTGAGGTGTGAGCTTAGAGATGCCGCTGGAGCGTAACCACCCGCGATAGTCCGGCCGTGTCTTTGATGATATGGGGTTTTGACCAGGCTTGAGCGTTGGCGATCAGTTCTCCGAGCCGGCTTTCAAGCATCGGCGAAAATTCAAAGATCAAATAGCCATCAGCCTCTAAATGCTGTTCGGCTTGCTGGATCAGCTTTGCAATGACCGAGCCGGCTTCAGGCTCCGAGACCAGCGCGGATCGCGGTTCATAGTCGCGAACGGTTTTAGGCAATTGACTGAACTCGTCCAGCGATACGTAGGGCGGATTGCTGACGACCAGGTCGAATCGTTGGGATGGTTCGCACCAGCCGAGCAAATCGCCTTCGATGAATGAAATCCGATCGTCGTCGATGCCTTGCCGATGGGCGTTTTTGCGTGCAAGTTCGAGAGCTTCCGGACGGATGTCGATGGCCGTTAAATGAGCTTGTGGCAGATGTCGGGCAATGGACACGGCGATGGCTCCCGACCCGGTTCCGACATCGGCGATTTGTAAACTCGATCTTGATTCCAATATCTTTTTGGATCGGTCTAGGGCCTCGACAACCAAGTGTTCGGTTTCGGGACGTGGAATCAACACATCCGAAGTAACCGCAAACGTCATTGAGTAGAACTCTTTGTATCCGACCAAGTAGGCTACTGGTTCCCCTTCGGCTCGCCGTTTGACCATTTCGCGAAAAGCCTTTCGCGTTTCGTCGGAAGGTTCATCCGCAAAGGCTGTGTAGAGTTCGATGCGTTGGCAACCGCGGGCATGGGCCAGCAAGACTTCAGCGTCCAGTCGCGGCGAAGTCGAGCCGGCTCGTTTCAGGTAGTCGGTCGTCCAAGTGAGCAGCTTACCAATCGTCCATGTTTCGGTGGTGCTCATCCGTCCGACCCCATCCCATCGCGAAGCTGATCGCGTTCGTACTCCAACAGTGCTTTGGAAACCGCAGTCAAATCGCCGGCGATGATTTGATCGAGTTTATACAGCGTTAGATTGATACGATGATCGGTCAAACGATTTTGGGGAAAATTGTAGGTCCGAATACGTTCGCTACGGTCACCTGAGCCAATCAAAGTCTTTCGCGTATCGGCCCGTTTCTGCATTTCCTGTTGACGCCGAAAATCGTAGATGCGACTTTTGAGAACACGAAGGGCTTTGGCCATATTTTTAAGTTGGCTCTTCTCGTCCTGGCACTGGACGACGATCCCCGTCTCGTAGTGAGTCAATCGAACGGCCGATTCAGTTTTATTGACGTGCTGGCCGCCTGGGCCGCTCGCACTGTACTTGTCGATGCGATAATCGTCCTTTTTCAGATCGACTTCCACGTCTTCCGGCTCGACTAAAACCGCAACCGTGGCGGCAGACGTATGCACGCGACCTTGAGTTTCAGTTTCAGGCACACGCTGGACGCGGTGCCCGCCACTTTCAAATTGCAATTCGCGGTAGACACCGTCTCCTTCAACGCCGAAAACGATTTCCTTGAAACCGCCGCGTTCCGAGACGCTCATGTCCATGACTTCGACCTTCCAACCCTTTGCGTCCGCGTGTCGCTTGTACATCTCGTAAAGATCGCGAGCGAACAAGGCAGCTTCTTCGCCGCCTGTGCCGGCACGAATTTCAACGACGCAGCTCGATCGGGTTGAATCTTCGCCGCCCACGGTCAGTTCGAGCAATTCATTCCAAAGCTGTTCGCGCTGGGCGCGGAGCGACTCGAGTTCCTCTTGAGCCATCGACCGCTCTTCGAGATCCTCGCTTTGGGCCATCGCCGCCAAGTCGCCGATGTCGCTGGACAGCTTCTTGAAAGTTCGGATCTTAAGGGCCAATTTAGCCAGCGAGCCGTGTTCACGCGCGGCGGCGGCCATGCGGTTGGAATCGGCCAGCACCTCCGGGGAACTCATCGAAGCTTCCAGCTCTTCGAATCTTTTCAGCTTTGCTTCAAGTTCTTCGCGAACATTCATAAAGGGGGTGACCCGTTAAACCATTGCGCCCGGGGACAAACCCGCGAAGTGGTTGTGGTTCTTTCAATTTGCCTCGAAGCAATCGTTGCGCCGCCGCTTGGCATGGTTCCTCATGTCCAATGCGGCAAAGCCGTGAGAAAAAAGCCGGGACCCTGAGCCCGCCATGAAAAAGCTACTACTTTTTCGCCTTCTTGGGTTTTTGCAAGCTGGCGTATGTTCCGGCCGCAAATTTGTTCTGGAATTTCTCGATCCGGCCGGCTGTGTCGACGAACTTCAGCTTGCCGGTATAGAAAGGATGGCAAGCGCTGCAAATGTCGACCTTCAATTCCGGCCGAATGCTTCGAGTCTTAAATGAATTGCCGCAGCCGCAGGTGACCACGGTTTCTTGGTATTTGGGGTGGATGTCCGCTTTCATGAGTCGATCTTCAATTCGAAAAACTTGGAGTTCTAGCCAATATTGCCATATTTTAGGCAGCAATCTTACCGGGCGGCTGGCGGATGCTCAATGCCAATTCAGCCTTCTAAGCGAAGCGGTGCGTGGGATAGCCGGAAGGTTCGCTCAAGTCCGGTGTCGGAAAATACTACGCTAACGGCCCGTTTGGGGCCATGACCGCTGACTTGAACAATCTGACCGTTGCCCCAAAGCGGATGCGATACGTGAACGCCTTGCCGGAATTTTTCCCATGGAATCTGCGAGTCCGCCAAGCTAGCTCCGGTCGTCAAACTGCTGCCGGTCCGGCGCTGAGCCTTCTTGAGCCGCCGCTGTTTCAACTCCTCAGGTGGCAATTGGCACGAGTCGTCGTAGTCGAATGTAAGGTCGTCATGATCGATCGTCTCGCCACCCGCCAAGTCGGACGGATCTGGGCTGAACTGGTCTGAAAAATCCTCACCCGCATCGTAATTGCCCGCATCATTGTAGTCGGACCCAAGGTCGTCGCAACGATCTTGAACCAACATCTCGCGGCGGGGCAACTCCATGAGGAACGAACTCGGTATGCCGGACTCGCTCGATCCGCCAAAACCTCGACTGCGGGCGTAGCTTACTTGCAACCGATCCTTGGCTCGCGTAATGCCGACGAACAGCAATCGCCGCTCTTCTTCGAGCTGCATCGGATCGTCCTTGCTGCGAGCGTGAGGCAAGATGTTCTCTTCGACAGCGATCAAATACACGCAAGGAAACTCAAGTCCCTTGGCGGCATGCAGCGTCATCAAGGTCACTACGTTTCGATCCGTTTTAAGTTTATCGACGTCCGACTGCAGCGCGACCAACTCGAGGAATCGCTCGAGCGATGAACGTGAATCGTGAGTGTCCCCATCAATTTCCCCATCAATTTCGTGGGCTTCGGCGAGCAGTTCGTCAATATTCTGCCCCAGATCGAGCTGATCTTGATCCGATCGCGCGGATTTTTCAACAAATTCTCGGTAGCGAGTCTCGTCTAGAGTCGTCTGCAAAAGCGATACCAACGAACCGCTGGCCTGGTCGTTCAAACGATCCATCAGTCGCACAAAATCGCGAACGGCTATGGTCGCTCGGCTGGAAAGCAATTTTTCGGAACCCGCGATCCGGCAGGCCTCGAGTAAGCTCATTTGATGCTCGTGAGCGAAACGTCTGAGTTTCTCGACGGTTTGCTTGCCGATTCCGCGAGGCGGCACGTTGATGACACGCTGGCACGCGATGTCGTCGTTGGGATTGTTCACCAGCAAGACATAGCCGATCAAATCCTTGATTTCTTTGCGCAAATAGAATCGAAAGCCGCCGATCAGTTGATAGGGCAATTGTCGTCGCACCATGGCTTGTTCGAGCAACCGGGACTGGGCGTTGGTGCGGTAGAGAATCCCGAAATCCGACAATGGATGATCGGTGGACTTTGTCCAGGCAACAATTTGGTCGGCGATGTCTTCGGCTTCGGCCCGAGCTGTCGGATAGATCGTCAGGCGTACTTTATGGCCGGCAGGGCGACTGGGGACGAGTTGTTTGTGTTTTCGGTATTGGTTGTTTTGAATCAAACAGTCAGCCAGCGAAAGAATCTCGGGCGTACTGCGGTAGTTGTCTTCGAGGCGGATAATTCGCAGATTTGGGTAATCGCGTTCAAGGTTCGCGACATTTTGGGTGTTCGCACCGCGCCATCCGTAGATCGATTGATCTGGGTCGCCGGTGGCCGCCAGATTTGGATGATCGACGCACAATTGACGCAGGATGACGTATTGAGCAAGGTTCGTGTCTTGATACTCGTCGACCAACATGTAACGAAAGCGTTCGTCAAGCTGTTCACGCAGTTCCGCGTGTTCTCGCAACATCAAAGCGGTGTGCATCAAAATGTCGTCAAAGTCGACGGCTCCGCACGCCAACAAGGCCTGTTGGTAGTGCGGGTAGATTTGCGAAACCTGATATTCGGAACTTCCGCGCGGGTCGGCTTGAAGTACTTCCGGAGTCACGAGACGATTCTTGTAGAAGCTGATCCGTTGAGCTAGCCTTGAGACAGGCGTGTGCGACAGATCGATATTTGAATCCTTAACGGCCTGCTTCAAACAGGCGAGTGAATCATCGACGTCGTAGATATTGAAATTTACGGGTAGCCCGACGAGCTGCGAATATCGCCTGAGCAATCGAACGCAGAAACCGTGAAACGTACCCAACCAAACATCCGTCGGGCCAATTAAAACGTCGAGGCGACGTCGCATTTCTCCGGCGGCCTTGTTGGTAAAGGTCAGCCCCACAATATCGCGCGGCGAAATGCCTTGTGAGATCATGTAGGCAATCCGATGTGTAATCACGCGAGTTTTGCCGCTGCCTGGCCCGGCTAGCATCAAGTGCGGTCCGTCGATCGATTGCACGGCGGCTTGCTGTGAAGCGTTCAGCCCGTTGAGTAGATCTTGCGAGGGCATGGAATTTGTCATCGGGTCGCCAATCACCGTTTTTTGCGATTTATTTGAGTTTGGTTTCGAATCGAAAAATTGCCGTAAGTTCAGGTGGTATTGCTTTCGCTCAAATCGCGATCCTTCATCGGATCGGTTTGAACTGGCTAGGCCGCTTGAACCTTTCGTCTTCTCAAAGCTTACGCCAATGGATCGCTCCAAGGCAAACGTTCGATCAAACCTTGCGTCAGTGGGCTGCCCGTTTCGCGGCTGAGCGGAATGTGTGGTCCGATCGATTCGATCGCTTGAGGCAATAGGGTAAGCCGCTGGACAACTGCGTGAGCACCCGATTGCGCGAATGTGGACCGCGAATTCCAAAGTCGTCGGTCGGCATAAACGATATGGATCGCGGACGAATTCTCCCAACAGCGATGTTTGGCAATTGACAAACAAATCGTCTCAAGGTCGCTTGGCTCCCAAGCCGCCCAGATATTTAATCCTGAGATCGATTGCGAAGGTGCACCGTCTGTGGGCCGGTAGCGAAGGTTGATCTTATGATCCGCTGCCCAAGGTCCAAGCATGACATCGACGATCGAAGTAACGATCTTCGTTCGATCGAAGGACATCCAGTTTAGAACCGAACAATCGAAGGCTTTTGACCCGCTGCGGCCAGCGTCAGTGATTTGTGATCGGGCCACTTTGTTCGTCCAGTTCACTGATGTAACGCCGCAATCGTTCCAATTCGTCCGTCATGTCTTTGAGCCGAAGCATGTTTTGGACTCGCTTGATCAGTTCGATGCGATTGACCGGTTTCGAAAGAAAATCATCCGTGCCAGCTTTGACTCCGCGCTCGATATCGCCAAGCTCGTTGAGTGCCGTCACCATGAGTACCATCGTGTGGGCTGTGGCTGGATCTCGTTTGATTTGCTCGCAGACTTCAAAGCCGCTGCGTTTGGGCATCATCACGTCCAGCAGCACGACGTCTGGGTCAAACGACTTGACCTTGGCCAGCGTGTCTTCGCCGTCCACGGCCATTTCGATTTCGCAGTCGACGTTGGCAAGATAAGCTTCCAGCAACTCGCGGTTGGCAGCATTGTCGTCGGCGATCAAAATTCGAGCAGAACTACTCACAATCGGACCTTATGGACTCGGGGTGGAACGCGCTCAGGTGCGCAGGGCAGGCACAGGAAAGGACTCGCACAGGTTCTTGACGTCATTTTTCAACTGCGCATGCAGGTGCACATCTTCGCGAGCTCGCAAGGCTTGGCCGATCCAACGACCGATTTGTTGCATTTCGGTTGGACCCATGCCGCGAGTTGTGATGGCTGGCGTTCCGATTCGAACGCCGCTTGGATCGAGAGGCTTACGGGTATCAAACGGGATCATGTTCATATTGACCGTAATGCCGCAGGCTCCAAGCACATGCTCGGCTTGCTTGCCGCTAAGACCGATGCTCGTCACATCGACCAATATAAGATGGTTGTCCGTTCCGCCACTAATCAATCGCAAGCCCTCGGTCACTAGCGTATCCGCCAAGGATTTGGCATTTTCGATGACCGCCCGTCCGTACGATTTGAAGCTATCCTGAAGGGCCTCGCCAAGGCACACGGCTTTGCCCGCAACCACATGCATCAGCGGTCCACCTTGCAAGCCAGGGAACACGGCGCTATTGATCGCCTTCAGGTGTTCCTTGCGGCACAAAATTAGACCGGATCGCGGTCCTCGCAAGGTCTTATGCGTCGTCGTTGTCACATAGTCGGCGACCGGTACCGGATTGTCGTGAACTCCGGCCGCAACCAAGCCCGCGTAGTGAGCCATATCAACCATCAGGCGAGCCCCAACGTCGGCGGCGATTTCAGCGAACCGGGTGTGCGGGATTTCTCGCGGGTAAGCGCTCGCTCCGGCCACGATCAGCTTCGGCTTATGTTCTCTTGCCAAACGTGCAACTTGATCGAAGTCGATGCGATGCGACTGAGGATCGACCCCATAAGCGATGAAACGGTAAAGTTTGCCTGAAATGTTCAGTCGCATGCCGTGCGTCAAATGCCCACCTTGGGCAAGGTCAAGTCCCAAGACGGTATCGCCGGGCTCTAGGTACGAAATATAGACGGCTGTATTGGCTTGGGCTCCGCTGTGCGGCTGTACGTTGGCCGCTTCTGCCCCAAACAATTGCGTGGCACGGTCAATCGCCAATTGCTCGATGATGTCGACGTACTCGCACCCGCCATAATAGCGACGGCCTGGATACCCTTCGGCATACTTGTTAGTGAGAACCGTTCCCACTGCTTCCATGACGGCCCGTGAGGTGTAGTTCTCGCTGGCGATCAGTTCGAGCCCTTCCTGTTGTCGCCAAAACTCGGCGGAAATAGCCTCCCAGACTTGGGAATCCTGTTGCTGGAGGACACTTTCGACGGCACTTTCAACTGGCATGAATTCACCAAGATCTTTTGTGGAGTTGTATTGATGGAAGAACAATTTCAAATATTGGCCACGGATTTATTATTCTATGGATATAATATTTCGGTGCTCAACGCTACCCGACAACCTATTTTGCCGTGCCAGCCCAATCAAGAACCGCCAGTCCCGGAAAACTGACTCGTCTTAACCTTGAGCGTTCTGTTTCGTTGCGGAAGCATCTACCCGACTGCTCGGACGGTTGGCTGGTGGATTCCTACGTCGTAGGGCCAGAAAACCAATCGCTGCGGTATCTGTTCGAACATGATACCATCAAGTCTCTGGGTTCGATCTCACCGGTACTATTTTACGGCGAAAAATCGCTTGGCAAGACAGCTTTAGCTTTTACGTTAGCCGTTCGTTGGTCTCGCATTTCTGGCGAACGTCCGTCGTGCTTCGTCACCGGCCGCGATTTTTGCCTCGACTTCGCAGCAGCTGTCGAAATCGACGATATTCGATCGTTTCGCCAAAAATTCCGAAGTTGCAAGATGCTGGTGATCGACGAACTCGATCCAATTGCGGAAAAGCCATCAGCCCAGCAGGAATTGTGCGAGACAATTGACGCGCTGGCCAGCCAGGGGCGCCCGATCATCGTCACGTCGTCCTGGCTGCCTTCGACGCATTCGGGGATCAAGCCGCAATTGGCAAGCCGACTCATGGCCGGATTTTCCATTCAACTCGCCCGACCCGGCCGCGAGACACACGCCGCGTTGATCGACGATTTGATTGCTAAAATCGATTCTAAGCTTGCGAGAAATGACATATTGTATGTCGCCAACGATCTTGCATCCGACCATCCCCTATCGCCCTCCGCGCTGGCCAACCTAGTTAAACTCGCGCATCAGAACCGCAACGCCGATGGTTCAGTCGATCGATTCACCCTTCGAACAATCGTCAAACAACATTTGCATGATGAGACACCGGACGTTGCCACGATCGCCAAGAGCGTTTGCCGCCGGCTTCGCGTAAGACTTGCCGATGTCCGCAGCGGAAGTCGTCTAGCCAACATCGCGCGGGCCCGAGGTCTGGCCATTGTGCTGGCGCGCAAGTTCACGACGCTCAGTCTCCAACACATCGGAAACTATTTCGGAGGCCGCGATCACACGACGATCCTGCACGCGGTCCGCAAGACCACTCAATCGCTGGCCAACGATCCGGAACTCGCAGGTATTCATCGCGAAATTGAAGCCGACCTTCTGGGTCGCTAATTTAGCAGTCCTTGGATTTGTTCCGCAGTTTTCGATACTGCTCGCGGAACGAGTGGCGCGGTGCCGGCGGCAGATCACGCGACCGAGCCCACGGATTCCAGCGCGAGTGCGTAAGTCGATACGGCAACCAACGCAAAGCGGTGCGCATCGTCCAGCCGGCCAGGCGGTAACGCCATGGAGTTCCCAAGATCCACCTGCCGACACGCATGGCGGCCCGCTTGCGCCACGGAATCAACCGTTGTTCCACCATCTCGGCTCGCAGCGAAAGAAGTTGATGATGCAATGGAATCTGAACTGGGCAAACGTCGGTACACGAGCCGCATAAGGTGCAGGCATAGGGCAGCGAATGATTGCGATTGGGATCGCGGACCGGATTCAGGATGCTGCCGATCGGTCCTGGAACGGTATTGTGGTAACTATGCCCACCGCTGCGGCGATACACCGGGCACGTGTTCATACAGGCACCGCAGCGAATGCACTTGAGGGCCTCGTGGTAATCGGTGCGACCACGCAAGTCGCTCCTGCCATTGTCCACGATCACGATGTGCAGTTCGCCAACTCGACGCGGACCGTGAAAGTGCGACGTATAGGTCGTGATGGGCTGTCCGGTGGCGCTCCTGGCGAGCAGACGCGTCATCACTCCTAAATCGGCCAGCCTTGGAATGAGTTTCTCCATTCCCATGCAGGCGATGTGCAGCGGCGGCAGCGACGTCCCCAAATCCGCATTGCCTTCATTGGTACACACGACGATACCGCCAGTTTCGGCAATTGCAAAATTGACTCCTGTGATTCCGGCCTGGGCCGATAGAAAGCGCTGACGAAGTTCTCGACGGGCCGCCCGAGTCAAAAAGGTTGGATCGGCGTTGCCGCGTGGAGTTCCGATATGCCGGTGAAAGGTTTCTCCAACGTCTTCTTTCTTCAAGTGAATCGCAGGCAAGACGATATGACTTGGCGATTCTCCTCGCAATTGCACAATCCATTCACCAAGATCCGTATCGACGACTTCGATCGCGCGTCGTCCCAAGTATTCGTTGAGGCCGCACTCTTCGGTCAGCATCGATTTGCTTTTGACTACGCGCTGCACACCATGGTCGGATAGAACGCGATGTACGATCCGATTGTGTTCGTCCGAGTCGACGGCCCAATGGATATGCGCGCCGAGCGAAGTCGCTTGTCGCTCGAATTGCTCCAAATAGTCTGGCAATCGTCCCAGTACATGAGCTTTGATGTGCGAAGCCAACTCGCGAAGCTGCTCCCACTCGGGAACCGACTGGGCCATAGAATCGCGTTTTTGACGAACAAACCACAAAGCGCCGTCGTGCCAGGCGGCACGCGGATGATTGGCTACGAACTCGTCGGCCAGTTTCGCATGGTCAAATGAATTCGTGGGGTTCATTTTCACGATCCAACGAGCCTACCCAATACCGAAACGCCCTGGCCACCGCCGACGCACAAGGTCGCAACGCCCAGCGCGCCTGGGGCGTGTCCATCCGCTAAGCGATCAAGGAGCGTAATCAGCAAGCGAAGTCCGCTGGCTCCGAGCGGGTGTCCAACGGCCAGCGCACCGCCCCAGGCGTTGACTCGCTCGAGGTCGATCCCCAATTCTTGGGCGCTGGCCAGTACCTGAATGGCAAAGGCTTCGTTAATTTCCCAAGCCGCAATGCCAGCCACCGTCAAATGGTTGCGAGTGAGTATCGTTTGGCTTGCGGGAACCGGCCCCATCCCCATGACTTCGGGAGAAACGTGAGCGCTGGCCACATCCAGAATTTCAAGCGCATAGGGTTGTCCGCTCAAGCGCCAGCCTGGCTCGTCCACGATCATTCCGAGCGTTGCACCATCAGTCAGCGGCGAGCTTGTCGCGGCAGTGACCACTCCAGTCGGAGCGAAGGCGGGCGCGAGCGAAGCCATTTTCGCGCGATCGACGGGAACGCGAATGAATTCGTCGCGCTCGATCAAATAGGGCAAAATACTCTTCTGGTATTTGCCCTCCGCGTAGGCTTGATCGGCGCGTTCATGGCTTCTCGCGGAAAAATCTTCCTGCATCAGGCGAGAAATTCCAGGGTATTGTGAGGCAACTTTCTCCGCAGTTTCGCCGTTGGGTATGTAAGCGCACGAACACTCTTGTTTGACGCGATCCGACTCCGAAAAATTGGATCCTCGGCGCGGAATGCGGCTCATCGATTCGATGCCACCCACTAGAATGCATCGAGCCTGTCCCGAGCGCACCTTGGCTGCCGCTAGCGCCGCTGCATCCAACGAACTGGCGCACAAACGGTTTACGGTCAGCGCCGGGATATCCAGACCACTGCCAACGGACACCATCCGAGCAACATTGTAACCCTGCTCACCTTCGGGATAGGCGCAGCCGACAATCAACTCGTCGGGCCTGCCGAGCACGTCAGATTCTTTGAACCAGACTTGCGGGAACCGCTTTTGGTGACCTTGAATCAACTCGATCAGTAGGTCGTCAGGTCGAATGTTTGCGTACGCTCCTTTGGAACTGCGTCCGAAGGGAGTTCGAAGTCCGGAAAGAAAATACGATGATGACATAGGTTCTAGATTAGTTGTTCTGAGTGGGTCGATCTTAGCTCAACAGTTCGTCAGGCAGACCGAGATCATCGCGTGTGATTTCTTGGGCTAGCTTCTCAATGCGGAACGTCGATCCTGTGGGCGTGAAGATTCCAAGCTGGGTAATCACGAGATCGACGACGCGCTGGCCTGTCAGCGGCAAGGCGCATCGTTTGAGCAATTTGCAATCTCCGCTTCTCGAAAAATGCGATTGCATGACGATGATTTGCCTCGCACCGTTGACCAGGTCCATTGCACCACCCATGCCCGTGACCTTTTTACCTGGCACCATCCAGTTCGCTAGGTTGCCTTCGACGTCGACTTCCATCCCACCTAATACGCAGAAGTCGATATGGCCGCCACGAATCATTCCGAAACTAGTTGCGCTATCGAAATAGCTGGCTCCGGCTTGAACCGAAATGGTTTCTTTTCCGGCGTTGATTAGCGTCGGCGACATGCTCGCACGGGTTGGCCGACCAGAAACGCCAAGGACACCGTTTTCGCTATGAATCACGACTTCTTTGGCGGGATCCATCCGCTCGGCTATTAGGGTCGGCATGCCGATTCCCAGATTCAGACTGGCACCGTGGGGGATCCGTGCGATGATCTCATCCGCCATCTGCTGGCGAGTCCATCCGGCTAAGTCTTCGGTCACTTCAGCGCCTTTCCGTCCATAAGCCAGCCTTTGCCGACACGTTTCGTTTTGATTCCCCAGGGTTCGCAAGATTATAGTCAATCTGCGTCCGTCGAGCGGGTCCCTGGTGACATGCGTTTCCAGTTTGCGTTCTTGATGACATCCACAATTCGAAAGGCTGGAAGACTGTTCCATTGTTTTTGCTTGGACAATGCACTGGAGTCATGAATGGATCTAGGCTTCGGATGTTATCGCGATTTTGGTTGTTGGGTTGCCGCGACTTGAACGTTTCTTCCAATCCGGCACAAGGCACAATCGATCAAATTTGGATCCAGCCGCCTCCGGTGTGACCAAAGGTGTCCAGCGATCCATTCTGATTGTCGATATTCGTGATAAAGCCTAACCAATTCCTACATTTTGGGGGTTATGGCTTCTAATGGAAATCGGCGAAAATGCTAGCATTGAAGCAATGCCAGCCAAAGGGCACACAAGCGATGAACCAAGCTGAAAGCAACCAACGCTCACGGACAACCGCAGGAGGTCTCCTTCCATCCCAACTGAGAACCAAGCAGAATGATGACGCTAAGAGTTCACGGTTAGACGCCTTACAGGCGGCTCTCAACCAATTCCAACAAGCTGGTCGAACAACCCACCCGTGCCATATATCTTCAGGCTTAAAGGAATTGGATCAAATGTTGCCAGACCACGGGTATGGTCGTGGAACTTTGGTTGAATTTGTTTCGAGCCAGGCAGGCGATTTGTCGCTTTGGCTATCGCTGCACCTTGTAGCCCAGGCAATGAAGCAACATGCTGGTTGCGTCGTGCTGGTCGACCCGGCGCGTGAGCTTTTTGCGCCTGCACTTGTGTCCATCGGTATTCCGGCCGAGCGAACGATTTTGGTGCATGCTCCAACCAAGGAAAAGAACGGCCGAGGTGAAGTAGCTTGGCATGAAGGCTATTGGGCCATCAATCAATCCCTTGGATGTAAGGGAATTACGGCTGTTTGGGGCGTCGTCCCAACGGTTGACAACCGCTGGCTCAGGCGATTTCAATTGTCGGCGGAATTGGGTGGTGCAATCGGTGTATTCATTCGTCCATCGACAGTGCTCAATTACCCCACGTGGTCCGACATTCAGTGGCAAGTTTTTTCTGACCCCAAACGGGATTCACATCAGGATGGTTGGCGATGTCGATTGCGACTAACGCGAGCTAGAACCGGGACTGGCCAAGAATTGGAACTCATGGTCCACTCGCAAAATGGCGAGTTGATGCCGGCCGTCTTGGCGGAGGGTTCACGGCCGGCATTGCAGCTCGAAGAGCCGCTTGTCTCTTCGCCCGGAACTGCTGCAGCGGCCCATCGCTCTGCCTCAAAGAGATGGTGGAATGTAGCATGAGTGGGTCAGCAGTCCACGGGCAGCACCGCATGGCTTGCATCTTTTTTCCTCTTTGGCCAATTCAAAGGTTGGTTGTCGCCGAGCCCCAGTTACGCCAACGCCGGCTTGTGCTGCATCACCAAGACTCGCGGCGAGGGCAGTTGGTTTACGCAGCCTCTCCCATGGCGCTGCAGTGCGGGATCTCGCCTGGCATGCCGCTTACCGAAGCTAGGTCGCTCGCGCGATCAGGCCGGCAACCCGACCTTACTTTTCGCCAGGCGGATCCCGATCTAGACCATCAGCAATTACGAGAACTGGCTGTAACGCTCCACCAGTTTAGTCCGCTCATCGGATTGGAGCAGACTGACATTCCGAGCGCGTTGCTGCTTAGCTTCAAAGGGCTAAGTCGCCTGTTCCATGGTGAGTCAGGTTGGATCGAAGCCGTGCAAAAATGGCTTAAAGCCCATGGCTACCACGCTCGCATTGCACTGGCCAACTCGATCGGCGCAGCCATCGCTTTAGCCCGATTTTCGGACATCACTAGCGCTCCGCAATTCGGCAACCAGGTGTTTGATAGCCTGCCTGTTTCAGCCCTTCGCATTGAACCGACAACATGCGATACGCTGCTGGCGTTGGGGATTAGCGCGATCGGTCAGCTTCGCTTGTTGCCAAGGGCGAGTTTGGCATCCCGATTTGGAAGCCAGCTCGCCAAGAGGTTGGATCAGCTTGACGGTACGGCGGCCGAAACCATTTGTTCGGTTAAGCCACCGGACAATTTTTCTGCCTCGATGCCCCTTGAGTACCCCGTCACCGATCGTCAGGTGTTGTGTGAACTCGTCCAATGCTTAGTAAGTCGAACGGCTTCGATGTTGGCGCTTCGAGGTCAAGGAGCTTTAAGGTGGGAAATCGTTCTGACTCGCTTGGAAGCACCGCACATTTCGATTGAAGTCTGCCTTTTTTCACCCAACATCGAGGAAGCTCATCTGCGACAACTGATTGAAATGCACTTGGATCAAGTGCGCATTGGCGATGCAGAAAAGTACCCGATTACTTCAATCTCAGTTAAAGCAGCCGAGTATGTTCGCGTGGCGGATCGACAACTTGAACTATTTGAATCCGAAGACGATACCGTTGAATCTGCGTGCGTTTCGATGCTGGTGAATCGTCTGGCCGTTCGTCTTGGAGCAGCCCAAGTCGTCCGCCCGAGAGTCTTGGCCGATCCTCAACCGGAGCGATCCGTAAAGTTTCTGCCGCTAACGGGCACACGAGTCCCCAAACGCTCCCAGCGTCGAACTTCACCTACCGCGATACCTCGCTCACTCGAGCGGCCGCTGCGGTTACTCAATCGCCACGTTGCGATTCACGTTGAGCTGGACGTAGCGGAAAAACCGTGCGCGGCCGGAATCTCGGGCGAGCGTCATTGCATCGCGCTAGCGGTAGGCCCCGAGCGGATCGAGTCGGGTTGGTGGCGGGCACCCATCGTTCGTCGCGATTATTGGCGAGTCGAAACGTCCGATGCGCGCCGCCTATGGATTTTCCGCGACCTGAAGAGCGGCAAATGGTTTTTGCATGGAGTGTTTTGAGTACTCATGTACGCCGAACTTCACTGCAAAACGAACTACTCGTTTCTGTCGGCCGCTTCTCATGCGGATGAGCTAGTCCAGCGCGCCATTGAGCTAGGCTACACGGCTCTGGCAATCACCGACGAGAACACGCTTGCCGGTGTCGTCAAAGGCTGGAAAGCTGCTCGGCATTCGTCTCTCAAGTTGATCGTCGGGGCTGAATTGCTGTTCAACGATGCTCCGCCCTTGGTGGTCTGGGCGACGGACCGGAAAGGCTACGGCAACCTGTGTAAGCTTCTGACAATTGGACGGCGGCGAGCGCCCAAAGGCCACTGCTGGCTTGAATTTTCTGACCTAGCCGAGTTGAACCAAGGACTACTGGCCGGCTTGCTGCCAGAACTCGATGGTCAGCGAGACCCGCTATCGCACATCAAGCCCCAGCATCCAAGTCACGTATGGTTTAGCCAAGGCCAGAGTTCGCCGAGACGTACCGATCCACTGGCTTGGAAAGAAGTCTTCGACCGTCGCCTCTGGTTGCTCGCGGAACTCTATCTTGGCTCGGACGACGCTAGGCAAATCGCAGAATTGAAGTCGCTATCGACGCACACCGGCATCCCGCTGGTGGCAGCCGGCGACGTGCTGTACCACTCGCCAGACCGAATGCCACTGCACAATGTGTTAACGGCCATTCGGCATCAAACCGCGGTGGCTGGTGCCGGCCAGTTGCTTCCGCCCAACGCCTGGCGACACTTGCACTCGGTCGACGACCTTTCCAAGCAATTCGCCTGCATACCAGAAGCTCTCGAGGCTACGCAGACCATTGCCGATCAATGCGTGTTCCGATTGGATGAACTTCGTTATGAATACCCTCGCGAATTAGCTCCCGACGGAATGACACCGTTCGAGTACTTGCAAAAGCTTACTTGGCAAGGAGCCAAAAATCGTTGGCCCAATGGCATCGGCGAAAAACTACAAAAGCAGATTGAGCACGAATTGGGTTTGGTGAAGGAACTAAACTTTGAAGCCTACTTCCTGACGGTTTGGGACATCGTGCGTTTTGCAAGAAGCCGCGACATTCTGTGTCAGGGTCGTGGCAGCGCTGCCAACTCGGCGGTCTGTTACGCCTTGGGCGTTACCAGCGTGGACCCAACGTCAACAGACCTTTTATTTGAACGATTCATAAGCAGAGAGCGCAACGAGGCTCCCGACATCGACATCGATTTTGAACACGAACGACGCGAAGAGGTTTTGCAGTATCTGTACGAAAAATACGGTCGGCATCGAGCTGGCTTGGCTGCAACTGTGATTACCTACCGAACTCGCGGAGCCATCCGCGACGTGGGCAAAGCTCTCGGCCTGTCCCTGGATCGCGTTGACGCCATCGCCAAACAATCGGATGCTCATCATCCAGCGGCCGAGCGCATGGCGAAAGTCGATCCGTTTGATGAAAAGGCTGTCCGAAAGGGTCGATTCAAGAGCCTCAAAGCCAGATGTCGCGCTGCCGGAATTGACCCCGATTCACGCATCGGACGGCAATTCTGCTTTCTGGTTGAAGAAATTCGTGGCTTCCCTCGACATCTGTCGCAGCATGTTGGCGGAATGATTCTTACCGACGGGAACCTTGATGAGCTCGTTCCGATCGAGAACGCCGCCATGGATGATCGGACCGTAATTCAGTGGGACAAAGATGACCTCGAAGAGTTGGGCTTGCTCAAGGTAGATTGCCTTTGCCTTGGCATGTTGACGGCGATTCGCAAATGCTTTGAACTGATCCAAAAGCATGATGACCGCGGTCTCACGCTGGCGAATATACCGCAAGGCGATGAAGCCACCTACGACATGATTTGCAAGGCGGACACCGTGGGTGTGTTTCAGATCGAGAGCCGCGGGCAAATGAGCATGTTGCCGCGTCTCAAGCCTCGCTGTTGGTACGATTTGGTGATCGAAGTCGCCATCGTTCGTCCCGGCCCCATTCAGGGCAATATGGTTCATCCCTATTTGCGGCGGCGCAATGGAGAGGAACCCATCACGTATCCCAACGACGAAATCCGAGCCGTTTTGGATCGCACGCTGGGTGTACCGCTTTTTCAAGAACAAGCCATGAAACTGGCCATTGTGGCGGCCGGATTTACGCCGGGCCAGGCCGATCAACTCCGGCGCGCCATGGGAACATGGCGTTCCACGGGGCTAATTGAAAAGTTTCGCACTCAGCTTATGGAAGGCATGCAGGCTAGAGGGCTAACCGGCGAATTTGCAGAAGCTGTTTTTCGCCAGATACGAGGCTTCGGCGAATATGGGTTCCCGGAATCCCACGCGGCGAGCTTTGCCTTGTTGGTCTACGTTTCGGCATGGCTGAAACGCCACTACCCGGCAGCGTTTACGGCTTCCATCCTGAACGCTCAGCCCATGGGCTTCTATGCGCCGGCGCAACTCGTGGGCGACGCGGTGCGACACGGAGTCACCGTTCTCGCTCCCGATGTGAATTTTAGCGATTGGGGTTCAACGCTTGAAGATCTTGGCGAAACAAAACCGAGCGCAGGTGATCGGCATGCGCTTCGGCTTGGATTGAGGCAGATATCGGGCTTGCCGGAATCGGCTGGCAAGGCCATCGAGCAAGAACGATTGAGTGGTGGCATGTTCCAAAGCGTCTCGGAGTTTTCACGGCGAACGGGCTTGCTGCGAGGCGTAGTCAAGCGACTCAGCGATGCCGATGCGTTTCGGTCCGTCCATGAGGAGCGACGAACGGCGCTTTGGCAAGCCTTGGGACAAGAAAAATCCTCCAAACAAAGACCGCTCTTAGCCGGCTTGGACGAGAGCGATGACGAGATTGCCCATTTGCTGCCCCGAGCGCGACCAGTCGAGTCGGTTGCGTCCGATTACCGCGCCATCGGACTATCGCTGCGTGGACATCCGATGGAGTTTTATCGAGAGTGGCTCAGAGAATTAAAGGCGATCACTGCCTGTGAAATGCAAACCGCTGCCGACGGCAGCCACGTTCAGATCGCGGGAATTGTCACATTGAGGCAACGGCCAAGTACTGCCAAGGGAATCACGTTTGTGACCCTTGAAGATGAAACCGGCATGGCCAATTTGGTTGTCAAGCCTCACGTCTGGGAGCGTTATCGCCAAACCTGCCACTTGGCTTCCGCTTGGCTGGCCGAAGGAAAGCTAGAAAACCGCAGCGGGGTGATCCACTTGGTGGCCATGCGGGTCGAAGACCTCTCTGAGCGGATCGAAGGTAGCCAGATAGTTCGGCCGCGCGATTTTCGTTAACCAAATCGGCAAAGCCATTAACCTTGGAATCGCCCTGTCATACTCATTGAACTGGGCTAAAATGGTGCGAGTCGGTCTCGGGTCCCTTGTGGTAGCCACGATGGTGCTGACAGGGCACCGGAGAGTCGGCCGATCGACCGGCTAGTCACACGATCATGGATTAAAAATGGCGATATTTCGACGGAAAATACTTCGATCTGTTTGGTTGCTGCTTCCACTATGGGTCGGTTCGCAGTGCCTCCAGGCGCAAGAAGCGCTGGACGCACAGAACATTTCGTTGCGAACACCGGCGGAGCGTGGATTCTGGTTTATTCGAAATCAGCCTCTGGGGTTATCAAAGCTTCCGGTCAGCGAGTTTGATGAGATCTGGAACGTCTGGCCTGATGACCTCAAAGCTCAGGCGGAAAAGGTTTCGCCGTCGGAGCGCCGTAAATTGGCATTTGCCCGATATGGTATGACCGCCGACCCGATCAATCCCGAAGGGGCTCCCGTGGGCGTTGTGGACGACGGCCAGGGGAGCTGGGTCATGAACTGCCTTTCTTGTCATCAAGGAACGGTTGCTGGAAAAGTTCATTGGGGTGCGCCCAATACGCATTTCGCCTTTCAAACTTTGGTGGATGACGTAGGTAAGGTACTCAAGATTCGCGGCCAAAAGATCGATCCGCTCAGAAACTTGTTTCCGCTCGGAGCGACCAACGGGACAACCAACGCACAAATCTTCAGCGTCTTCTTGTCGGCCTTTCGCGACCGCGAGTTGAACTCATTGCCCTTGCCACGCTTGCCTAAATTCAAACATCACGACCTCGACGCGCCTCCATTTTGGATTACCAAACGCAAAAAGAATCTGTACATCGATGGGTATGTCCCGAAGACGCATCGCGTGATCATGCAGTTCGCGCTGGTCCCCGCCAACACGGCGGACGAGATTAAGGCGCTCGAAGACAGTTTCCGCGATGTTCTCCAGTGGATCGAATCGACGGAAGCTCCAAAGTATCCCTGGTCGATCGCCCAACCGCTTGCGGCCAAAGGTGAATTGATTTTCAACGAGTCTTGCGCAAGTTGTCACGGAACCTACGGGCCAGATGGAACCTACCCCGAAGTTCGCGTGCCCATGGACGAAATTGGGACCGACCCGGTGCGACTTGAAGGCATGCCGGTTGAGCATCGCCGTTTCTTAAAGGAGAGCTGGTTCGGAAATTTCGGCGAAATAGATGTCGTCGAAAAACCGGAGGGTTATGTTGCACCGCCGCTGGACGGCATTTGGGCCAGTGCCCCCTATTTCCACAACGGTTCGGTCCCGACTTTGTGGCACGTGATGAACCCGACAAAACGGCCGGCAGTTTGGATGAGGGTTTCCGCTGATGGATACGATGTCGAGCGAATTGGGCTGGATGTCCAAGTCTTCGACCAGATGCCTTCTGGATTTGAACGGTCGGATCAAAAGCGACAATTTTTCGATACCAGCATGTCGGGCAAGAGCGCCGCCGGACATGACTTTCCGGATGAGCTGGACGAGGATGAAAAGCTAGCGGTACTTGAATATCTAAAATCCTTGTGACCGTTCATTGCTATCACGCCTGCGCGGTCCCTGAAAAAAAATCGACGTTTCGCCGGAGGCTAGCGTTCTGTACACTCCGGCGTAGGGTGGAATGCGCTCTGCTGTGTTCGACCGAACGCGCTGCAAGGCGTGTCGCGATGAAATACTGGAAACGAAAGAACTTCGTTTTTTCATAGAGGATTGGCTGGATGTATCGATGGCTTTTGTGTTGGCGCTATTTGCGAACTCGCTTCATCGCGCTGGCGTCGATCATCAGCGTAACGCTTGGCGTGGCTACTTTGATTATCGTCAACGCGGTCATGGAGGGCTTCGTATCCGAGATGCAAGAGCGGATGCACGGCATTCTGTCCGACGTGATTATCGAGAGCCATAGCGCCAACGGTCTGCCGAATCCTGAGACGATTCAGCGGCTCATTCAGCAAGTGGCTGGCGACAAAATCGAAGGTACAACGACCGTCGTTCACGTGCCTGCCATGGTGTGCATCGACCATCGCGGCGAAACGATCACTCGCCAAATCAACTTGATTGGTATCGACACGGCTACCTATGCTCGGGTCAGCGACTTCAGCAAGTACCTGCTGCATCCCCAAAACCAAAAACAGGTTTCATTCAATCTGCACGAATCAGGCTACGCGCCCGACCACGTGGATTTTCCTGAATCGGGCTGGCAATATCGTCGCCAGATGGCAGCCAGTCGAAAACGCATCGCTGCGATTCAAGCGGAAATTGAGCAGCAGCGGCGCGAGCGTGATGAATTGCTCCTCAAGCAGATGTCGCAAATGGAATCCAGCGACGCCGCCACGACCGAACCGGAGGCTGAGTCTGCGAGTGCTTCAACCGACATCGCGGCTGGACCCGCCTTCGATGCAGTCGACTCGCGACCTGAGGACGAAGGCAAGCTGTTTGATCCGGAATGCGAACAACACACCGGCATCGTGCTTGGCCTGAGTATCGGCGCAACGCGATACCGCGACCAATATGGACAGGTCAGCGACTACTACTACGTGCAACCGGGCGACGATGTGAAAGTCACATTTCCTTCGTCGGGCAGCAGCCCGCGAGCCATCGAACAACGTTTTACAGTCGTCGATTTCTATGAAAGCAAGATGAGCGAATACGATTCAACCTTCGCATTCGTCCCCATCGAGATGTTGCAAAAGTACCGCGGAATGTCTGCCGGTGCGGTCAGCAGTATCCAACTCAAGTTGAAACCCGGCACGGATCTGGACAGCGTCCGCGACTCGCTGCGAGCACAATTGCCGCTCGATATGATGGTCCAAGTGGATTCATGGCGAGACCTTCAAGGCCCGTTGCTTGCCGCCGTGCAGCTTGAAATCACGCTGCTCAACATTTTGCTATTTCTGATTATCACCGTAGCCGGATTCGGAATCTTGGCGATCTTTTTTATGATCGTAATTGAAAAGACCAAGGATATTGGAGTCTTGAAATCATTAGGTGCCGGCGGCATGGGCGTCGCTTCGATATTTTTGGGCTATGGCGTACTGCTTGGGCTCGTGGGTGCCGGAAGCGGTGCGATTGTTGGCCTGCTGTTCGTCGACAATATCGATGCCATTGCGGGGCTGATGGAAACGATTACCGGTCGAGAGGTTTTCGATCCGACGATCTACTACTTCGAGACCATTCCTTCGATTGTCCGGCCATTCACTGTTTTTTGGGTCATCGTGGGAGCGTTGACCATCGCAATCCTAGCTAGCGTCTTACCGGCGATTCGCGCCGCACGCATGCATCCTGTGGAGGCTCTACGCTATGAGTAGCACAGGCAGCAGCCATCCCAAGCAGCACACCATGAACCAATCGCCAACCCCGCAACTCAAAGTGATTTCCGACGAGACCGCCCTGCCGCTGCGTCCGCAGGCCGGATCGAACCAAATCAGCCAGTCGAATTTGACGCTCGTTCAACCAACGATGCTCGAAGCGCATTCGGTCAGCAAGACATACCGCAAAGGTCGCAACGAAGTCCCCGTGTTGATCGATTGCGACTTTCAAGCAACCAATGGAAAAATCACAGCGATCCTTGGGCAAAGCGGTTCTGGGAAGAGTACGTTGCTGCACTTGTTGGGTACGCTCGACGCACCGGATCAAGGCGAAATCTATTTCGACGGTACAAGAATCGACAACCTGCCGCGCCGAAAACGCGACTTGTTCCGCAATACGAAACTCGGCATGATTTTCCAGTTCTACCACCTACTGCCCGAAATCAGCGCGCTGCAAAATGTGCTCATGCCTCTGATGATTCAGCAGGGATTTTGGACATACCTGGCTCGCCGTCGGCAGATCATCGAACGGGCCAAAGACTTGATGGTGCGAGTAGGCTTGGGGCATCGAATGCATCATAAGCCTCGCGAACTTTCGGGTGGCGAGATGCAACGCGCGGCCATCGCACGTGCCCTTGTCGCTCAACCGGAATTGCTCTTAGCCGATGAGCCGACGGGTAACCTGGACCGCAAGACAGGCAGTCAAATTCTGGAGCTTCTCCATGAATTGAACCAGCAAGATGGCTTGACCATCGTCATGGTCACGCACGACGAGTCCGTCGCCAAGTCCTGCGATCAGATCATTCAATTGCGCGATGGCAGAATCGAAGGAACGTAGAACCCGATCTCGGAACAATGTCGAACCCATCGGGTAGACGCAAATCAACCGCACCTAGTCGTCTGCAGCACCGATCCAACCTGCGTTCGTGTCGAATCGTATGATGAGTATACCGGCACTACAATTTTGAAACCGGGTGGCACGTCCCTGAGTCTTCGAAGGGCGTGCTGATTCGAAACGGGACTTGCCTACATCAAGATTCTAAATTATTGGCGTCCGCGTTCTGGATCGAACCGCAAAAATTTTGGGTATCTGAAACCAAGAGTTTCGCCCCAGTGCATTAGTCGCCAAAGACCGCTATTGCATACACATGCACCCTTAACTTTCTAGGAACAACTTCCCCTCTCATCAATCTGCCATGTCCCCAACTTCACCTTTCCCCAACTTCACCTCCGTTATCGAAACCGCAGCGTAGCGACTTTATGCTTCTCCGGCAATTGCTTGGCAGGAAACCCCCGGCTAAAATATATTTGGAGGATAACATGTCACTTGAAACATTAGTCGACGGTCTTAGTCGCGATGAGCAGATTGTCGCCATGGAACTGCTTTGGAAACGGCTAACAACAGAAGATCCTTCGACTGCGCCCCCGGAATAGCATCGAAGCGTTGTTGCCGACCGTATGGCTGCAATCAAGCGCGGAGAAGAATCGCTCTCGGACTGGGCTGATGCGAAAAAACGCCTTGCGGAACGTCTCCGATGAGAATCAAGATTTCCGCTGGCGCTGAACGCGACATTGCGGATGGATGCGATTTCTACCACGACATCGATCCAAACTTGGCACCCTACTTTCATGACAGCATTTCTGTCGACATCGATTCCTTGATGCTCTATGCCGGAATTCACGCCAAGCTTGATGGATGGCACTATACTTTCGCGTCGCGTTTCCCTTTCGTGATTTGATATGGGATCAATGACGATCTTGTGATTGTATACGCGGTGCTCGACGGCAGACGTGAGCCCCATCGCAACGCACGGCGCTGCGTCAACGGCGACTCAACAACGAATGATTCGATATCAAAGGGTTTCAGACGAAGCCCTCGATCGTCCGTTTTGACTTGTGTTGAGTCAATCGCTCGGACTCGCTGAACCCTAACTTTATCGCATTCGAATCCCGACGGCACTCCAATTGGTCGAATCCAGCGTCAATTTCGAAACTGCGGACTCGGCCCGTTTCGGGATGCTCCAGCGTGTTTTCGAGGCACTCAAGAACTCGAAGGACAATGATGCAATTGACGCCGACGATGAATCCTGGCGATCGTACTTCGATGACAAAGCTCTTTCGCATTTTTGGAGTCCAATGTCCGAGGAGCTTTCCGATTGGACGAAACGCTGGCGATCTACCCCCCGTGGAGACGCGATTTACAGATCTGACACGTATAACACCCTGGGAC
>WPCK01043579.1_pt1 | contig 25258 bp, 16 predicted proteins | sample 5399851 | NCBI WGS metagenome assembly WPCK01 (sample SAMN12869471, study PRJNA574797) | sludge metagenome | isolation source: wastewater treatment of pH11 | place: China:Beijing | collected 2019-05-20 | reverse complement strand
AAGCGAGGCTCGCTACAAGGTGCTGCTGAAGCTGATGAAGAAAAAGGAAGTCGATACGATCATCAATGCCTGCGACGCAGGACGGGAAGGAGAGCTGATCTTTCGCTACTTGCTGCAATTGGCTGGCCTGGAGCGCAATGTCAAAATCCGCCGCATGTGGATGCAGTCGATGACGGACCAGTCGATTCGCGATGCCTGGTACCACTTGCGATCCGGTGAAGAAATGCAGCCGCTCGCCGACGCAGCGATGTGCCGCAGCGAAAGCGACTGGCTGGTCGGCCTGAACGGAACTCGTGCGCTGACAGCCTACAACTCGCGAAATGGCGGCTTCAATGTGACCACTGCCGGCCGCGTGCAAACTCCGACCCTGGTCATTCTGACCGAACGTGAAAAGGAAATACGGGCGTTTGTCCCCCGCACGTATTACGAAATTCACGGGGAATTCTCTGTTTCCGCCGGATTGTATCGCGGCAAATGGTTTCTTGAGGGACATGAAAAGGACGAGGAAGACGAACACAAGAAGCCCGACCGGATCTGGAGCCTGGCGGAAGCTGAAGAAATCCGCAGTCGATGCCTGGGTCAAACCGGCGTTGTCACAGAAACAAAAAAACCCACGCGACAGTCGCCGCCATCCCTGTTTGACCTGACCAGCCTTCAGCGGGATGCGGGCAATCGCTTTGGATATAGCGCCAGCCGGACCTTGCAGATCGCCCAGGCCCTTTATGATCGATACAAACTCGTAACCTACCCGCGTACCGATTCGCGTTATCTGCCGGACGACTATCTCGACACAGTGAAATCGGTCCTCGCCGGGTTTTCGAGGCACGAAACCGGACCGTCCTTCCCCGCGGAATACAACCGGTTCAGCAAATGGATTATCGAAAACGAACGGATCGTCCCCTCAAAACGGATCTTTGACACTCGCAAGGTCAGCGATCACTTCGCGATCATTCCCACAGAAACATTTCCCACGGCCAAACTGGATGAAGATGCGCGAAAAGTCTACGACCTGATTGTTCGCCGCTTCATGGCCATCTTTTATCCGGCTGCAGAATTTGAAGTCACCCGCCGCATCACGCGTATCAAGGATGACGCGTTTCGAACCGATGGAAGAATGCTGGTCTCGCCGGGCTATCTCGAAGTCTACGGTCGAGCTTCAAGTGAGTCCGGCGAACGCGACGATCTGGTACCGGTCAGGGATGGGGAGTCGGCCAGGGCCGATTCCGTCGAGCTCCGCGTCGAACAGACTCGCCCGCCCGCCCGATACAACGACAGCACCCTCCTTTCCGCCATGGAAACTGCCGGCAAGAGGATCGATGACGAAGATCTCCGGGAAGCGATGAGCGAGCGTGGGCTGGGAACACCGGCGACGCGGGCATCGATCATCGAAAACCTGATCCGCCAGAAGTATGTCTTTCGCGATGAACGCAACAAGCGCGATCTGGTCGTCTCCAACAAGGGAATCGCGCTGGTCGACCTGCTTCACGACATCGGGATCACAACAATTGCCTCTCCGGAACTGACTGGCGACTGGGAATATCAGCTCAAGGAAATGGAGCACGGCCGTCTGGAACGCGAGAAGTTCATGAACGGCATCCGCGACCTGACCATCGGAATCGTCAATCAGACAAAGAAATTCATGGAGGAAGTCGCCAACCGGCCGGCGCCAGACCTGATCGCTCCCTGCCCCGAATGCGGCAACCAGGTTCACCGGCAGACGGACGGGATGTTTGAATGCCGCAACGAGAATTGCTCGTTCCGACTTAAAAAACACATCGCCAGCCATGAGCTGACCGAGGACCAGGCGCGCGAACTCATGACAAACAGGCGCGTCGGACCCATCGATACTTTCAAAAACCGTTTCGGCCAGCCCTTCACCGCTTTTCTGGTCCTGAATAAGGAAAAGAAATCCTGGAAAGTCAATTTCGAGTTTGAGGCCCAGGAATCACGGGACGACAGCCCGGAAAATCTGACCGATGACCAGTTGCTATGTGAAGTCGCCGAAAGCGAATCGGGCGGGCGGCTTCTCAAGGTCTACCAGACCGAACGGGCCTTCGTGGCCCCGGAAATGGCCAGGGATGTCGATGAACGCGGGGTGCGGATCAGCAAGTCCATCCTTCAAAAAGAAATCCCGGCGGAGCAGGCAATCAAACTGTTCACCGCCGGCAAGACGGACCTGATGCAAGGATTCATTTCCAAGAAAGGTCGACGTTTCGCCGCCCACCTGACTCTGGACCGAAAAACCGGGAAGCTCGGTTTTGAGTTTGCCGCACCCAAAGGAGGCCGACGCGGCAAGAAAGCTTCTGGTGAAGACAGCCAGGAAAGCGAAGGAACTGCTGTTGAAAATGCCGGCAAGGATTCGGGAGCTGGAAACGAAGACCAATCGGAATCACCAGGCAAGGCAGCGGCCCGCAAACCGCGCCGGTCAACAAAACGATAGGCTTCCCACAGTTGCTGCGACCGATGGCCTCACCCTGAACCCGGTCCCTGATTCAGGCAATTTTGGACACCTCATTCAACGGCGGCATTCAACCGGGCTTGCCCTGCCTTTCATGGCAGACCCGGACAAGGCGGAATTCGTTGCCGCGACGTTCCAGCGTATCGATCCAGTTGGCGCCATTCCATCGATAACGAACCTGAATTCGATTGACGCCCCCGGAGATCAATGCGGAAAACGAAGCTTGCAGTTGCGAACGCGTTAACGATTTGCTGTCGCCCGTCGAACTCGCCGTCACCGACCGCGCCAATAGACTCACTTTTTCTCCGGATTCGAAGATGTCGTTCGCCAGATCGGCAACCTTTTCCGCATCCAGCATAGCCTCGCACATCGGCGGAAACGCCCCATCGTCCAATCCGGCGGGATTCGGTGGCAAAGGGATGCACTCAAAATTCGTATCGGGCAGACGACGAAGTTGATTTGCTGCGTTCTCCGGAGAATCGGGTGGACTCGCGGAATGTTTTTTCAGTCTAAACCAGTCGCGTCGGGAAGGGAGTTTTTCGTGCATGTTTTTCAATCGGGATTTTCCCGGAAGTTGGTACCGGTTTCCGGTTTGTCAATTCAGTTCAGGCGGTGCCAGAAAACCAGGTTCGGGGTCAAGCTGCACTTGTTCGAGGCTCGATGAAGCCGCATGACATTGTTGGCAATTGTGTCGCCACGGGTGGGTCGTGCGGATTCCCTGGACTCCGGTAATCCCGTGGCAGCTCAAACAATCGGTTCTCATCCACGTTGCATGCGGGATTTGCGGTGGTGCACCTTCATAGGCCCGGGGACCGCCGAACGGCGCTGGCAAGCCGACAAACGTCGTTTCAACGAAGTCCCTTGCCTGCAGATTCCGGGTGTGCTGTTCGACATGGCATTGAGTGCAATTGGAAAGGAACTCATGGGACATTTTTGATGCCCGCAGCGTTGGCGTTACGAATCCCTCGCCATGGCAAGCCAAACAGGACACTGCAGACATCTGATCGATCGGATGCGGGACAGTTGGCGGTGCGCCGTTGTAGGCCCGGTTCAGTGCCCGAATTTGCAGGGCGAACTTTTTTTCACCTTCCGTGACCGTGAACTCCCCGAGAGGGTCCACATGCGTCTTGAGCGCGGAAATCGACGAATTTTGCGCGGCGCCGCGGAGGCGAGTGACGTCCCCCATATCACTGTATGCCGTAGCGGGTATCACGTTCGTTCTGTGCGTCACCTGTTCCCTGGTTGTCGCAGTGCGTCCGATCGTCCCGGCAATCAGCTCGCTGGCGGCAGGTACCCGCCCGGGCATCGGCGCTTGCAGGCCGATGAAATAGCCGGCGACGGCAACGGAAACGACGACGAAACCCGCAAGCCACCCCCAGGCAGAATTTCCGTTTCCGTTTTCATTCATCGCTGCACCTTGCTGATCCGCACCGCTGCTTTCTTGTAATCGGGTTGTTTGGAAAACGGATCGTGCGCATCGAGCGTGAGTTCATTGGCGGGCAGTGTCTCGTCAAAAAACGGAACAAACACCGTTCCTTTTGGTGGCGCGCCGCGGCCTTCCACCCACACAGGCAATTCGACGGCGCCCCTCCGAGACTCGACTCGCACCCAGTCGCCATTGCGAACATTTGCAGCGACTGCGTCGGACTGGTTCAATTCAATATAGGCCGAGGGCATTGCCCGGCTGAGTTCGCGCACACGGCGGGTCATGGTTCCTGTGTGCCAATGCTCAAGGACACGCCCTGTACAAAGCATCAGGGGGTATTCGGCATCGGGCAATTCGGGCGCTGGCTCCCAGGGATGGAACCAGATCTGGGCCCGATCATCTTTGGTGCTGGAATGATAAAACTGAATCCCCTTTCCGGTCGCCACATACGGGTCAAATCCCTCGGCAAAGCGCAAACGGGTCTCCTGCCATTCACCGTCCTTTTCCACCACCGGCCAGCGCAAGCCCCTCGCCTGCACATATTCGCTGTAAGGAGCGAGGTCCTTGTGTTTCAGACGGGTGAAAGGGCGATACTCTTCGAAGATCTGTTCATCGACATTGATGTCGTAGTAGTGTTCCCATTCCCAGACAGGAACCGGTTGACCGTCGGCATTCTTCATCTCGAAAATGAACCCGCCATCCCGGGACTTCATGCCTTCGAATCCCTTTTCAAATAGCCGGTGCGCGACGGCGATTATTTGCCAGCAATCGTCTCGAGCCTCACCTGGAGGATCGACCATTTTGAACCACTGTTGCGTGCGGCGTTCGGAATTGCCGTAGACTCCGTTTTTTTCGACCCACAAGGCGGAAGGGAGAATCAGATCGGCAAGTTGAGTTGTCGCTGTCGGGTAGACGTCGCTGACAATCAGAAACTTGTCCTTCAGGCCTTTTTTGGGCGAAAAAAGCCTGTTCACGTTGGGCAGCGACTGGCCTGGATTGGTCACCTGCACCCAGATAGTTCCAATTTCGCCACCTTCTTCTGTGGGCGTGCAAAAGCTCTCCCACATTTTCAGCGTGTGAAAACCTGGCGTCGGGTTGATTCGTCCGGCCGGAACATTCCACAGTTCTTCCGCCTGGGCCCGGTGTTCGGCGTTCTCGACCACCCGGCCGCCAGGCAGTGCATGGGCCAAAGTGCCGACTTCGCGAACCGTGCCGCACGCCGATGGCTGGCCGGTCAGGCTTGTCGGCGCATCTCCGGGTCGTCCAAAATGCCCGCTCAGCAGATGAAGGCCGTGGACAAGTGTGTTGATCGCAGTTCCGCGTGTGTGCTGGTTCATTCCCATGCACCAGAGCGAAGTTATGCGAAGGTCCGGGTTCCCAAACAAATCGGCCAACAGGCGAATCTTGTCGGCCGGAACTCCAGACATTTGCTCGACCGCTTCCGGCGTGTAAGGCTCCAAAAATGCCTTGTACTCCTCGAACGATACTGGTTTGCCATGCAGGTTCGGATTGTCCGGATCGGGCGCCTTGAAATTGCAATACGACTCCACAAATCGCTGGTTGTATGTACCGTTCCTGATCAGCAGATGAGCGATCCCGTTGGCAATGGCCAGGTCGCCGTGCCCTTTCATCTCCAGATAATGCTGGCAATGTTCGGTCGTCCGCGTGCGGCGGGTACCGATGTCAATCAGCGTGATCTTTTCCCCCTTGCTGCGGCGATCGACGACCCGCGAGAAGAGGACCGGGTGCATTTCGGCAGGATTGTTGCCCCACATGATCAATACATCGCATTGGTCGAGATCGTCATAACAGCCAGCGGGCTCGTCGACACCATAGGTGGCGAGAAAGCCGGTCACTGCGGATGCCATGCAAAGCCGCGCGTTGGGATCGATGTGGTTGTTGCCAAGTCCCCCTTTCATGAACTTCTGGGCGGTGAAGCCTTCCGGGATGGTCCATTGTCCGGAACCATAAATCGCAAAGCGTTGCGGGGCGGCAAGGATCCGTTCGGCAATGATATCGATCGCCTGCTCCCACGAAATCTCGTCAAAGCCATCGCCATTGCGCAACAGCGGCCTGGTCAGGCGATCCTTGCCATAAAGTATCCCGCCGACATGATATCCCTTGACGCATAGCAAGCCCTTGTTGACCTCGGCGTTCTTGTCACCTGCGATGGCGACAACCTTTCCATCCTGGACACCGACCTGAACGTGGCAGCCCGTCCCGCAGAAACGGCAGGGAGCCTTGTTCCATTGGACTTCCGAATAACCGCCGTCGGTAAACGGAAACGAGAGGATCGGCATCTCCGGCAAAGCACTGCCGGAAGCCGCCGCTGTTGCCAGCGCCATGGCGGATGCCTTGATGAACTGGCGGCGTTCCAGTTCAGCAGGTTGCCAGGGGAAATTGCGGTTCATTCGTTCGCTCCGTTTTCAACGACGGGTTTTTCCAGTTCTATCGGGGCGGACTGCAGGTCCACCATGTCGTCAAAGAATACCGAGACAACATCCAGCGAATCCACCTCGGGCCAACTGCGGATCGCATTGCTCATTGATTCCAGCTCATTCGCATCAAACGCCTCAATCACAAGCGGAAAACGACTCAAGCCTGCCGGTTCGCCGACTTCGCAATCGGGAAAGGCACCTGCCAGTCTGGTCCTGAAATCCACCAATGACATCCCGGGCCGAAGTCGAATCAGGGCGCTTGATATCATTCCTGGCTCCAGCTTGTTTTTGCCAGCATTTCGGGCCCAGTTTGTTTGAAGATACGAAAGCTGAATCAGCCGGACACGAGTTTACAGCGCAAACCAGGAGCCGCGGACGATAATATCGTAGAAAAAAACGCCGACATCTACAATTGAGCATGCAGAATGTCTTCCTCGACAAGAAACAGAATCGTTTTCCACGGGTCAGTTCTGGTGGGTCGGCCGCCGGCAATGGCGATAGTCGGACTCAGTCTGGGGGCGGCGTTGTTGTTTCTTCAAGCAGGTTCCGAATTCCTGATGGCGCGCCAGGTACAATATGCCGAAGCGCCGTTGCAGCCGGGACCCGTTTACGTGCTGGGCGATAACGCCCGATCGGAAGTCCTGATTGAAAATCAGGGCACACCGGTGCCGGACGGGGCAAATGCAGAATCCGGGAAGGACGATGCCGCAAAAAGTGCTGAAGAAAAGAAAAAGAAGCAGGAAGAACTGAAAAAGAAAATCGCCGGTGCCCACAAACCATTGTATTTTGACAATGACTTTTCCTATGTGTGCGATCCCGATTACACGGGCTGGCAACTCGGCGACAATCTGAAACGGCGCTGCCTGCCTTTTGGCGGCTGGTATGATATCGGCGGCGAGTACCGGCTTCGTTACCATGGAGAACGGAATCATCGCGGACTGGGATTGACCGGCGTCGACGACGACTTTCTTTTGCATCGGACCCGCGTCTACGGCGATCTGCATTTCAGCCAGAATATCCGGCTTTTTGCGGAATTCATCGATGCCGAGAGCAACTACGAGAATTTCGCTCCGCGTCCGATTGAAGTCAATCGAGCGGATATGCTGAACCTGTTCGTCGACGCGAGACTGCTGGCCAACGGTGATGAATCGCTGACGGCGCGCGTTGGCCGGCAGGAATTGCTGTTCGGTTCCCAACGGGTGATTTCTCCGCTCGATTGGGCAAACACCCGGCGAACTTTCGAGGGTGTCCGCGTGACGAAAAAGTCGTCCGACCTGGCGATCGACGGATTCTGGACCCATCCAGTACTCGTCGATACGCGATCTTTTGATTCGTCCGACCGCGAATCGGAGTTCATGGGTGTCTATGCCAGCTACACGGGTCGCAAGAATGTGACAACGGATCTTTACGCACTGCGATATATCAACAATCGAGGCGCCAACAATTTTGAGGCCAATACTGTTGGCGTGCGGAATCAGGGGGAAGACGGAGCACTACTCTGGGATTTCGAAAGCGGTCTTCAGTTCGGCGAGAACAACGATGGCTCGGATCGTGCTGCCGGCTTCGCCACGTTTGGGGTCGGCCAGAAGCTGCTCTGTCGTTGCTGGGATCCGGCACTCTGGTTTTACTACGATTGGGCTTCGGGTGACGGCGACCTCGGTCTGGGGAATGGTTACGACCATCTTTTTCCGCTGGCCCACAAATACAACGGATTCATGGACCTGTTTGGCCGCCGGAACCTCGAGGATATCAATTTCCTTTTGACAATGTCGCCAACGAAAAAACTGAAACTGCTCGCGTGGTACCACTACCTCTTCCTGGAAACCAGATCCGACACCCCCTATTCGGTGGTGATGACACCCTTCAATCCGGGGAATGCACCGGGCAGCGCCGAACTCGGCCACGAAATCGACTTGCTGGCAACGTTGAATCTGACGGCCCGCCAGGAACTCCAGCTGGGGTATTCCCACTTTCTTGCCGGGGACTATTACCGTACAACTCCTGGCGTTCCCTACGATGGTGACGCGAGCTTTTTCTACTCGCAATGGTCGTTGCGTTATTAGGCAAGGCTTGCCGGGCGGACGGATGCACGAAATGCCCGTCCAGGAACTGAGGTTATGCTTGTACGACCTCGCTTTCCAGTGACACAAAAGGTAGATAGTCTCGTCTACATTCATCTGGTATGCTTTCCCTGACCTCCGAACGTGCGCTTCGGACGACCGTTTATCTTGCCGGTCAACGCGGCCGTTGGGCTTGCCCTGGCACGAGCAATTGTGCCCATTGCATCGTTTGCTCTACGACGGGGCTCGAGGCGGCCGGCAAGCCTTGAAACGCGTTAAGTTGCGCGATCTGGTTGTCAGCCCCAAAAATGGTTTTTCATGCGTATTTCCCGGCGGCAAGGGAGCTTGCAAGCAATGACCGCGAAACAGCCGAATCGAAATTGCATTCGCGTGAAGGGCCATGCGTCCAGCCACCATGGAGCAGCGACATTCAGCTTGCTGTTGTTGTTTCCGGTAGTCGTCGTCGGAAGTGTGTTGATCATCAACATGAAGCTGCGACGCAATTCCATGGCCAACAAATTGCCGGGCTCGGCGATGCAGTCACCAAAGGAAGGCGGCAATGAATCGGCGAGGGAACTTTATCCGGTCACAATCAATCCCGGTCCACCCGTTCCGACAATCGAATGCGGCGTTGTCAATGCTGACGGCACGCCTGTGACCGTCAGTTGTGCCGTGTGCCATACCACCCGGAATCCCGACCATGGCAACCGTACCAGCGGCGATTTGACCGATTTTCACCAGTCTGTTCTGGTCGCCCACGGAAACATCACCTGTCTTTCCTGCCACAACGAATCGGATTACGAAACGCTTGGACTGGCCGACGGCCATGCGGTCGAGTATCGGGACGTCATGCAATTGTGTGCGCAGTGTCATGGCCAGCAGATGACGGACTATTTGCACGGGGCACATGGTGGCATGACGGGATACTGGGATCTGTCGAAAGGGCCGCGGACAAGAAACAACTGCGTGGATTGCCATCATCCCCATCAACCCTCTTTTCCATCAATGCAGCCGACATTCAAGCCGTTCGACAGAACTCCGGTTGGCCATGAGGAAGGGGCCCGACATGACTGAGCCGGCAAAACGGAGCCCTGAGTTGCCGATTCTGGGTCAGGCATCAACTCGCCGGACTGCCCTCAAGGTTGCCGGCGCGACGCTGGGCCTTGCCGCTTTCGCGCGGGCTGCATCCCCGTTGTGGTCGATACCCGAAAATGTGTCGGTGGACGAGTTCCTTCAACGACACTACAAGGAACTTTCCGAAGACGACAAGCAACGTATCTTTGAAAGACTTGAATCAGAAACTGCCGCGGCGACCGGGACGCAGGTTTCCATTCGCGATCCGCGCCCGATCCCTGGAGTCCGCTTCGGCTATGCCATCAATCTGGGCAAGTGCAACGGGAATGGCAAATGCATGGAGGCCTGCAACCGCGAGAACAACCACCATCGCGGGATCAATCAGTCCTATATTCGCGTCCTCGAGATGACCAAAGGGTCAATGGACATGGAAAAGGGCTCGACGACCTACAACCATACTGTGCCCCAGGAAGACAAATACTATCTCCCCGTTCAATGCCAGCAGTGCGACAACCCGCCCTGCGTAACCGTCTGCCCGGTCGAGGCAACATGGAAGGAAGAAGACGGGATTGTTGTGGTCGACTACAACTGGTGCATCGGCTGCCGATATTGTGAAGCCGCATGCCCATATCATGCCCGTCGATTCAACTGGGAAACTCCGCAAATCCCCGAAGGCGAAATCAACCCGGATCAGGGATATCTTTCCAACCGCATCCGGCCCCAGGGAACGATGGAGAAATGCCATTTCTGCCTGCATCGGACACGAGAGGGGCGTCTGCCGGCCTGCCTTGAAGCCTGCCCGACCGGCGCGCGTGTTTTTGGCGACCTGAACGATCAAGAATCGGACATCAACTGGATCTTGAAGAACAAGAGAGTTTTTGTCCTCAAAGAGGACCTTGGCACAAAGCCGGTATTCTTTTATTTCTTTGACTGAAGACGAGGAAGATCTACGACATGCCGGCTTCTCCGGACCAAGGGACCCTGGCCGATATTCGCAATTACCCCCGATTTCTGTGGTGGGGGGCAGGAGTGGCCACAAACGGAAACCTGTTGTTTTATCTCTGGATGATTGCACTGACGGCAATTGCCCTCGTTGGCGTCAATGCATGGGCAACACAGGTCCGGGACGGAATGATCGTGACCCACATGACCGACCACGTCAGCTGGGGTCTCTACATCGCCAATTTCACGTTCATGGTAGGAGTGGCCGCCGGGGGAGTGATGATGGTCATCCCGGCCTATTTGTACGGCGATCGCAAGATGCACGATGTTGTGATCACCGGCGAAATACTGGCGATCTCCGCCATCATGATGTGCCTGATGTTTGTAACGGTGGACCTGGGGCGGCCGGAAAGGTTCTGGCATTTGATCCCGGGAATAGGGAGATTCAATTGGCCCATATCGATGCTGACGTGGGATGTCATCGTTTTGAACGGGTACCTTTTGCTCAATTTGCACGTATGCGGGTACTTGTTGTACATGCGCTACCTGGGCCGCCGTCCCAACCAGGCCTGGTATGTGCCGTTTGTGATGGTTTCCATTTTCTGGGCAATTTCTATCCATACCGTTACCGCGTTTCTGTATTGCGGCCTCGGGGGACGCCCGTTCTGGAATACCGCACTGCTGGCTCCGAGATTTCTCGCCAGTGCGTTCGTGGCCGGTCCTGCGCTGATCATTATTATTTTTGAAGTCGTACGGCGAACCGTTGCGATCAAACTGGACGACGGCCCTTCCAGGGTTCTGCTGAACATCATCCGGGTAACCGTGCTCGTGAACCTGTTGATGGTCGTCTCGGAGGTCTTTACCGAGTTTTATTCCGGCGGCAGCCATACCGCTTCGGCCCGATACCTGTTTTTCGGTCTTCACGGACACAACGAACTCGTCCCCTGGATCTGGACGGCCGTCGTAATGAATGTCATCGCGGCCATCCTCTTTCTTTCACCGCGGGTTATGCATTCGCACACCGTCCGTACCCTGGCATGTCTGCTCGCGTTTACCGGAGCATGGATTGAAAAGGGGATGGGGCTGGTGGTTCCGGGTTTTATTCCAAGCACGCTGCACGAGGTCGTGGAATATTCGCCAAGCCTTTTGGAATGGAAAGTCAGCGCCGGAATCTGGGCTTTCGGGCTGATGGTATTGACTGTCCTGTTGAAGCTGGCGATCGAGGTCTTTCGCCGGCCATTGGATGAGAGCCACGCCTGATAACAAAATCAGGAAAATCTGGCCTGGGCACCGGCAGCGACAACCGGAAACAGGTGGCAGATACTGGCGGGGCATTCCGGATCACTTGCGACGTTCAACATCGAGGATTGCCGTTGCCGCCAGCGGCCTGTCAAGTCGTTCCGTGAGTGACTGCCGAATGGCCTCTTCCGTGCGTTGCACTCTCCCGGAAAAAACTTCTTCACCGTTCCAACGCACGGTCACTTGCTGATCAAGGTCCAGAAGCCGGTCGTTCAGGTAAAGCCGGATTGCGTCCAGTTCGGAATCGAGAGTGATTGTCTGGCCTTTGACTTCGCCCGTCACCACGGCGCCCCCGCGAGCGGTTTCCGGCGGAACTCCAAGCCAATAGAGTCGTTCGTGGGTGACGTCATCCTGGACCCAGACCACTCGATCCGGCCAGCAATTGCGCCGATGCTGGCTCATCCAGGGAAGGGCCTCACGATCCTTGCGGTCCATCCAGTGCCCGTCCTCTTCGTAAATCTGCACCCAATGGATGTAACCGCCAGGATCGGCGTCCTTCAGGACAGATAATTTTTCTTTCCATTCGACGGCGATGCGGTTGCGCCCGAAAGCTTCATCTTTTCCCCCCATAAAGAGGGCAAATGGCAGGTTCCTCAATCCGTCAGGTCGTGTTTCGTTGGGATGGCCCGCCATCATTGCTGTGGCGGCCCAGCGATCCGACATGCGAGGCGACAACTGGAATACTCCGTCGCCACCCGCGCTGTATCCCATCAGATAAACGCGATCGGGATTGACGTTGCGACAAAGGACGTGTGCAAGGACAAGTCGATCGAACAACGCGTCGATGTGGGCTTCATGCCACAGGTTCCAGGTGTCGGTCGGTGCCCGGGGAGCGACATAAATTCCTTCTTCGGGCTCATAAAGTCTCTTCTGGTTGACCCATTGCCGGTCATTCACACGGGGTGGAGCATTTCCGCCGCCGTGCATCGAAATATAAAGCGAATGGCCGCCGGCAGGAGGATCGCCAAATGACGTGGAAGCGATTTTCATGCTCTTCCCCGCGGCGGTGATCTCTCCGGCCTCAAGTTCGGCCGCCAGTTCTTTTTTCTGGACTTCGGCCAATTCGTTCCACACCCGTTCGATCAGTTCCTCTCCCCTTTCCCGGCTTAATCCGCTTTCCTGGCCGGACGCGAATGCGGGAGAAATCAGAAACGGGAACAACAAAGAGGCTGCACGCAAAAAACTCGCTATGCGGATCATTGGCAACACTCGCCCTGTGAATAGACCGGGCACCGGAAATGAAACGACGTTGCCCTTGCCCTGTTTACCGCATTCTATCTTCAGCACCAATCAGTTCACCAGACGGCCTGTACTTTAACAACCAGTACGTCGCTGGAATGACAAACAGCGTGAATACCGTCGAGGCGATAAGGCCGAAGATAAGCGACCAGCCAAGCCCGGAAAAAATCGGGTCGAGCGTGATCGGGATGGCTGACAGGAGAGCGGCACTGGCTGTGAGCAGAATCGGACGCAACCGGATCACGCGACTTTCCAGAATGGCGTCGAACAGGGGGCGCCCGGCGCGAACTGCCTGCTCCATGAAGTCGACGAGAATAATGGAGTCTCGCGTCACAATTCCGGCAAGGGCAATCATGCCAATCATCGCTGTCGCCGTGAACAAGACCGGATCGGCGTAGTTTCCAGATGGCGCGCCTGCAAACTGGTTCAGTAGCCAGAATCCCGGCATGACTCCAGGCATGGTGAGCGGAATGGCGAGCATCACAATCACAGGAATCAGAAATGACCCTGTCTGCGCAACCAGAATCACATAAATCATCAGCATGGCCGCACCGAACGCCAGTCCCAGATCGCGAAACACATCGAGCGTGATTTTCCACTCCCCTTCACCGGCAAAACTGACATCCATTCCGTCTGGAAGATTCCATTGGATACCACTCCCCAGGGATAAATAGGTCCTGGATTCGACCGGAACTGGTACGCCGGCCATCAGGCCAGGCTCCCGGTCGAGCGCCCTGTCGGCCTGAATATCGACGATACATTCCGCGGGTGTACGACCAGCGCACTCCGCCGTGACGTAGACAATGCGCTGCAGGTTCTTGTGGTATATCGTTTGCCCGACCCTGGCGGTTTTCCACGCACCGAGTTCACCAAGCAATATCGCTTTTCCGTTTCGGCCGGCGAGAGGGAGCTGGGCGAGTTCGTATTGGCTTGATCGGATGGGCCTGGGGAGCTGAAAGGTTATCCGCAACGGATTTCGTTCGGTCTTTGTGCGAAAAGTTTGCCCGCGGTGGCCGCCAACAGCAAGATTGAGGGTCGAGGCAATATCCTCGACTGAAACGCCGGCAATGGAGGCCTTTTCCTGGTCGGCGACGAAGGTCCATTTTTCCATCGGCCTTTCGCGAATCGAATCCACTTCCACAACACCGGGTTCGGCTTTCAGACGATTCGCAATGACATCCCCGCCGGCCAGCAGGTCGTCATACGTCAGGTCGGCCCGACCGGTGACCTCGGCGACCAGCGATGCGAGAACAGGGGGACCGGGAGGCAACTCAACCAGCCGCAAAACCCCGCCCCGTTTTTCTGCGATAGCGTTCAACTCATCCCGAATCCGCAAGCCGATAGCGTGGCTCTGCGATTTGCGATGTTTTTTACCGACCAGGTTTACCCTCATTTCGGCGAAATGCGACCCTCGTCGCAAATAGTAGTGGCGAACCAGTCCATTGAAATCGATCGGGCCAGGAACTCCGACATAGCTGATGTAGTCAGTCACCTCGGGCACCGAGCCTATGAACTTCTCAAGCTCGCGAACCGTCGCATCCGTTCTTTCCAGAGTCGTTCCCTCTTCCATGTCCAGAACGAGCAAAAGCTCGTTCTTGTTGTCAAAAGGAAGCATCTTGAGGGGAACCATTCGCAACGCTCCCATACCGGCGGCAGCAACCGTAAAAATTGCCATCGCCACAAGAAACAGGACCGTGCGCAATCTGGTCTTGAGCAGCGGAATCATCATCGGCCGAAAGATACGATAGAGAAGCGTCTTTTTGACCTGCTCGACATCGTAGATCGCCTGGGAAGAAACAGCCGGATTGCCCTCTTCACTGTCCGCCGGTTCGAGTCCTGACTCTTCATTCGGGAATTTTCTCTTCAGGACCTGATAGGTCAGCCACGGTGTGATCGTAAATGCCACCAGCATCGACATGAGCATTGCCACCGGCACGTTCAGGGCCATCGGAGACATATAGGGACCCATCATCCCGGTGATAAAGAACATCGGCAGAAAGCTGACGATGACGGCCAATGTCGCGCTGATCAGCGGAGGGCGAATCTCGGCTACCGCATCCAGGACGATCCGACGGGTCGCTTTTTTGCGCTCGTGGAAGTGGCGGGCGATATTCTCGACATCGACGATTGGATCGTCGACGAGCAATCCCAATGAAAGTATCAGGGCAAACAACGTGACGCGATTGATCGTGAACCCGAACAAAAGGTTAACGGCGAGCGTAAGGCCGAAGACAACTGGTACGGCCACGGCGACAATCATGGCTTCCCGGAATCCCAGTCCAACAGTCAGCAACAAAACGACGATCACAATGGCAACTCCCAGTGCCTCCACCAGCTCATTCACCTTGTGATTGGCGGTTTGTCCGCTGTTTCGTGTGACAATCAACTGCACGTCGCCGGGCAATATCGTCGCGCGGAGTTCATGGGCCCGCTCGATCACACCATCAGCGACGGCAACTGCATTGGCCCCTTTCTTTTTGGAAATGGCCAAAGTGACCGATGTCTCGCTTGCCTGAAACGTGTCATCCTTTCCTTCATCGCGTCCATTGAAATGTTCGCCGCCAATAATCGAAGCGGGTTCCCCGGGATGAATTTCAAAATTCCTCGCCGGTCCCCATCCATGTCGGACCAGATTTGTGATCTCGCCAGGACCATCCGTCACCTCTGCGACATCTTTCAGGAAGACCGGTCGCCCGTCAAAAACGCCGACGACGACTTCACCAAGTTCGCCCGGCTCAACCAATGGCGTCGCGATATCAATCCGGAATGCTTCATCATTCCAGGCAATTTCACCGGCCGGCAAGGCCACATTCGCGCCGTTGACGGAACGAGCAACCTGCAATGGCGCCATACCGTGCGATTGCAGGCGTTCGGGCAACAGATAGACTGAAAGAACCCGCGACTGGCCGCCAATGACGAAGGCGCGATTGACATCCGGAACGTTGGCCAGCCGCTCGACAAATTCTTCGCCGATCCGCCGAAGCGAGTATCCGTCCTGCCCTGCCCCGATCAGCGAGAGAGTCACAATCGGCACGTCATCGATTTCGACCGGCTTCATCACCCAGCTGGCTACACCAGGGGCGATCGTATCAATGTTCTCGTTGACCTTGGCGAAAAGCTTGATGAGGCTTCGTTCCCGATCTTCACCCACATGAAACCGCACGGTAACGATTGCGGAATCGTCACGTGACATGCTGTAGACATACTCCACGCCATCGATCTGGAAAAGCATTCGTTCCAACGGCGTGGAAACAAGCTGTTCCACTTCTTCCGCAGAATGGCCGGGAAACTCCACGTAAATGTCGGCCAGGGGAACGACAATTTGCGGATCTTCTTCGCGCGGCGTAATCTTCAGTGCCGCCGCGCCGATAACCAGCGAGAACAGGATCAGAATGACAGAAAGTCTTGATCGCAGAAAAACCCGCACGATCCCGGAAAGGAAATCGTTGTGGCCATCGGAAAGTCCGGGTTGAATGGTCATTGTTGTTCTTCTTTCACCGGACAATGATTTGTTCGCCCGCTTTCAGTCCGGCGAGGATCTGAATGTCCTCCCCCAGATCCTGTCCCAACTGGACACTTCGGCGCCTGACCTGACCGTCTTCGACAACATCGAGCATCGCCAGTTGTCCGACGCGGATCAGGGCACGCCGGGGAACGACGATGATCTCTTCATCCGCCACGGGAATCAGCAAACGCCCGAACATGCCGCTATAAATTCCCTGCGGGCAGGGACCAGTGACCTTGACCTGGAAGCTCCGGCTGCCGGCTTCCGTTCGCGGAACGATTTCCGAGACCGTTCCGCTGCAATCCAGATTGAGCGACTCCAGCCTGGCCTGCACAACCTGGCCGACCTGCAATTGCATGGCAAGCGATTCGCGAACATTCGCGACCAGCTGCATCCTTGACGGGTCGTAAAGATTCAACAAAACCTGACCCGGAATTACGGTATCGCCGACGTTCACTTTTTTGTCGACCACGATGCCGTCAAAGGGTGATTTGATCGTTGCATAATCCAGTAATACCTTTGCTTCTTCAATTGCGAAAGCCGCCTGCCGCTCGCTTGCCTCGGATGCCTGTCGCGCGTTTTTCGCCGCATCGAATTCCGCCTTTGATACGGCATTGGTGCGGAGGAGTTTTTCTGCCCGTTCGAAATCTGACAGGGCCTTGTCCGAATTTGCGCGGGCGACCTCGAGGGCCGCTTCGGCCTGTCGCAGGCGCGACTGCAGGGCCTCATCGTCCAGGCGAACAAGCACTTCTTCCTTGCGAACCGACTGGCCTGCCGCAACATTGACTTCGATAACCCGCGCAAGAATCTTTGCGGCAATCGCCGATTCATGAATCGGCTCGATCGAACCCACTGCAGATTCAAATCTTGGCCGAAGGGTCTTTGCGACGGTCACGACCAGATCAGACTGGCCGCGAAGGCGATTGACCGGCCTTTCGGTCACCTCAACCTTCGGTGAGAAGGCCCCCGCGAGCCACATGAGCAGGGCGGCAACACCGCCAAAGCCAACAAGAGCAACCAGCCAGATTCCCGAGGCATGCAAGATCTTGTTCAAATGGAGCTTTTTTTCTTTCTTTTTCTCTTTCTTTTTCGACGTCGACGATTCTGGCGGATTCGCATGAATATCATCGCCGGTCATGGGCCATACCTCCTCGCATGCATATTTCAATTAACGGGATTTGGCAAAAGGCCGCTTCCTTCGCGGGCGGGAATTTGCATTCGTCGCATTTCTCACTGACCGCACCATCTTCCGGAATCCAGTTTATGTTTCAGGAGTTGTCGACCAAAATGCAATCGGTGTGTCAAATTGTCCCGCGGCAAATGGCGAGAGCTGCGAACATCATGCCCCCTGTTCCATCCCAAGTGCACACCAGGACTACTCGGAATTGTAGCGGCAGGAATATGACGGGTCCGGCGTAAGGGGAAACCGCGAACACTTCGGCCCGGTCTGTTCCGAACCCTGGAATACCTGATCGATCCCGGTGTAGCGGCCCGGCCCGCCGAGCGTTTTTTGAGTGTTCTGCCGTAAAAACCGCGGGCCCAGAAGGGTTTGTGCCCTTGACCATGGTTTCCGCGGTCAATACGCTAGGCCCGGTTCAATCAAAATCGTCCTGCGTCGATTCGCAGATCAATCAACTGGCCCTTGGTGTAATGGTAGCACGATTGACTCTGGATCAATTAGTCTAGGTTCGAATCCTAGAGGGCCAATGGAGCAAAGGGGTCAGAGCGATTTCTCTCCGAGGGGCTGGAACGGTACCAGGTTTCCCTGTTTGCATTCCAGCTGATGCCCAGTCATTGGCATTTGGTGCTGAGGCCCAACCGGGATGGCGAGATGGGCGATTTCCTGCGCTGGGTCACGGCAACTCACACGATGCGGTATCACGCCCATTATCACACTTCCGGGCAGGGACATGTCTATCAGGGTCGCTTCAAGAGCTTTCCGATTCAGGGTGACGGGCACTTCCTGACGGTTTGTCGCTATGTTGAACGAAATGCCTTGCGCGCCGGATTGGTCAAGCGGGCCGAGGATTGGCGGTGGGGATCGCTATGGCGCTGGCTGCAGACAACAGAACCGGACCCGAAGCTTCTTTCCTCCTGGCCGATTTCGCGATCGCCGGACTGGCTGGAGCGGGTTCAACCCGATGCCGGAATCGATAACAAAGAGTCCTGCCCCCTTTTTTTAAAAGTACAACTGAGTCTGGATTACGAAATTCCAGCCGTCCATGCCCGCGTTGTAAATGGTTTGAATCGACGCAGTCGGCGAATCCAAGACCCTGTTCAATTCGGTAATGATTCGGAAGCCGCGGTTTTGCCAGGGGTGCCAGTTCGTACCGATTGCGTATTCGCTTGAATCCCGGAACTCGCCGAAGACCGCGGACGTCCGACCGTAGACTTCATACGTCTGCGGAACGATGAAATAGCCGGCACTCGCTTCGATGCCATGGTCGAAAGTTTCCGAAAGGGGCAGCGGTCCATCGGCGCGAAAATTGTTCAGCCAGCGAAAATAATACTGAGCATTGAACGCGAATCCGCGCAGTTTGTATCCGAAGTCCTGCGCCCACATGTAGTAATTGGCGAGTTCAATGGTCACCCCTGGCGCCAGACTTCCGGTAGAGAAAAGCAGGACGCCGTCCGAGTTGTAGATCGCCGTGTTTTCGGGAAGGGTCTGGTTGAGGGCAGAGAATCGATCTTCGCGAGCACCCGTCACGGAAGTCCCGATCCGGACGACCGGAGATTCGTGATTCTCGAGATCGCTATAGGCAAGGCGAGCAACTCCGGGCGGGCCATAGTCGCCGAGCGGTTCCCACCAGATACCCGCCCCGTAGGCGAAATTCTTGTCGACCTTCGAGGTGCTGACGTTGAGCGTGTTCAACGAATTGCCCACGAACACGTTGTAGTTCAGGTGATCGAACAGTTGTCCGTCGGCCCAAATTCCCTGGGTGAAGCTGGGGCGGAAAAAACTGTCTGCCATACTCCGCTCGACACCCGTTAAAAACTGGAATGTGCCGGTATTGGTCCGCGTACCCGGCAGGGCAGCGTATCCCGCGGACAGCCGAAAACTCTTGTCGAACGCGTAACTGATCTGTCCACCTTGAACCACCGATGCCACCGCATTCGACGACCAGATGATGATGTTGTAATTCAGTTTCGGATCGAACACGTAACCACTAAAGTAGAACAGGTTGCGGTTGGCGTTGAAGTCGTTTCGCGCATCGACAGGGTACACATTGCCGAGATGATCTGTGAATGTCGAGGCGTACAGATTCTGGTTCAAGTACCGAAACTGGTTGAATAAATTGAACTTCAGTTGAAACGGCACTCGTTGGGGGTCTGGCGACTCGACTAAAAGAAACCCGTTGTCGTAGCGAGTCCCAAGCCGTTCGACCCATGACTGTTCCGGCGGACACGGGATGCCAGCCTGCTCAGCGCCAACCATGTCAGGCATTGGTGGCACCACCGCACCTGGATCGCTGGCGACATCTTGCACCACGGGAGCATATCCGAGTTGCTCCCGGATCTGATCCAGTGACTGCCGAGTAGCAACCTGTTGGGCTTCCAGTTGTTCCAATTGCTGGCGAAGTGCCGCCGTGTCGTTCCGGTATACGGAATGAGCGGGTTGGCTGGAACCTGCAAATGAATTCATTGCATTGGTCGAGCCCAGCGGGCCGCCGACCGGGCGCACGTCTTGCGCGAGTGCATGTTGCGACGCAACTGCGATGCCGACAATTAGCGCCAGGAATTGGAGTTTCATTGCGTGACTTGCTCATCCATTCGGAAGGCCGAATCCCGGGAAACATCGGTTTAACGGTTAGGAAAACCTTAACGAATTTGCCGACCTTGCTGATTGCACCATCCTTGCCGGCGCGATCATTGAGTACGACTGAGCTTTCCAACGGCTTTCGTCAATGCCAGCAGTGGCCGCATGCAACGAGGGTGTTGGAACGAGACGGACCCCTCGCGTGGACTGGGGTGCTGGAATGGCAGCAAAGTGGGGGCCGACAAACGCCGGAATGTTACCCAAGGTGAGCCAAAGGGCCATTGCGGTCGGCGGGAATTCCACCTGATCGCCCGAACCCGCGCCGGCGACCCGCGAAGTCGAAAGCAGGAAAACGCCCAAAAAGGAATCCCCGGCGAACAACTCAAAACCGGATCCGTGACCCTGCAACTTGTTTCGACGCGTGCTTCATCGCTTTAAATCCCAATGCCTTAACTTCTTCGCCGCCGTGCCGTACGGGCCGAGCTGATAGACTGCCGCGCCGGCGGGCGAGAAGGTGAATGACGCAAAGGGCTCGGCGATCATCTTGTCGAGGTAGTCTTTCGGTGCGACGCCAGTGCTGACATGCGGATTGAAGTTCTCGCCCGACATTTTGGGCACGAACGTCGAAACGTATTCGATAATGGCATCGTCCGTGGCGGCATCTTCGTGTGGAGCGGTGAACGCACCGATGGTTGCCGTTTCGACCATGAACGGTTTCGCCGCTGCAATGACGTCTTCCTGCAGCTTGAGAATCTCGGGTGTCGGTTTCGCGCAGATCCCGGCAATTCCCGTCGGACCGGTGGGAGCATAGTAGAACTTGAACGCCTCCAGCTTCATCGCGTTCACATCCGCGGCAGCAAGCACCTTTTCTGTGGCCGCACAAACGGTCTCCAGGTCTGAGGTGCGGACGAAACACTGAAGCAACGTGATGTGCGGCGTGTGCGCCGCGTCCAGTGCGAATCCATTCGGGAAGACCTTGAGCAGTCGGGCGTTGTTGGTGGCGGCGTGCCCGATCATCGTCGCATCCGGCAGCAGCAGGATGTCGATGGCGATGATCTCGGGTTGTGCGGCGTCAAAAACGACTTTCCAGTCATCCTTCATGCTGACGATCGTCCAGCCTTTTGCGGAGGCTTCATCGAGGCCCTTATCAAGTTTTGCGAGATGGTCGGTGCGGTCGTAGGCGTATTCGCGTTCCGCGTCGTCGTGGTGGACGTAGAGACAAAATCGCTTGCCGCTGCCAGCGCCCGTGTATTGCAACATTTGCAGGTCGCCGTCAGAATTGCCGAATGCCGCGATGGGTCGACGGCCAATATGCTCGTGGATGCCAACAGGCTTGCCGCCTTTGTCGTCGTTGAAGTTCAATTCCGGGAGCCGTACGAGCACCGGCTGGCCGTCGCGCAGTTCAAACCTTGTCTTTACGCTGCTCCCCACAACCTGCTCGGGCGGGATGCCGTAAACCTTCTCCGCCCACGGGCGCATGAATTCGATTCCCCCGCCCGAGACGATAAAGGTTTTGAAGCCATTCGCGCGGAGATAGGCGAGCACTTCGAGCATTGGCTGATAGACCATTTCGGTGTAGAGCTTGCCGGATTTTGCGTGCCTGGCCGTGGCAATCCAGTCCTTCACGATCTTTTCAAACTCCTCAGTGGTGTTTCCCGTATGTGTGGCCATGACGAGATCGAGGAGTGCGCGTTCTCCCCCTGCGGCTGCGGACTTCAGATCCCCTTTCAGGACCGAGGCGAATGGTTCTGTAGTCGTCCACTCGGGATGCTGCGGCGCGAGAGCCTTCACCCGATCGAGCACAAAGAAGAGTTGCACGGGCATCGGCTTTTCGCACCAGAGCGTGCCGTCGTTGTCGAATACGGCGATGCGTTCGGGGACGGGCACGAAATCAGGCGAGCCGGGTTGGGTCACCGCCTCAACGAAAGTGATGATCGACTGCTTCGCCGCTCCGTCTTTCCATGACGGCAGAGGATCGGACGCGTGGGCAAAAGTTTTCGTGAAAACTATTGCGGCAAAGATCGCCACGGCGACGAGAGACTTGATTCGTTTGGTTTTCATGATCATCGTTTTCCAGTGAATCGTTTTTTGGTGAAGCGCAGTGAAAATGTTCCGCCTGGCGGTTGCCCGGCAATGCCTCGGCGATGCACTGTCTGTCTACGCCAGCTTCTTGGCGAAGCGCCGTGCGGCGGTGCCCAGCGAGATCATGGAGAATCCGCTGAACAGCAGGTTGACCCCGACCAATGTGCCGATGGCCCACACGCCGGATAAAGGCCACTCCCGGAGCAGAAGAAATCCCAGGATCACGCCCAGTACAGCGCTGAACAGCATAAATCCCCATCCTTTTTCCGGGCGTATGCGGAACGCGAGAATGGCGCCCGTAATCCCGTCCATCAACAGGAACGCTCCCAGCATCAGAGTGAGCGTTGCCAGTCCGATTCCGGGCCGTCCTGCGAGGATAAGCCCTGCTCCGAACGTGAGGGTCCCGCCGAGGAACGCAAGAGTTCCCTGTCCGAACGATCCGGCGCTGAACGCGCCGATAGTCCTGGCAACGCCGCCGATTGCCATCGCGATCCCGATGAAGACGACGACCGTAAGGCCGCCGGCCAGGGGAGATCCCAAAGCCAGGACGCCCGCGATAACCGTCATCACCCCAAGCGCAACGATCCAACCGGCGTTCTTCGCGGCCTGATGGGACCAACTTCCGATCGCTTCTCTCAACTCTCCCATGTCGTTTCTCCTCTTTTAATTATCAGACGTTTTTCGACGAACCGGACGGGGCTGGCTGCCGAACATTTTTTCTGTTTGGCCCAACCACTGATCATGGAACCACTGCTCGATGAACGCGATTTGTCATGTCGTTAATGCTCGAATGGTGACGTCGCGGTCTGGCCACTGGTGGTGCAACCTTGTTTCTGTAAAAGCGCAGTTGGCCTCGATTGTATCGAAGGCGAACGGCGCCTGGAGGCCGGCTTGAAAAACGTGGGCCAATTTTGATCGTTTGATCGCAATCTTCACAAAGCGAAAAAGGAGATCGACCGCACCTCCGCACCTCCGGGGACACAGCACATTGCTGCCACCTTCGAAAATCCCGGGAAAAGCCCTAAAAACCCTGGTCCCCGGCCCTTTTCCCGCAGGCAAGGAGTTCGTCCGGCTTTACACCTGTTGTTTTTTGGAGTTGGTTGCGCTGTTTCAATCTCTCTTCTGCTCACCCCCGGCCTCGTGCCGGGGGAAGCCTGACTGAAAGGCTACGAGGCGACAGATTTCACCACAATCTCTTTGGGCCACCCCTTGGCCTTGTGCCAGGGGAGCCATGACTTAATGGCTCTTGCGCAGCTTTGGCGGGCAGCCTTTGTTGCAACGATCACCGGCAGCTTGTCAGTCATGCTCCCATTGGGACGAGCCCAATGGTGAGCCTGCACAATGGCATTTTGTCTCATTCGGTCCCGGTAGCCGGTCAGTCAGCGCCCCGCTGGCACAAGGCCAGCGGTGGCGGACGAAGGACGGGGGACACAGCATTTATTTGCCAACTGCTGTTCGGCACGAGGACTGCCTTGGTGTCATGAAATGCTGCATGAAATGCTGTGTCCCCCGGTTGTTCGGTTGTTCCCGCGTAGCGTGGGCTTTAGCCCACGTACCCCGATTGTTCCCCCCCGTAGCGTGGGCTTTAGCCCACGTCCGCCGATTATTTCCCCCTGTAGCGTGGGCTTTAGCCCACGTCCCCCGGTTGTTTCTTTCTGAGTTTGTTTCGAGTACGATCCGGTGCCGCCAGAACCGGGCTGTACTCGAACTAGCCCAAACATGTTTCCCACAGCGACTTGCGCAGTAAAATGCTCTGTCCTCATCTTTTTTCCCGACTACGCTTCCTCTTTTCATGACGTCGAGAGAATCGTCCGAAAGTCCCGGTTTAAGGTCGATTCCGCTGGTGGGAATCGCCGTCAATGCTTCGCTGGCGTGCATCAAGATACTCGCAGGTTTTTTTGGCAACTCCTACGCGCTGATTGCAGACGGCATCGAATCGATCAGCGATATCGTGACTTCTCTGGTTGTCTGGGGCGGGCTGGTTGTCGCGGAATCCCCTGCCGATGAGCGACATCCGTATGGATATGGAAACGCGGAAGCCCTTTCCGGCGTTGTGGCATCGATGGCCCTGCTGGCCTCAGCCGTACTGATCGCTGTTCAGAGCGTGCGCGAGATCCTGACACCTCATCATCTTCCCCATTGGTCAACGTTGTTCATACTGGTGCTGGTTGTCATCACCAAAGAGACACTGGCCCGATGGATGGCCCGAAAAGGGGATGAGTCAGCCAGTACGTCCCTGAAGGTGGATGCCTTGCATCATCGATCAGATGTTCTTACCTCAATAGCTGCGTTTGTCGGAATCAGCTTTGCCCTGGCCGGTGGACCCGGTTTTGAAGCCGCCGATGACTGGGCAGCGCTCGTCGCTTGCACCATAATCGTTTACAACGGTTTCAGGTTGCTGAAGATTTCCGTGAGGGAACTGCTCGATGTTTCTCCAGGCCCGGAGTTCGAGGATAAAGTCCGGGAAATTGCCCTGGCGGTAGATGGAGTTCTGGCTCTCGACAAGTGCCGCATTCGCAAGAGTGGAACGATGTACTTTGTCGAACTGCATGTCGAGGTCGACGGACAAGCCAGCGTTGCCGAAGGCCATGCCACCGGCGGCAAGGTCCGCAGCCAGTTGCGCAATGCCGGGCTTCGCATCGCCGATGTATTGATTCACATTGAACCGGGAGATCCAATGCCGGTACAAGGCAGTGGCCGGGACAATTCCTGAATACGGCCTCCAGGCCGAGCCATCATCGCAAGCTAGCATGCGATCCTGAGCCACGGCATGGAGCGGTTCCCTTCCAAAAACTCCCTCTTTTCTGCTGGTTTTTTGCGGATTCGGACTTTGTCGACGTCGGCGATTTCAGGGCGGGCGACAACTTTGTCTTTTTTTTCTGCTTTGCAGAAATCGCCCTTGTCCAACCTTCATGGCAGGTCTATTTCTACGCCCGCGAATCCGGCAACGAAGTCATCGCACGGGTCAAAGAATCAAT